>Ga0157372_10001546_pt1 | contig 25062 bp, 25 predicted proteins | sample C55metaG_FD_115307 | JGI IMG/M metagenome (GOLD analysis project Ga0157372, IMG submission 115307) | Corn rhizosphere microbial communities from Kellogg Biological Station, Michigan, USA - C5-5 metaG | ecosystem: Host-associated > Plants > Roots > Rhizosphere > Soil | place: USA: Michigan...
CTTCATTGATATTGGCTTTGCCTTCGCGGATCGATTTGATCTCTGTGCCCGTCAGCTGCATGCCGGCAACGTATTTATCGAGAAACGCATACTCAAATGACGCCTTCCTGTTCCTTATATCTATCCTGTTCTCGGTACTCATGATGCAAATTTACGAAATAGGAGGTACGGATGACGAATCATTACGAATTTACGAATTGCGGAAGCTCTGCCTACTTCACGATCAGCACCGGCACCCTCACATTATGCCGCACTGCATCCAGCGTAGTTCCGAGGATCATGTCCTTGAATGCCCGGTGCCCGTGAGCGCCCATCACCAGCAGGTCGCAGTCGGTCGCATTCACAATTTCCGGGATGCTTTTTTTCGGATTTCCGAATCCAAGCTTTGTATGGATCTTGTATCCTTTCGAAGCAAGCTCAACCCTGTATTTTTCGAGGTTCACCTTATCGGAAACCGTTTCAAGATCGTCGATCTCCTGGTCCATCATTCGTGCGCCAGCCGTCTCCACAATGTGGATGAGAATGTATTCCGCGCTTTTGCCGCCCTGCGAAAACGCATTGCTGATCGCTTTGCTGTCGCTGCGGCTGAAATCAACCGTGATCGCGATCTTGTTGTATTTCAATAATGGCACAATGTCGAGCTCTTCCGGCGATCCGTCCGGAACGCGGTTGCTGAGATCCTTCGATTTTTTAATGATCGGGCTGAAGGTGATGTATAATAATAAAAGTCCGGCAGCTGCGATCAGCGGCACCACCGTGATATACAGGATCCATGGATTTTCCGCGTCCGCGATCCAGTCTGCAACCGTTCCCACCACCAGCTTTGCGTTAAGGCCTACGATGATCACCGCAATGGTCCAGGCGCAAACTTTCACCCATGTTTTATTCGCAAAAATGCCCATCTGCTTCCTGTCGCTCGTAAGGTGGATCAGCGGGATGATGGCAAAGCCGAGCTGCATGCTCAGGATCACCTGGCTCAGGATCAGCAGCTCGCCGGTAGCATCCTCACCGAAGAAATAGATTACGAGGAATGCCGGCACGATGGCGATCATGCGCGTGATCAGCCTTCTCAGCCATGGCTGGATGCGGAGGTTCAGGTAGCCTTCCATCACGATCTGTCCCGACAATGTTCCCGTAAGCGTGGAGCTTTGTCCGGCAGCGATAAGCGCCACTGCGAACAAAATAGGAGCGAGCTGTGTGCCGAGAATATTTTCCAGCAGCTTGAAGGCATCCTGGATCTCCGCAACGCCAAAACGCCCCGTGGTGTAAAATGCACTCGCGGCAAGAATAAGAATAGCGGCATTCACAAAGAGCGCCATGTTAAGCGCGATGCCCGTATCAATGAAATTAAATTTGATCGCATCCTTAATGCCCTGCGGTGTGCGGTCGAATTTCCGCGTTTGCACCAGCGATGAATGCAGGTAAAGGTTATGCGGCATTACGGTGGCGCCGATGATCCCGATAGCGATATACAATGCGGCATCGTTCGGAATGGAAGGGATGAAGCCTTTTACCAGCTCAACCCCGTCGGGCTTTGCAAAGTAAAGCTCTGCGATAAATGCCACGCCGATGGTTGCCACCAGCGCAAGAATGAAAGCTTCCATTTTCCGGATGCCGTGCTTTTGGAGAAAGAGGATCAGCAGCGTATCTAATACAGTGATCGATACGCCTGCAAGAAGCGGGATGTGAAATAAGAGCTGCAAGCCGATCGCCATCCCGATCACTTCCGCAAGGTCGCAGGCAGCGATCGCGATCTCGGCAAGCACCCAGTTGAAAAAGTTAATGGCGGGAGGAAAGGCCGCACGCGATGCCTGTGCAAGGTCGAGCCCCCGCACAAGCCCGAGCCGTGCGCTTAAGCTTTGCAGCAGCAGGGCCATAAGGTTGCTCATCAGAAGCACCCAGAGCAGCTTGTAACCGAACTGGCTGCCGCCTGCGATATCCGTTGCCCAGTTGCCCGGGTCCATATAGCCTACGCTCACAAGGTAGGCAGGGCCCATGAATGCGAAGAGTTTTTTCCAGAATGTTTTCTTCCCGGTGTCTACGCTTGAATGTACTTCTTCCAGTGATTTTCCCGAACGTGTTTCCATAGTTATTTTAAGATCACCAATATGTTTTTTGCGACATCATAGCTGATGAAGAATGTGTTTTTTTTGTTTACCACGATCTGTAATGATTTGTCGAATTCCACAACCTCCCTGATCTTAATTTCGTTGCCAAGCTCAAAGCCTGTTTTATCAAGGTATTGAAGGAATGCCGCGGAGTGGTCAACCACGCCGGTCATGATGCACACATCGTTAACGCTGAACTGTGAAAGCGATTTCGATTTCCGCGCCAGCAGCTTGCCTTTTGCATCCGGGATGGGATCGCCGTGCGGATCCGCCTTCGGGTAGTTCAGGAATTTATCCAGCTCATCGATGAGCTTGTCCGACTGGATATGCTCCAGCTGCTCCGCCACGTCATGCACTTCATCCCATTTGAAATTGAATTTTTCCACCAGGAACATTTCCCAGAGCCGGTGCTTGCGGATAATGCTGAGTGCAATTTTTTCCCCTTTTCCCGTAAGGCTCACGCCCTGGTATTTCTGGTAATTGATCAGCTTTTTCAATGCGAGCTTTTTCAGCATATCGGTTACGGAAGCCGCTCTCGTTTGCATCCTTTCCGCGATGGCATTGGTGCTCACGGTTTCATCACCGCTTTCCAGCAGCTTGTAGATCGCCTTGATATAGTTTTCCTCGGTGAACGAATTCATGCCCGGATTTTTTATGCAAATATATGGAATGTTTTTAATATGATTTAAAAAATAATTTAGACTAATCTAAAATTTGATATATTCGCAGCATGAAAGTTTATCTCTTTGCCTGCCTTTTTCTGGTGATAAGCCCTGTGTTTGCACAGGAACCGATGGAAACCGACCGCCCGGACCAAACGGAATGCTCTTCCGTTGTTCCCGTACACAGTCTTCAGATCGAGACCGGGATCGTGTATACAAGAAATGGCAAGGTGCAGGAGCGTTACAATTATCCCACAACTCTTTTACGCCTGGGCCTGTTGCCATCGGCGGAGCTCCGGATCATTGCAGGCGAGTGGCAGTCGGAGCATCTGCGCATGAAGGATTCAACAGGCACAAAAGGATTTCAGCCGGTGGAGATCGGCAGCAAGATCGCTGTTTGCGAGGAGAAGGGGATCCGCCCGCAAACGGCTTTCATCGGGCATCTTGCCTTTGTTCCGGGCGACAGGGAGACGAAGAACCGGCAGGCCGTTGTACCCAATTTCCGTTTTTCCATGTCGCACAGCATCACTGAAACGTTTTCGCTGGGGTATAATCTCGGGATGGAATGGGAGCCATTCGGGGCGTACCCTGTATATGTGTACACAGCAACCCTCGGAGCATCGCTGAATGAAAAGGTATATGCCTATGCGGAAGTGTTTGGCGATCTTGCTTATGCCGCATATCCCGGTTGCCAGGCCGACGGCGGTTTCAGCTATCAGCCGCAGAAGAATCTTCAGTTGGATGTTTCTGCCGGGATCGGGCTCAACGATCATTCGGACGACTTGTACCTGAGCCTGGGCTTCTCATGGAGGCTGCCCCGTTAAGCAATTATAAAGCGTAAAATGTATAGGTGCGCTTCGTACTTTTTTTAGAGCCTTTATCTTTCAGCTCGAAATCGATCTTATTTCCGTTCACGGTTCCTTCATATTCCTGCTCCCCGGTCATGCCGCTTACGCTGAAGCGGATGCCGCATTTTTTGAGCTTATAGGTTCCTTTCAGCACCATGTCCTTGTTCTCCTTGTTGAACCAGCTCATCACGTCCATGTAATCGTTCACCGACGAGGATGCGAGCACCGTTCCATCCTCGTAAAAGCGCAGCACTGCCGAATGTTCCTCATCCAGCTTTATCGCATAAATACCTTTATAGTTCAGGGTACAATCGGCGGGAGCAAATGAAAAAATAGCCAGTAGGATCATTAGTGCCGAAAAGGCTGTTGCCGTTTTTTTCATTTCGTCTGATTTTTAGAAATTTAGGGTATTGGATTTCTTGCAAATTTACTATACCTTCATCAAAAATTCTTATAAAACATGCAAAAATCCTTACTAAAAATTTCTGCAGCTTTCGGCCTTGTTTTCGTATTCCAGGGTAATCCGGGAATGGCGCAGACCGATCTTCCTGTGGGTTTCTCAGCAGCCGAGCTGATCCAGATGCAAAGCCCGGGTTTTGCAGAGCCGGAGTACAATCGCAGCAGCATCACCACGCCGCCTCCGGGCCCTTTAAGAACAATGGGACAATGGGAGGAAGTGCAGGCGCTGACAGTGACCTGGAGAAGCTACGAATCGGTGCTGCGCGAGATCGTGCGCGCCGCACGCCAGCAGACCGTAGTGATCATCAACTGTAATAGTACATCCGGAAGCTCTTCCTATAAGGATTCAACCGCTATCAAAACATATCTTACGGCAGGCGGCGTTCCCCTGTCGAACATCCGCTTCAACGCGGTAGCTTCCAACTCGGTATGGATGCGCGATTACGGCCCGAACTCGGTGTACATGAACGATGTGGATTCACTCGTTCTTGTCGATTGGAAATATAACCGCCCTACGCGCCCGCAGGACGACGCCATTCCAAGCACCCTCGGCACCATGTTGAATATTCCGGTGTATGAAACAACCGTAGGCTCCAACAAGCTCATCAATACTGGCGGAAACTGGATCTGCGACGGCTTGGGAACTTCTTTCCATTCCAACCTCATCATGCTCGAAAACCCCTCGTATTCCGTTGCGCAGGTGAACAGCATCCTGAGCAACTTTATGGGGATCACACGGTCGATCAAAATGGATACGCTGCCTTACGATGGCATCCACCACCTCGATATGCACATGAAGCTGCTCAATGAAGAGACCCTGCTGGTAGGGCAGTATCCTGCCGGTGTTTCCGACGGGCCGCAGATAGAAGCGAACCTTGCGTACATCCTTGCCAACTACAATTCGGCATTCGGCACACCGTACAAAGTGATCCGCATTCCGCAACCTCCCGATATTACCGGCCCCTGGACCGGCTACCCGGATGCAGGCGGCGATTATTTGACCTACACCAATGCAACCATCATCAACAAAACGATCATCGTTCCGCAGTACTATGCAACTTATGATACAACCGCACTGAGGATCTGGAGAGATGCAATGCCGGGCTATAACGTAGTGGGCATCAACTCGAACACCACCATTTCTGCAAGCGGCTCATTGCACTGCATCACGCATTCCATCGGTGTAACCGACCCGCTGCTGATCGTTCATCAGAACCTTCCGAACACCACCAACACTACCACACCTTACCAGGTGGATGCGCGCATCCAGCACAGGAGCGGGATCCAGTTCGCAACATTGTACTGTACTACCGACACCGTTTCCGTGCCTTACACTGCCGTGAACATGACCATGACAAGCGCAGTGAACAACACCTGGACAGGATTCATCCCGGCACAGCCTGCAGGAACGCATGTGTATTATTACATTAAAGGACATGCAAATTCCGGAAAAGAGCAGGTTCGCCCGATGCCTGCACCGGCAGGAAATTTCGAGTTTGATGTATTGGGAACAACAGGTCTGAACGATCCTGCGAAAGAGGGTTTCAGCATGAAGCCTGCTTATCCTAACCCTTCACATGGCATCACCTGTATTCCTGTCGCTTTCGGTAAAAACACAAAAGGAACGATCAGGCTGTACGACATGCTTGGCAATGTGGTAACCACAATTTACGAAGGTGAGATGATGGCCGGTGAAAAAAATTATTTCATCAACAGCCTTTCATTGAACATCAACGCCGGCGCTTATCTTATTTGTATTGAAACAACAGAAGGCCAAATCACACAAAAACTGATGGTCAGATAAATTAACACGGCTCCCGCAGGAAAGCGGGAGCCTTCATTTTTTTTCAGCATTTAAATGAAACTCAAAAATATCTTTTCAGCTTTTTTATTTTTCTCCGTTATCCCTGCATTTGCGCAGGACCTGCCAACCATTATTAAGAATGGCGAAGCCAAGCTGGCGGCATCCAACTTCCAGGGTGCAGCCGATGATTTCTCCACCGCTATCCGCCTGAATGATGCGGTTACAGCAACGTATCTTGATAAGATGAGCAAGTATGGCAGCCTGAATGAATTTCAGCGTACCAGCTCCGATATGCCGGACGGATTCATTTATAACCACGAGCTGGCAGTGCCGTATTATGGCCGCGGGAGGGCGCTGGAAGGACTCGGCAAGCAGGATGAAGCGCTGGCCGACCTTGAAAAAGCGGTAACCATCGATCCGAAATATGCGGATGCCATTTGTGAAAGAGGGATTGTGCTGGTAACAAAAGGCGCGAAAGAAAAAGGCTGCATGGATCTGCGGAAAGCAAAATCACTGGGGAATGCGAAAGCGAAGCAATTGTTTGAGCAAAATGCATGCTCGGGAATGTGTGTTGCTTTTATTGCATCGGGCGATAAAAAATTTGAGAGCAAGGATTATGCTGGAGCCGCTGCCGACTATACTGCCGCTATCCAGCTGAACACCGATTCGGCAACTGCCTACATCAAAAGAGGGCAATGCAATGTGCAGCTGAAAAAATACGACAAAGCCATCAGCGATTATAACAAAGCGATCAAGCTGAAGCCGGATACGGTCCGCATTTTTTACCTCCGCGGAATGGCATACAATGCAGCATCCAACTTCAAGCTGGGCTTTGAGGATTTTTCCAAAGTAGTGCGCCTCGATCCGAACAATTACGATGCGTACATCCAGCGCGGCCTTGCCTGCGAAGGCATGGAAAATTTCCGTTCGGCCTGCTACGATTACTCGGAGGCGATCCGTTTAAAGCCCACCGACGGGTATGCGTATTATAAACGCGGGATGGCCAACCAGGATGCAAAGGACAACAGCGCCTGCAAGGATTTTAAAATGGCAGCTGCTTACGGATACGAAGAAGCGAAGTCGCTGGCCGATGGCTGCGGAACACCGCCCCCCGCTAAAAAATAAGATCGATGGATTAATAACTGGCAGAGCTGTATCGCCTGCCGGATTCTGTACGGTACAAAAAGCCTCCCAGCCATTCAACGGCCTTTTCCTCTGAAGAGAAGATCTTGGTAGGGATCTCGGGCTTATTCACATTGATATAGAAATTCCCGATCAGTTTATTGGCAGTTGAAGTAATGAGCAGGGCGGTAGCTATGGCGCCCCTGTCTTCCTTAGAGGCCGCATAGTTGCGTGCTTCCCTTGAAACGGAAAGGTTTGCTTTGCCGTCCACCAGCACGAGGTGACGCTCATTCTTTGTCAGGATCTTGGTGGCTTCGTGGTTCTGAAGCGCATCAGCCAGCTCAATATCGGAACCTTCAAGCACCTTGATCCTCAGGATCCGGGAATTGGTATCGTAGGAAATTTCAGCTGTACGGGTGATGATCTTGTTCATTTATCCGATTAAGAGTGGAATTAATTAGATTAACAGGGTAAATATATAGATTAAGAATGTTAAAAACAAGATAAATAATTAACAATTGATCCCTACTTATTAACGATCCTTGCGAATCCTGATTTCCTTGCGAACTTTGCCTTTATATGTATAAGCTGCTGATAAAACCCATCTTTTTCCTCTTCGAACCCGAAAGGATCCATCACATTGTTTTCAGGACCATCAAATTTCTTTGCAGGATTCCCGGTGTTCCGGCCCTGCTGAAAAGCATATATGTGATCAATGACAAGCGCCTGGAGCGGAAGCTGTTCGGACTCACTTTCCCGAATCCCGTTGGCCTTGCTGCGGGCTTCGACAAGGATGCCAAGCTGTTTGATGAGCTCGGCTACTATGGCTTCGGATTCATTGAAATAGGCACGCTCACACCCAGGGCACAGCCCGGGAACGAGCAGCCCCGCATGTTCCGCCTGCCGGAGGATGAGGCGCTGATCAACCGCATGGGCTTTAACAATGGCGGAGTGGAAGCTGCAGTGGAGCGGCTCCGGAAAAGAAAGACGAAGATCATCATCGGGGGAAATATCGGGAAGAACAAAGTAACTCCTAATGAAGAGGCCGTGAGCGATTATGAAAAATGCTTCGAAGCGCTGTTCGATCACGTGGATTACTTCGTGGTGAATGTAAGCTCGCCAAATACGCCGAATTTAAGGGCGTTACAGGATAAAGAGCCGCTTACCAAACTGCTGCTGCGCATGAAGGAGCTGAACGCCCGGAAAAAGAACCCGAAGCCGGTCCTCCTGAAGATAGCGCCGGACCTTACGAACGAACAGCTTGATGACATCATCGGAATTGTGGCTTCCACGAAGATCGACGGTGTGGTAGCTACCAACACCACCATTTCGAGGGAGCATCTGCGCACGCCGAAAGAACGGCTGGATGCCTGCGGTGCGGGCGGATTGAGCGGCAGACCTGTTGGAAAGCGCGCCACAGAAGTGGTAAAGTACCTGAGCGAACGATCCGGCCGCGCTTTCCCGATCATTGCGGTAGGAGGGATCCATACGGCAGAAGATGCCATCGAAAAGCTGAACGCTGGTGCAAGCCTCGTGCAGGTTTACACAGGCTTCATCTACGAAGGGCCGGGCATCGTGAAGCGGATCAACAAAGGGCTGTTAAAGGGCATGTAGCCGAACAAGCAGCCTCCATAACTGTTATATCATTAATATACCTTAAATACGCATTTATGAAACTGATCGAATGTCCGAGGGACGCCATGCAGGGAATCCATGACTTTATACCCACCGAAAAAAAAGCGGCCTACATCAATTCCATTTTAAAAGCAGGCTTCCACACGGTCGATTTCGGAAGTTTTGTGTCGCCTAAAGCCATTCCGCAGATGCGCGATACGGCGCAGGTATTGGAGATGCTGGACCTGGGCGCCACGTCCTCGAAGCTGCTGGCGATCGTTGCAAACGTGCGCGGTGCGCAGGATGCCATTGAGTTTGAAGAGATCAGCTATCTTGGCTTTCCTTTCTCCATTTCGGAAACATTTCAGCAGCGCAACGCCAATTCCGGTATTGCCGAGTCGCTCACCAGGGTGGAGGAGATCCAGGACCTTTGTATCCGCAATAAAAAAGAGCTGGTGGTGTATGTGTCGATGGCATTCGGTAATCCTTACGGAGATGAATGGAGCGCCGATGTGGCCATCAGCTGGACAAAGCGGCTTGCCGACATGGGAATAAAGATCATTGCCTTATCCGATACCATCGGTGTTTCCAACCCGGAGAACATTTCGTATCTTTTTTCAAACCTCATTCCCGAGTTTCCGGGGGTGGAGATCGGGGCGCACCTGCACACAACGCCCACTACCTGGGAAGAAAAAGTGCATGCAGCCTATATAAGCGGCTGCAGGCGGTTCGACAGCGCCATCAAAGGCTACGGCGGCTGCCCGATGGCAACCGATAAGCTCACCGGCAATATGCCAACAGAGCACCTGCTGGATTATTTCGACAAGCATAAGATTGCAACGGGCATCGACAAAAATGCCTTCGCGGAAGCAATGATGCTCGCTGCGCAAACATTCCCTTCTGATGAGCATCTCCAAATTTCAAAAGCAGGTCAACAATAGGTTCCTGATGCGCTTATTCCTTCTCAAAAGCCTTCCTATGGCATTTTTTGCGGGGATCAGGGTAAAGTACCTCAATGATAAGGAGGCGGTAACGCTTGTAAGATATGGCTGGCTTACGCAAAATCCTTTCCGTTCCATGTATTTTGCCTGCCAGGCGATGGCTGCGGAAATGTCGACCGGGCTGCTCGTTATGAATGGCATTTACGGCTCAAAACCGGGTATTTCCATGCTGATCATCAAAAATGAAGCGAGCTATTTCAAAAAAGCAACCGGATTGATCACTTTTACCTGTAACGATGGCGAGCAGATCCAGGCAGCAATTTTCAGGGCAAAAGAAACGGGGGAAGGAGTAACGATCCCCCTGCGGGCAGTAGGGAAGGATGAAAGCGGCGATGTGGTATCGGAATTCATTTTTACCTGGTCGCTTAAAGCGAAGATCAAATAGTTTTTAACAGGTTCTTTTGGATAATTTTAACACTACTTTTACGTTTTTATAAGTACCTTCGTATTAATCAAATCAATTAAGAATGCAACGAGTAAGCTTTAACAACAAGAACAGCGTATTTTTTAATGCCCTTAAAGAAAAAGTAGATACCTACTTCAAATCCAATAACATAAAAGAAACCGGGAATTATAAATTATACATAAAGACCATTCTTTTATCCCTTTCCGCGATCAGCCTTTACACCATTTTAGTCTTTTTTACCCCGGCCAACATCTGGCTTTCATTAGGCTTATGCGTGCTCATGGGGATCAACCTGGCCGGTATCGGCTTTAACGTGATGCACGATGGCGCGCACGGCAGCTTTTCCACCAAGACCTGGGTGAACGATCTCATGGGCTATTCCCTCAATTTTATGGGCGGAAGCGTTTATTTGTGGAAATACAAGCACAATGTGAACCACCACTCCTTCACCAACATCGAAGGGATGGATGATGATATCGACATTAAGCCCTGGATCCGCGTTCATGCCGACCAGAAAAAATTCTGGTATCACCGCTTCCAGCACATTTACTGGGTGATCCTTTACGGAGTTACTTACCTGCTGTGGGTATACGTGCAGGATTTTAAAAAATATTTTACCGGCAAGATCGGCGAAACGCCTTTCCGCAAAATGGATGTGAAAGAACACATCATTTTCTGGGCCGGCAAGCTGCTGTATGTAGCTGCATTCATCGTATTGCCGATCTTCACCGTTGGCCTGCTCGATACCATTATCGGTTACCTCGTGATCGCTTTTGTATGCGGGTTTGTGATCGCGGTGGTGTTCCAGCTGGCACACATCGTGGAAGATGCAACATTTGAAACTCCGGACTCACAGAACTATAAAGTGGAAGCGGAGTGGGCGGTTCACCAGATCCAGACCACGGCCAATTTCGCCACAAAGAGCAAAATCGTATCCTGGTTTACCGGCGGACTGAACTACCAGGTGGAGCATCACCTATTCCCGCGCATTTCCCACATTCACTACCCGAAGATCTCCGAGCTGGTTCGTGAAACCTGCGCGCAGTTCAATATTCAGTACCTCGAATTCCCTACGGTAATGAGCGCTGTAAAATCGCACGTAGTGCATTTGAAGCAGGTTGGAAGGGTATAGTATAGAAGTCGAAAGAAATAAAATCAAAAGGAGCCTTGCGCTCCTTTTTTTATTCTTCCTCGCCGGAATAGCGGGATTAATAATTCGCTCCTCCGGAGCTCCGCTTAACGTGTACGTTTTATGTTATGAATAAGATACTCCTCCGGAGTATTCTTGCGTGATAGAACAGGCCGCTCCTACGGAGCTTGAAAATACACGCGGATGCTTTGGCTATAAACAGCTCGCTCCTATGGAGCGGTCTGAGTGTAACGTGCTGCTCCGGAGGAGCATCTTATTAATAACACAAATAAACAAAAAAATACAGCGCTCCGGAGGAGCGGCCTGTTTATAGCAAACACAGCATTACCAACATTTTTAGCTCCGTAGGAGTGGCCTGTTCTACCATCCAGCTCCGGAGGAGCATCTTATTAATAACACACAGAAACAAAAAAGATACAGAGAGCTCCGTAGGAGCGGCCTGTCCATAGCAAACACAGCATTGCCAACATTTTTTAGCTCCATAGGAGCGGCCTGTTCTGTCACGCTGCTCCGGAGGAGCATCTTATTAATAACACAAATAAACGAAAAAGATACGGAGCTCCGGAGGAGCGAATTATTTAACACTATCCCGGTGCTCTCCGCGTCTCTGCAAGAAAACAAAAAGCCACAAATTCCAGTTTAAATCTGTGAATCTGTGGCTTTTGCTTTATTTATTTTGTGTTTATCTTTAGCAATGGGGCTTACTATTCCACACCCAGTTTTGCCATTACCTCCATGCTTACGCCGGTAGTGGAATATCCGCCGTCGTGGAACAGGTTCTGCATGGTCACCATGCGTGTAAGGTCCGAAAAGAGCGTAATGCAGTAGTTAGCACAGTCTTCCGCAGTGGCATTCCCCAAAGGAGCTATTGAATTGGCGTAATCGTAAAAATCGCCAAAGCCTTTGATCCCTGTGCCCGCGGTAGTTTTGGTCGGAGATTGTGATACTGTGTTGATCCTTACTTTTTTCTCCAGTCCGTAATGATATCCGAAGCTGCGTGCGATCGATTCAAGCATTGCCTTGATGTCGGCCATATCGGTATAGAAAGGATAGGTGCGCTGCGCAGCCATATAGGTAAGGGCTACAACGCTTCCCCATTCATTGATCGCATCCAGCTTTTTAGCCACTGCCAGCATTTTGTGGAACGACATGGCAGAAACATCGATCCCTTTCATGAAGTAATCGTAATTGGATTCGGTATACGGGATGTTCTTACGGATGTTCACGCTCATGCCGATGGAATGCAGCACGAAATCGATCTTGCCGCCCAATACTTCCTGCGATTGTGTGAAAAGGGTGGTAAGCTCCTCAACGCTGGTGGCATCTGCCGGAATGATCTGTGAATTGGTCTTTTCAGCCAGCTTTTTGATCTCGCCCATGCGCATTGCGATCGGCGCATTGGTGAGCACAAATGTAGCGCCCTGTTCGTGCGCCTTTTCAGCTACCTTCCATGCAATTGAATTTTCATCCAATGCACCGGTAATGATCCCTCTTTTTCCTTTTAATAAGTTGTACGACATATTCTGAGATTTTAATTAGTATTAGCGTGGTTAATGTGTTTACAAATATAACAAAGAGTTTTTATTATCCTTAATTCTTCCATTTCACTATTTTACCCTTGCTGTCGTTATTGCCGTCGTTGCAGAGGTAAATGCTCCCATCGGCTGCAATGGCGATGCCTTCGGGATGGCGGATGATCTTGTGGTCGATGTCTGTCAGCTTTTCCAGCCGGCCGTCAGACGAAAGCTCCATGAGATGCCCGTTGATGGCGTCGAGCATGAAGATCCTGCCGCTTGCGGGATCGACGGCGAGGTCGGCAGGTTGCCAGAGCTTTTTGTACTTATCGCGGTCCTTTTTGCGCAGCGCCGGACTCCTGAAGTTTACCTGCAGAATGGCTGTATCGCTGAGCGTTTTTGTTTGAAGGTCGAAAGCAAACATGCCCGGGTTGATCTCATCCTTCTCGTGGTTTTTAAATGCAAGCAATAGTTTGCCGGAGATGCTGTCGTAACACAAAGCTTCACTTTCCGCTTCATTGGGCAGGCTGAGTGAGTAGAGGCTCACTTCCTTCTCATCGCTTAAAAAGTTAGTCACTTCATACAATACGCCATCGCCGGTTACCACGTATGCGTCCTTTCCTTTTAGCGCAATTCCTTCGTAGTCGCCTTTACCGGCGAATGCGATCCGTTGCGTAATTTCACTTTTCTGCAGGTCGTATAAAAAGATGATCCCTTTTTCGTCCTGGACACAGGCAAGGGTATGTTTGTCTATGAAAGCGATGCCGGAGATCTCGTTCAATTCCTTCGGCATGATCCATTCCGTTTTCTCTCCCTGGAAAAAATACAGGACAATGATCAGCGAAAGGGAAGCGATGCAGGCAAAAATGAATTTCATCGGCCGTCAGGCGTTATTGGTTGAGAAGCTCCTTCGCATTGTTGATCGCAGCGGCAGTAGGCGTTCCGGTGCTCAGCATTTTTGCTACCTCCTGTATGCGCTCATCGGCATCCAGCTTTTTAATGTTGCTGTATGTTTTGTTGTTTTTGTCCTCCTTGTAAACAAACAAGTGCGATTGTCCCTTGCTGGCGATCTGCGGCAGGTGCGTAATTGTGATCACCTGCATTTTGGCTGCCATCGAGTTCATGATGGTGCCCACCTTGTCGGCAACATCGCCGGAAACTCCCGTGTCGATCTCATCAAATATGATCGTAGGCAATGCTGTAAGCTGTGCGATCAGCGATTTGATGCTCAGCATCAGCCTCGAGAGCTCACCGCCGGATGCTACTTTGTTCAGCTCCTTGAAGTCGCTGCCCTTGTTGGCGGAGAAAAGGAAATTTATTTTGTCGGATCCGCTTAATGAAAAAGCTTCCAGCGCCGACTGGCTGATCTTCAGCTGTGCATTGGGCATGGATAAAGAGGCGAGGAGGGAGGCGATCTCTTTCTCGATCTTCGGGATCACCTTCTTGCGGTTCTCTGAAATTGTTTTTGCTTTCGCAGATAGTGTTTTGTGCAGTTTGTCGAGCGCAGCTTTTGTTTTTTCGATCTCGTTCTCCAGCGAGCTGAAATCGAGCAGCTTGTTGCTGATCTCCTCCTTGATCGTGATCAGCTCTTCCACCGTTTTTACCTGGTGCTTCTGCTGCAGCCTGTAAATGGCGTCAAGCCTGTCGTTCAGCAGCTCGATCTGCTTCGGGTCGTAAACAACTTCCTGCTCGATCGATTCCAGTTCATTGGCAATGTCTTTCAGTTCGATATACGTGCTGTTCACACGGCTGCTCAGCTCCGCGATCTCCGGCTTGAATTTCGCCATCGAGTTGAGCAGCGCTTTTATTTCGCCCAGGGAGGAAAGCAGGTTGAGCTCCCCGCCATTGAGGCTGTGTGCGGCCTTCGACAGGTTTGATTTTATTTCTTCTGCGTTGTTCAGCGTTTCCAGTTCCTGTTCCATTCCGCTTTGTTCGCCCGCTTTTAAGCCTGCATCCTCCAGCTCGTTGAACTGGAATTGGAAATAATCGAGGTCCTTTTTTGCCTGTGCTTCCTTTTCGATCAGCTCCGCCAATTGCTTTTCAAGGCTTTTGAATGAACGGTAATCGTGCTTGTATTCTTCAAGAAGTGAATCGTGCTTTGCGAAAGCATCCACCACGGACAACTGGAAATCAGTTCCGTTAAGCGATAAGGTCTGGTGCTGCGAATGAATATCGATCAGCCGCTCGCCAAGCTCCTTCAGCTGATTGAGTGTAACCGGCGTATCGTTGATAAATGCGCGTGATTTGCCTTCGGGATTGATCTCCCTCCGGATCGTGGTTACCGCTTCATAATCGAGCTCATGCTCTTTGAAAAAATCTTCAAGCGAATATTCGTTGATGCCGAATGCGGCTTCAATGATGCATTTTTTTGTTTTATCCTGCAGCGATTGGGTATCCGCACGCGAGCCGGCAATCAGCCCGAGGGCGCCCAGCAATATTGATTTCCCGGCGCCGGTTTCCCCGGTAATGATCGTTAGGCCATCGGTAAGGCTAACATCCAGCTTGTCGATCAGCGCGTAATTCTGTACGGATAAATGTTTCAGCATGACATAGAGTTGTAGATGCTAAAATTAATTCTTTCAAAAGCATTCCGGAAATGGAATGATCAAAAGTAATCAACAGGAGAACGTTTGTTTTGGAAAAGATCCTTCGCTGCAAGCGTTTCGCTCAGGATGACAAACAGGGATATCAATTCGTGTTCGTGATCTTCGCGTATTTGTTGGCGTTGGTAGGATCGATCTCGTTCAGCGTATTCACGATCTTGGCCTTTTCATCGGTGAATGCGCCGGAGAAAATGTTGATGATCTCATCCGATTTTGCATTGAAGAATACCTGCATGTTGAAGGAAAGTGGTTTTGCAGCATGTACTTTTTTAAGCGTTTCAATGCTTTCCGAAATTACGGCGCGTCCGGCTTCCTTGTTGTCGGTCATGGCATCAAGACCTTTGCGGTGGTAGTTGTAATAGCATTCGCGCAGCGGCACAAAGGATGCATCCATAAGGTTGTTGATGAGCCAGTAGCGGTTCTTGTTGTTCTCAAACGCTTTCCAGCCCGGCTCTGAAACATCCTGCGTAAAATTCACGATGCCCAGCGCCTTTTGCAGATAAGGTGTTCCGCCGTTCAGCGCAAATGAATCATAATCGAGGCCGATGATGAGGTACGCATAATATCCTAACATGGACGCAAGGTTGCTTGTAAACGCATTATCGTTGTATTCTATCGGCTGGTTCTCGATGTATTTGAACTGGAAATCCTGGTCGTTGAAATTGAGCAGTACGGAATTGTAGGATGCCTTGTAAACAGGGCGGCGCGACTGTACCTGGAATGTGCCTTTGTATTCGTCGGTTCCGATGCGGTCGGTTAAGTTGATCAGAATGCTGCAGTCGATCCGCTCTTCCAGCTTGAACGTTTCATTCGTCCATTTACGGTTGTTCATGAATTCATAAATGGCGGTCTGCAATGCTTCGAAAGCACGCTTATCGGTTCCGGAGATCTGCTGCGAAAGCACCTGCACCTGGCAATTCAGCTCCTGTGCGTTGATTTTGAGGGAAGCGAGTAAGGCGAATATGAGTATGAGTTTACGCATGTTGGTTTCAGGTTGACGTGCTGTGTTTTCTTGTTTCAGGTTAAAGTCGATGCGCTGTGTGGCTATTTTTTCAGGCGTTTGATGATCACATCCACAATATCGGCGGCCACTTCAGCTTTGCTCTTTAACTCAAATTTAATGCTTTTATTATTGCTGTCAATAATTGTGATCTTATTTGTTTCACTTTTAAATCCTGCACCTTTGTCGTTCAATGAATTCAGCACGATCAGGTCGAGGTTCTTCTTTTTTATCTTTGATTTTGCATGCTCGGTCTCGTTGTTCGTTTCCAGTGCAAAGCCAACTAATAGCTGCTTCGCCTTCTTCATTTTTCCGAGCTCTGCCAGCGTATCGCGGGTAGGAGTGAGCTCTATGCTCCTCGAGCCTTCCGTTTTCTTGATCTTCTGCTTTGCAATAACAGCCGGTTTATAATCAGCCACGGCTGCCGAAAGCACGGCAATGTCGGCAGTTTTGAATGCCTTTGTTGATGCATTGTACAGCTCTTCGGCCGATGTGATATCGATCCGTTCGATGCTCTTGTTTCCCAATAAAAGACTGTTCGGGCCGCATACCAGCGTTACTTCCGCGCCTTTCGCAGCAAGCTCTTCGGCAATTGCAAAGCCCATTTTTCCGGAGGAGTGATTGCCGATGAAGCGCACAGGATCGATCGCCTCGTACGTTGGGCCGGCAGTTACCAATGCTTTCTTTCCTGCTAAAGGAAGGTCTTTCGAGAATTCTTTTTCAAGGAACGCGATGATCTCTTCCGGCTCAGCCATCCGTCCTTCACCGTAAAGTCCGCTTGCCAGCTCGCCGTTGCCGGGCCGGATCACGCCATTCCCGAACGATTGAAGACGCTTTAAGTTATCGAGGGTTGCCTTGTGCTTGTACATGTCGAGGTCCATGGCCGGCGCCACATATACCTTGCAGCGCGCCGAAAGGTAAGTGGCAAGCAGCAGGTTATCGCAGATGCCGTTCGCCATTTTTGCAAGCGTATTGGCGCTTGCAGGGGCGATCACAAATGCATCGGCCCACAGGCCAAGCTCCACATGGTTGTTCCATTCGCCTTCCCTGTTCTTTGTGAAGTTGATAAGAACCGGATTTTTTGAAAGTGTGGAAAGGGTGAGGGGAGTGATGAAGCCGGTGGCGGCTTCCGTCATAATTACCTGTACGCTTGCACCGGCCTTAATGAGCAGGCGGATGAGCAGTGCAGACTTGTAGGCGGCAATGCTGCCGGAAACACCTACAATCACCTTCTTGTTTTTTAGCGTCATGCCTTCTAAAAAAAATTGGCAGCTTACAATTTTTTCAGCGGCCAATGCCGGCTGTTAAACTGCGAACTGCCAATCTGTTTAATTGAACAATTACTTCTGAGTCTGATCTGCAGAAGGATTGCGGTAATAGATTTTGTTCTCCAAAAACTCATTGATAGCGATCAGTGAAGGCTTTGGCAAACGCTCGTAATATTTAGAGATCTCGATCTGTTCACGGTTCTCAAAAATTTCTTCCAGGTTATCGGTGTGGGAAGCGAATTCAGCCAGCTTGTTGGTCAGCTCTTCTTTCATCTCGGCACTGATCTGGTTTGCACGTTTTGAAACGATGGCAATGCTTTCGTACAGGTTTCCGGTTTTTGAATCCATGTCGCGCAAATCACGTGTTGTCGTTGTCAGATCGGCATTTGTTTTTTTGTAGTCCATTTGTCTTTATGATGTTGATTTGTTATACTTTTCTAAACTCTTTAAGGCACTCTTCTGGTACACTTCGGCATCCTGCAGGTATTTGCTTTTCGGGAATGCTTCTGCAAATTTAGCATAAGAATCGACAGCAGCCTTAAAACGCTCCTGTTTTTTTGACTCAATGCTGTTCAGGGCCAGCAGGTAGTAGGATTTTACAATGATGTAATTGGCTTCCTCCTCGTGCGGGTTTCCCGGGAAATCCTTGTTATGATTGATAAAGGAGGTGATCCCGGCCTTGTAGTCGTTCATGTTGTAGAACAACAGGGCATTTTCATACGATTTTTTCTCCAGCTTGGCCCTTAATTCGTCGATCAGCTCGTTGCATTTCGGGATGCGTTCGCTTTTCGGGTAACGGTTCACAAAGCTCTGGAACTCTTTAATGGCAAGCTTTGTATCGATCTGGTCGAGGCTGTAGCCCGGCGAGTTGAGGTAAAAGCAGTAGGCATTCATGTAGGCGCATTCCTCGGCATGCTTGCCTCCCGGGAAGATCCGCGCGTAATTCCGGAACTGGTAGCCCGCCACCAGGTAATCCTCCACGTTGTAATTGCAATACGCGTAATAATAGTGCACTTCCTCGCCCCTTGCAGTACCGCGGTATACGCTCATCAGCTCCTCGAACAGGGTAAGCGCCTTGGTATAGTCTTCTTTCTCGAAATATTTAATGGCTGCGGCGTATTTTTCATCCAGGGTACCGTTCTTTACAATCTTGTTATACTTACCGATGGTGAATCCGAAGCGCTTTTCCTTGTTCTCATCCTTCTGAAAAACGCGCCCCATCTTACGGAATGCGAGGCGAACCTTGCCAATGCTGTCGTCGCTTTCGCGGACCTTGGAGCTGCCCCCGTCGGAATAATAGATCTTCTTTTCGCTGTTGCAGGAGAAGAAAGCGATCAGCGCAAGCGTAAAAAAGGATATGAAAAGGTGTTTTTTTGTCATAAATGAGCTGCAAATATAGTTAATTTTAAGCAGATGGCAGATACCTTGGGTTTTTTAACTTTTCGGCAGCGGCTTGTTAATTAAAAAGGCTTTGAATATCATCGATAAAGCATTAATTTCGCATCTCCAACTATTAAAAACAAAGACAACAACGGAACTATGAAAGATTTATTTGAAAAGATAAAAGCAAATCGCGGACCGATCGGAATGCACGCAAAGGAATCCCATGGCTATTTTACCTTCCCGAAGCTGGAAGGGGATATCGGGCCAAGGATGAATTTCAGGGGAAAAGAGCGTTTGAACTGGAGCCTGAACAATTACCTCGGACTTGCGAATCACCCGGAAGTAAGAAAAGCGGATGCCGAAGCTGCGGCTGAGTTCGGATTTGCGATGCCGATGGGAGCCCGCATGATGAGCGGAAATTCAAATAACCACGAAAAGCTGGAAGCAGGCCTCTCGGCGCTGGTTCAGAAACAGGATACCATTCTTTGTAATTTCGGCTACCAGGCGATGGTTTCGGCTATCGACTGTCTTGTTGACCGCCACGATGTTATTGTTTACGATGCCGAATCGCATGCCTGCATCCTCGACGGTGTTCGCCTGCACATGGGCAAGCGCTATGTGTTCAAGCACAACGATATCGCCGATTGCGAAAAGCAGCTGGAGCGCGCCACCAAGCTGGCTGAAGCGCAGAACGGCTCTATCCTCGTGATCACGGAAGGTGTTTTCGGGATGCGCGGCGACCAGGGTAAGCTCAAAGAGATCGTTGAGCTGAAGAAAAAATTCAAGTTCCGTCTTTTTGTGGATGATGCGCATGGCATCGGCACGCTTGGTAAAACAGGCGCCGGAACAGGCGAGGAGCAGGGCTGCCAAGACGGGATCGACGTATATTTCGGAACATTTGCAAAATCGTTTGCGCTCATCGGCGGATTTATTTCCAGCGAAGAGCAGATCGTAGAATACTTAAGATACAACATGCGCTCGCAGATCTTCGCGAAAGCCTTGCCAATGCCTTTAGTAGTGGGCTTGTTGAAACGCCTCGAGCTCATCAACACCAAGCCTGAGCTGAAGGATAAATTATGGGAGATCACACGTGCATTGCAGTCGGGATTGAAAAATGCCGGCTTCGAGATCGGCGATACCAACTCCTGCGTAACGCCTGTTTACATGAACGGTTCCATTCCGGAAGCAACCAACCTGATCCTCGACCTGCGCGAAAATTATAATATTTTCTGCTCCATGGTTGTTTACCCGGTTGTGCCGAAAGGTATGATCATCCTGCGTTTGATCCCGACTGCGGTGCATACGCTCGAAGATGTGAATTACACCATCGAGTGCTTCTCGAAGATCGTAGGCAAGCTGAAATCAGGACAGTATATGTCTGACCGCATTGCGGCCCATTCTTAATACTAATTTGCTGATTCTTCCGTTGTCTGATTAAACTAAGAAAACATGAAAAGAAACATCCTGATCCTCGGCATTCTCGTAAGTGTATTAACGTTGAGCGCCTGCGCTCACCGCGATTGCCAGGGGCATAAAAAAACGGCCAAAACCGACATGGGCGGCTGGCTTTAATTTAACACAAACCACACGATGAAAAAAACGATTGTAGTTGCTTTGGCGATGCTGGCCGGGATCAGCGGGTTCTCCCAGGCGAAAAAAGTGAAAAGTCCGCTCGACGGGCGCATTTACACAATGACCCTCACGCCTGAAGGCGAGAAGAAAGCGGAGCCCGTAAAAGATGAAGGCAGCTTTGCATTGGGAAAATTCAAATCCACTTTCCTCATGCAGGCAGGATTTACGCAAAGCGATTATGAGTATGAAGTGGACTCAACTTCCGGAACGCAGGTGATCAAGTTTACGGTGGAAGCCAAGAATGAGAACCAGGAGCGCTTTTCATGGGATGCAAGCATAGAAGGTGACAAGATCACCGGTACCGCTATCATCCGCAAGAAAGGGAAGATCCAGCATACGTACAACATCAGCGGCACCTGGAAAAACAAGAAGAAACCAAAGCCTCAGCCTAAAACACCGGTAGCGCCTGCTACGCCGCCGGACTCCACAAAAACAGAACAATAAGGATAAGCAAAAAATAAAAAATCCCCCGCGACTCGCGGGGGATTTTTTATGAGTAAATAAAATAAAGGACTAAGTATTAAGCTTTTCTTACATTTACTGCATTCAAGCCTTTTTTGCCTTCAGCAACTTCGAAAGTCACTGTGTCGTTTTCCTTAATTTTGTCGGTCAAACCTGTTGCATGAACAAAAATTTCCTGACCTGCTTCATCTTTAATAAAACCGAATCCTTTTGTTTCATTAAAAAACTTTACTGTACCTGTTTTCATTTTAATTGTATTGATTAATTAATAAGTTAGCAAGGCAAATTTATATCATTTATATAAAAAAAACAAATTTTTAATAAATCTTATCGTTTTTATCTAAAACAATATCGACCAATAGCCGCTATTGAGCGAAAGAATGTTGATGAAACAGCTGTTTCTCAGGCGTTCGGAGCGCTGGCCGGATAGTTCCGGTTCCCGAAAATAGAGCTGCCTACGCGGATCATGGTGCTGCCTTCCCCGATGGCAATATGGTAGTCGGAGCTCATACCCATAGAAATGTGACTGAGAGCGGGGTAGGAAGGTTTCAGCCGGTCGAAAAAGGCCTTCAGTGAGCGGAATTCGTCCCTTACCTGCGCCTGGTCGCCGGTATTGGTTGCCATCCCCATCAGACCGGTGATCCGGATGTTCCGGAGCTGCTGAAAAGCTTCGGAAGAAAGAAGTTCTTCCGCTTCTTCAAACGATAATCCGAACTTTGTTTCTTCAGCGGCAATATAGATCTGGAGCAGGCAGTCGATCACTCGGCCGTTCTTCAGCGCCTGCCTGTTGATCTCCTGCAGGAGCTTAAGGCTGTCGACAGAATGGATCAGCGATACGAAAGGCGCAATGTACTTTACCTTGTTGCTCTGCAGGTGCCCGATCAGGTGCCATTGTATGTCTTTTGGCAGCGCTTCGTATTTGTCGCACATTTCCTGCACCTTGTTCTCGCCAAAGATCCGGTGACCGGCATCGTACACTTCCATCAGCTTTTCAACCGGGTGAGTTTTGGTAACGGCGATCAACGTCACTCCGGAAGGGAGACCTGATTTTAGTTGATGAAGATTTTCTTTGATCGACATAGCTATTATTCGCTCAGGCTGTAAATAACAAGTCCGCTGCGCATTTTAGGCTCCACCCAGGTGGTTTTCGGAGGCATGATGTTGTTTGTATCGGCAATGTGCTTCAGCTGCTCCATTTCAACGGGATATAAGCCAAAAGCGACCATAAAGTTCCATTTATCCACCTGGTTCTTCAGCTCCTTCATTCCCTTGATGCCCGAAACAAAGCCGATGCGCTTGTCGGTCTTGAGATCGTGGATGTTCAGCACGGGCGCGAGGATATGCTCCGTAAGGATAGAGGCATCGAGGCTGCCGACAGGCTCTTCGTTGTGCACAATGTCCTTTTTCGCATCCAGCGAATACCATTGCCCTTCGAGGTACATGCTGAAATTATGCTTGCGTGCCGGCTTGTATTCCGTTTCACCTTTCGGCTCAATGATGAACTTTTCCTGCAGGCGCTCCAAAAAAGCTTCCGCATTCATTCCGTTCAGGTCCTTCACCACGCGGTTAAAATCAAAGATCTTCAATTGCGTTTCAGGGAAGAAAACACCGAGATAATAATTGTAAGGCTCTTTTCCCGTATAGTTTGGATTCTTTTCTCTTCTCGAAGCGCCCAGCAGCGCGGAAGAGGCAGAGCGGTGATGTCCGTCGGCAATGTAAACAGCCGGGATCTTTTGAAAGCGCTCTTCGATCCGTTTCACTTCAGCCGGATCGCTCAGCACCCACAGCTTGTGGCGCACGCGGTCGGTAGTGGTGAAATCGTAAGCAGGCTCGGTGCTTAATGTGGTTTTGGCGGTGATCTCGTCTATCGTAGCATCGTTCGGGTAGCTGAACAGCACGGGCTCCGCATTAAAGTCGCATACTTCAAGATAATCCTTCAGCTTCTGCTCCCGCTCGGTAAGCGTTTGCTCGTGGATCTTGATCACGCCGTTGAAATAGTCGTCGATGCTGCTGCATCCGATGATCCCGGTATAAGCGTTACCTTCCTTGAACTGCTGGTATATGTAATAGGAGGGTTGTTCATCGCTGATGAACACATCTTCCCGGATAAAGTCGAGGTACTGCGCCTTTACTTTCTGCAGCCTTGCAGGCGAGCCGGGCTTTGTGCGCTTTCCGTCCTTGAAGTCGGGGCTGATCACATGCAGGAAAGAAAAGGGATTACTCGCCAGCTTCTCATGCAGCTCTTTTTTATCGTAGCCGTCCACGGAGCGGGATGCTACAAGGTGTACTTTATCTTTTGCAGGCCTGATACCTTTAAACGGAATAATAGTAGCCACGGTACAGAAATAATTATTTGTTTACCTGGAATGTTTTATCCCCGGTTTTAATGAATCTCACAAGTTGATTGGCAGCTGCCAGTCCGGCATTGATGTTGGCTTCGGAAGTTTCGGCGCCCTGTTTTTTCGGTGTACAGTAATAACGCGTTTCAAACTGCAGCAGATCGGCGTGGCAGTCGGGCATAATGTCCGAAATGTATTTGAAGTCGGGCCGTGCAACAAAGATCTTTTTAAGATCCTCTTCGTTGATCACTTCTTTTCTTGCCGTGTTGATGAGCGTAGCGCCTTCCGGCATTTTTGAAAGCAGGTTGAAATTGATGGAGTTTCTCGTTTTTTCGGTTGCGGGGATATTTAACGAGATGTAATGACAGGTGCTGTACAGCTCTTCGATCGAGGATGCCGGGATCACACCATCCTTCATCAATACTTCTTTCTCCACAAAAGGATCGAACGCGTACACTTCCATATCAAACCCTTTGGCGATACGTGCTACATTCCGCCCCACATTCCCGTATGCATGAATACCAATTTTTTTCCCTTTCAGCTCTGTGCCCGATCCGCCTTTAAAATTTGCTCTTGCCATAAATACAAGCATGCCGAAGGTAAGCTCGGCCACGGCATTTGAATTTTGGCCGGGAGTGTTCATCGCCACAATTCCTTTTTCGGTCGCAGCAGCGAGGTCGATGTTGTCGTAGCCTGCGCCTGCACGTACAACGATCTGCAGTTTCTTTGCTGCATCAATTACCTGGCGCGAAACCTTGTCGCTGCGAACGATCAACCCATCAACATCGGCAACGGCTTTCAGCAGATCGTTCGGATCGGTATATTTTTCGAGCATAACGGTTTCAAAACCTGCTCCGGAGAGTATATTCTTAATGCCGTCGGCGGCAATTTTTGCAAAGGGTTTTTCAGTAGCGATTAAAATTTTTGTCATAGCTAAAAATGGTTTGATGCTGCAGTAAAATTAGGATTTTTATCGGTTCACAGCCACATGAAATTTGAGGTCGAAACCCATCCGCAGCTCACGATTGGTAAAGTGGTTGGTATCCGGCTGGATCTCTGCCGAATAAAGCATTCCGCTGGAAGGCAATGGAGGGAGCAGGATCAGCGTATCGGAAGTTATCGTTTGATTGAGCTTCCGCACATATTGGATGCGTGCATCATTCGCCTCCGTATAGCGCTTGCAGATGCGGAACTGGTTCATGGTATTGTAACCGAGAATGAGCAGCGCAAGCACAATGCTTCCGTATTTCAGCACGCCGATCCTTGCTTCGCCGATTACACCGGAAAATCCCGCGTAGAAAGAAAGTGCGGAACAATAGAGTGCCGAGAGGAAAGCGACCATGAACCACAGGCGCGGCGGGCCGGTTTCCACCATCACAAAGGCTACAAGCAGGAAGAAGAGCAGGAGCAGGGCGAGATAAGCGAATGTCAGCCGTTTGAAGAACACGCGGAAAGGAATCTTCAAGCCGGTTTGTTTTCCCGTTTCTGTGCCGATAAGGGCAAAGGGCACCGCGAATGCCAATACATACACAAGCCGGAACGGAAGGTATAGCACTCCGAACTTTACAATCGATTTTGCCGTGATGAACAATGTTCTCAGCAACTGGTGCTCGGGAAACAGCTTATCGCGCAGGTAATTTCCCGGTGCTGCGATCATGATGATGAACGCGATGCCGAGGAATGCATA
>Ga0157372_10001547_pt1 | contig 25047 bp, 31 predicted proteins | sample C55metaG_FD_115307 | JGI IMG/M metagenome (GOLD analysis project Ga0157372, IMG submission 115307) | Corn rhizosphere microbial communities from Kellogg Biological Station, Michigan, USA - C5-5 metaG | ecosystem: Host-associated > Plants > Roots > Rhizosphere > Soil | place: USA: Michigan...
CCCTCCATGTATTTCGTTACATCCGCGACTTACGTTATGGTGCAAGCATTGTGTGTGCGCGTTGCACATATCGTCAGCTGTATTCTGGGGGTAGTCATGGAGAGTTTCTTTGAACGTGAAGGTCGGGTTAACACACCGCTGTACCACATTGTGAAAGAAGAACGTTTTCGTCGGTATACGTTAAAAACCATGCTCTACAACGGAATGCAAAGCCTCTGGGTGTTTCGAAACGATGTTCTGCAAGGCGTGCTGTATGACCAAACCATGATGGAGGTCAACCACAATCGCCAGGTGGTGTATTGTTATCCACATTCGTTCCAGGGGTTACGTTACGCTGAATGGGACGCCGAGCCCACTGCCACAGATGCCGATTACGCGGTAGCCCTCAGTCGACTCAAAACCCGCTACACCAAACCCCACCCCGAGAACGAGACCGACGGCGTGATGCTGGAAGGCCTGGTACGGATAGTGGTGACCGAGACCCTCGATGCCTGTGCGGTGTACGTAGGGGGTGTCATGTTCATTGCCTTAGAAGGGCCCGAACCCGACCGGCCGCTGGTTGCGACCCGGTCATCCCGGAACTGGGGTTACGTCAGTGACCACGCTCCGTTATTAGAAGAGCACGTCAGTATCGACATCATAGATGTAGCAGAGTACGTGCGAGATTATCTCATTTCAACGCTGCCGACCACCGACAGCACTTTACACTAAATAAGGATTACCATGCCAGACGTATTGATTAACGACGCTGATTTTCGTATCGACACCATTCGTTACCCGGACAACTCCACCAACTTTATCGTAGGGACACCGGATGCCACCCTCGGCATGTTCGCCCTGCACCTGATGCCCTCTATTGATGCTCCTGCCTTTATCATCGGTCAAGCCGTGGTGCCCGGTACTGAGTCCCACTACGAAGGCATGACGACCCGGATTGTCAAGGGCCGTCCGTATGTGGTGAACTGCGTCTACCAGCTGCATTTGGTGGAGCGTGAAGTCCGAGGAGCTAAAGCGACCGTGGACAACTCCGTAGCCGGTGACCTGCTGATGCACGCGGTGGCGAACTATTCTGGCTACAAAGGTGACGTTGATACCTTAGTGGTATTGGCAGCCGGTGTCATCCAGGTCAAACAAGTTGGTGACGAATTGCATTATATGGTAGGGGATGTGGTCTTTTCTAAAGCACACGCCCCGCAGTAATTACCACGGAGATTGGGTGAGCATAAGCGCCCAGTCTCTGAATTATGCCGTCATGTAAACACCTGCATGAATCCACCTCAGAAGCCTTCTCACGGGTTTTCTGGGTGGGGGCAAGCATGACTACCTTTTTTATTTTCTCGCACCCACAATCGCTACGGTGCGGTTATAGACGGAGTCAGTCAAACAGCCGTGTAAGAAAATACACGACATGAGTTATATCTTTGAGATACCCCCCATCCTAGCCAGCGGCAACTATGCCGCTGTATTAGTATTACTATTATAATAAGAGAAAAATAGAAGAAGCTGTTACGGGTTAATCTCGCTAAACCGGAGTGATGCATGAAAGCCATTATCCTAAAAGACAACAAGCAACTTGAAACCATCAACGTTGAGTACTACAAAACCGGACAGAAGCCAGCAGGGCTGTGGGTATCGTTGTTGACCGGCAAAGTTGAATACACAGTAGAAGACTTAGGCAACTTCCAGTGTGTGTTGCGTCGTTACAAAGCCTATCACATGGGTCCAGTGGAAGAAACCACCCTGGATATCGAATACGGTTCAGGAGACACGATTCATTTGGGGCTCGCCCTGACGGGTGTGAAACCGCCCGACGATAAGGAGTAAGTCTATGCGTTATAAGTCATTAGAAACGAGTCTGTATAACCAGCTCGTGGACGGTGTGTCGTTTTTCACTGAGGTGGACGAGTTTGATGAACTGGTGCCGTACGGTATCCAGCTGGACGGACTGATGATAGGGTCAGTTGTCCGGGACGGGTATCTGGACTCCGGGACGTTTGTGTCAATTGTACCCAAGGGCCAGTACAGCAGCCCTACGCTCTATGGGTTCAGTGAAGACACTGACCCGGCGGTCACTACGCACCCGCAGTACGGTGCCTGGGCACTGGCGTTGCATCTGCATCTGCACCCAGACAGTCGCCTGGAAGACTTTGAGTATCGGGTGTTTATCACCACCATGTTCCTGGCTAAACGGGACAGTGAGAAAGAAGTTGCTCCTGGTGACATCATGTACGTGTTTTTGAACAACCTGCCGTTTTGCAAAGTCTCCCGGGGACGTACCCAGGCGTATTTCTGCCATCCGGTCCTGGAGCGCTATCATTCTGATATGCACAACTTCACGCAGGATTTGTTCCAGACACTGGTCCCCTATTTCATGGAAACCATGAAATACAGCAACGCCCCGTTCATGCACATGAACCAGGTCGCGGCGTTTGAGAAAGTGGTGGCGACCATGGATGACTTAATGGACGGTGGTTGTCGGGTGTCATCCGGTACCGGGGTTTAACGGCATAAATGGGAGGCGATGCCTCCCATCTTTTACGTTACCACGCACCACCCATCAAATTACGGACATGGCGCACCGCTGAGAGTTGTGAATTGAACTTCGAGGTTTTGTACCATTTCTCGGCCAGATGCGTCCGGTAGAGTTCATCGGCATCTGCGAAATTGTCAAGTTGCGATTTAAACTCACCAATTTCATAACCGCCCAGGACTTGCCCCTGGTTCACGGTAATAATCAACTGGTTGTAGATGTAGGCTTTGACTGCAAACACACACAACTCCGAGAACATCCCCCAGGACGCCGGTTGGATGTTTTGCATCTCCGAATCATGGGCAATACGACACCGCAAAAACACACGGTCCGGAATACGGATTTGGTCTTCCACCAGTACCACGTTGGTGTTCACCAGACTGACGCGGGCAGTCTCTACAATCGGCATGTTGGTCATCGAGGACATCAGCTGGTTTGCGGCGGTGAGTACGCCGGCGTTACCGCACCCCTGCTGCTGCATATTGTCGAAGTACGGGTTGTAGTTCGAATACGCAATCGACTGACCGTATCCGTATGAGACCGACATCACCGATACGATTTGACGGCCCTGGATGGCCTCAGGTGGGACGTAGTACAAAGACGACCGGTTATCCGGAATCTCACGGGGAACGAACGAGAGGTCCAACATGAGCTCCTCTCCCCCGATAAGATTGCAGTCCGTCATCACACGGGTGTCAATCACGTTCTTTCGGATAAGGGTATCGATGTCGGTGGGGACAATCGCAAAGTGACGCATCTCTGACATAAAGGCTTCTTGCAACAGTTGTCGAGGGATGCGAAAGCGGATGTCTTGTAATGCTTTCTGAATGGCGCTGGACATGGGATAACTCCTGACTACTGTAAATGTTTACACGGTGTACCCAGTGTATGTGCTGAGTCGCACTCAGCGAAGTCGAACACATAATTTCAAAGGAAACTACTGACAATGGCTAAGACTAAGATTCGTTTATATGGCGCGGGCGGTGCCGGGATTAACCAGGCTAAACCATTCCTGTCCCAATCGGGTTCTGAAGGCTACGCACAGATTGATGTCGCTCTGATTGATACGTCACGCAGCAATATCGGCGAGGACGTACCGGCTGAGCGCGTATACATCCTGCCTAACGTGGATGGTTCCGGTAAGAAGCGTGCAGAGAACCATCAGGAAATCGCCAACACGGTAAAAGACGTGCTGGTTAAGCAAAAGCCTGCTGAATTCAACATCGTGGTCTATTCTGCTGCTGGCGGTTCAGGTTCCGTCTACGGTCCCCTGCTGGTCCGTGAACTGATGGCGTCCGGCATTCCGGTACTCTCCATCGTTATCGGTAACGCCACCACTGCTATCGAAGCGAAGAACACCCTGAACACCCTGAAGTCCCTGGACAACATTGCACGTAAGCTTGAAGTCCCGGCGGTCGTACAGTATGTGCAGAACAGCAAAGAGTGTCCACGTCGCATGGTTGACCAAATCATCAACCAATCCATTGCGGCACTGGCGCTGCTGACCAGTCGTGAAAACGAAGAGCTGGACACCGCAGACGTGGCCAACTGGGTGCGTTATCACAACGTCACGGATGTCCCAGCCCAGCTTGCGCTGCTGGATATCGTGGTGGATGAAGAAACAGCCGGTTCAATTACTGACCCGGTGTCGGTGGCCTCGATTATTGATGCTGGTACTGACGCGGTGATTGAATTCAATCCGGACTACGGTTGTGTGGGGTATAAAGGTGAGAAGGTCTCTGCCGAAACCCCAGAAATCCACTACGTGATTTCCATCCACGATGTCCCGGAACTCTACGCCACCATCTCCTCGAAAGCCGGTCAGTACGACGAAGCAAAAGCTGCTCGTCCGACCCAGCAGAAACTGGTTGATGAAAAGCGTGACAACCCAACTGACAGCGATCTGGTGCTGTAAGTTCCCTACTATCAGCAGGAGGACTTCGGTCCTCCTTTTATTTCGTTGAGGACATCATGACAAAAATTACTGTAATGCGTCAGAATGGCATCACCCAACCGTGCTTGAACCCTAAATGCTTTCACTGGGTATTCGAGAAAACAGATGGACACGTAGCCTGTGACCGCTGTGGGGAACCGCGCCCGTTGCGCGACGGTGAGGTAGAAGGCCAATATCCTCGTGCCGGTCAGGAGTTCAGTGACCGCATGGGTAACCTGCCCCGTTACTCATTCTGGTATAAAGACGGCGGTGGGGTGCTCCGGGTACCGGACACCACAGGTAAATGGTTTGAAGCCGATGACGCCACTGTCCTGATGGAAGAGGCGCAAAATGAAATCAACACGTTACGGGCACGCCTTGCCCAGTACGAACCACAAGGTAAACCATCCAATGAGTAAACGTAATCGTCTGGCTGAATACGTCAGCCCACCTGACATTTCTTTAGAATCAGCCCTATTGGGCAAAGGCATTGATGCCGTGGTCGAAGCGACCTTTGACGGCATTGCGGCTAGTTTCCGATTCCTGGGCAAAGTGTTATCGGGTCCTGAGAAATCCCCTGACCCCCGTGTACTGCTGGATAAAAACGGGAACAAAATCGGACGGTATTCCTGGGTAGAGAAAGCGGCTGAGAACATCAGCAAAACCTGGGCAGATCCGAAGTGGGTGGAAAAGAACCTGCGTAGCCATGACGTCCAGGCACCGAAGCTTGCCATGTCGTTGAGTTACCAGGGTCGGGTATTTACGACCCCCGTTGAAGCAATGACAAAGCAGGCGCAGATAACGCAGGAAGTCTACCGTCAGTACCTCGCTCCGGTGAAAACCTACGGTAAAGAACTCAAGGCGATTGAAGCGGAAGCTAAATCAAAGCTCAGCAGTGAACCCGTGGAGACGGTGGCACGGTGGATGATTGCTGAAGCCGACAAACTGAACCTGCCGGTAAAAGCTGGTACGCCAAGCCCAGCAATGGTGGGTGGTACCCAATACGTGGTGGCGCCTAATGGCGATTACAGCTCCATGTCGGTACCTGATAACTACCGGGCGAATGCCACTAAACTTAATGCCCTGTCCGTTGATGCCATTGTTGCAGCGGCCAAACTCATCGTTGAACAACTCAAAACCATCGATGCCCTGTACGACAAAACCCCGGCAGTCGGTAGCGGGTGTGATTTTGGTATCTGGGCGAAGTTTGACTACGATGCCGATTACGGTGAAGACCTCTGGAACCGTTTCTACTTCCAGAGCATCCCTGACACACAATCCGACCTTCTTTACAGTGCGTTGTTTGAATGGAACACCGTGATGTACAACGCGTGTAAGTGGATTCATACCCAGCTTACCGATGAGAAAGTATCGCTCGAAGCAGCGGACCTCAGCAAATACTTCGACCATGATGACCATGCCGCGAGCAGTGACCAACGTGCCGCGCTGTTTGGAACCGTGGACTCGGACTGGCGTGAGCAATTAGTAGAGAAGCTTGAGTGTGCGCACTTCAATCCTATCGTTAAAGACTGGACTGAAGAAGCCCAGGCCCAGGAAGAGCTGGTAAAGCGCACCGCGTCAGCACTGGTGTTTGTGTTCACTCCAAAACAAACCGGGTTTTACGGGTTCGTGGAAGTGACTGCACTGGCTATCAAAGACCCAAGCCGACTGTTTGTCTGTTTCCTGGATGACGATGACGGCACGGTCTGGCCGGAGAAACAAGCGGCCTCGGTGAAAGCCATCAAAAGCTACCTGGATAAAGAGTGTGGCATTACACTCTATGACAACCTGGATAGCCTGGCCGATGCCGTGAATCAGGAAGTGGAACCCGCCAAGCAACATACTGAAGGGGATAGCGTATCCCAGGAGGGTTTGTTTGACTCAGTAAAAAAGCTCTTTAGTGGGCACGCCAAAGCCCAGACCGTAAAAGCGGCTAAGGCTAACGGTGCACCCAATCCGTTTGTCACCCTGGAGAAATTCGACGGGTACTGGGTTAACCGGTTCCGGGAAGAAATCCTCCACACCTTCGGGAGTCGGGATTGGCTCACCGCCAACTTCGTTAACGGACACGTCACGGATGCGACGCTTGCTAACAAGCTCAAACTCCAGGGGCTATTAAAACGTACCCCACAGGAAGTCTTGCAAACGGCTGAGAAAATCTGCAGCACGTTAGCCAAAACCCACCACTCGCGTCTGGAGCAATACCAGCGGGCGATTGCGGCGTTCCGTCCGCGACTCGACTCGTTGATAGGGCACGGCATGTCGAGCGAAGATAACCAGGCGTTCCTGGCGGCTTTGCGAACAGAAGTGGATAAACTGCCCAAGCCGATTGCAGCAGGATACAGGGGGCCGGAGTTCTTTGGTGGGTTTCGTGGGGACATGACGGATTCAGGTCCAGAGTACGTACACAAACCGGCTGAACCCAGTGCCGGTGAACTGCCATCCTTGACCCTTAACGACGTACTGGGTGTTGCGCAGCTGATGATTACCCAGATGGACACGGTCATCAAAAGTGCAACTGCGATTCCCTGGCCAGGCATCGATACCTTCGACAAAGGGCCCTGGGACCGCTTAGATGACCCGACCCGCGCCGGTCTTACGGAACTGCTGGGGATGGACGGCCAACCGGGTGAATACCACGCACTCATCTGGACGTACCATTATGAATGGGGAATGTTACTGCAGCCAGTGGCACAATGGTTGTATGCAACGTGTCAAACAACAGACTAACGGGAGTCAACAATGACGATGTTCAAATGTGACGGGTGTGGGTGTGCCGATGTGTTGGAATACGCACATAAAGACGCCAAACCACTGGAAGAGGGGCAATGGTTGTGTAGCAGCTGTCGTCCCCGGATTGTGGACGGGAAAGAGATTAACGGAACGTGGCATAACCATTTTCCCAAAACGGTCTACGACCCACTCCAGCATGACGTTGTCAATGACAACCCATTCGGAGTCAACCCTGACCAATAAATCGCTTAGAATGGATTAGGCGAATCATACGGGGCCTTCTGGCCCCTTTTATGCCGTCAAATAAAACACAGCACTCGAATATTACGTAGAGGCACGATGGGAAAATAAAATGATTTAAAACATATATTACTTGCATGTGTAGGTACTGATACTGGAATGTGAGAATGAATCAATCTTTCCCGCTCCCGACACGCCGGTTTAAAGCGGTGTTTGTTGTGGACTTAACGCACGAGTTACGCGCACTCGATAATCTGATTATCGATATCGGTATCAAGGATGACGATACCCATGCCAATCTGTTGGTGTATGCCATCAGAAAAGTCATGGACCGTTGGGGTTTTGCGTATTGCAAACAACCTCACCCGATAATGAACATTACACCCGAGCAGCTGAATCGGGTAAATTATTTCGTCGCAGCAGCGGATAACTTCGGGCTTCATAACCTGGCACGGATACTTATCTGGGCGCCGAGTATTGAAATTGATGAAGTATGGATTGAAGAAGGCCAACTGTACTTCTGTTATGAGGATAACTAATGTCGAACAAGACGAACATCGTGCTGTCAACACGGTGGGCTGCTGAGATTTTACAACACCGCACTGAAGTACTCACCGGGGTCATCGGCGGAGAACCACTCAGTGACAAAGTCGCAGTGGATGTCGTGTTTATGGTGGTAGAGGAACTGATAGCCATGCGTCAGCTGTGGTTACGTCCTCGTGCATTTAACTACCACACCATCACCGATTACTGCAACAAGAACTGGATTATCGACAACCGGGAAGTCGTCTTACCGCAACTCACCGGGGATGCAGAACCCGTTACGGTACGCGATGTGTTTCTGTGTAATATTTTAGGCCCGTTGGTAAATGAAGTAGAGAAGCATCTACTGAACCCGTATTTCCCTGACCGCAGTTTCGATTACCTCGACCTGGCGAGAATGGAGACCGGGGACATTCTGGTGACCAACATAGGGGACTATCGGGTATGGCGTTTCGAACAACTGGTGCGCGAAGGCAAAGCGACGTATTAACTCCGCAGCGCAGCTACTGTTTCACATTAGACCCCGCTATTGAACAAGTCCATCAGTCTCTGGCGCCTTTTGGTCCGGCGGTACAGATTGGCTTTGATGGGTGTGACTTAGCGAAGGCCGCATTGAACCATGTGTTTTTCGGCACGAAGCACCGGGGGACTCGGTATTGGACCGTCTTGGCCAACCTTGAGACCCTGGGGATTCCCACCGACATTGCCCATGGGATTTATGACTACATGCACAGCTGGATAAAGCAGCAACTCCAGAGTTGCATGGGGGGTCCGGTAAACTACACCGAACACAGCTATGAATTCCTGAACGACCGGGATATTCTGGTGTACCCCATTCCGTTACATGAACTGGCAAGGTATCCTGTTTATGATTGAAAACTGTGGCTATCATGTCGCAGTGCTACCCCTCGAAGACCACCACCGCAAAGTGTTGGCACAATTCGAGGGGCGTTTGGTTTCCTCCGATGAACTCCTCGCAGCTGCATTCAACTATTGGCGCCACGGACTCTACGGTGGCGTGATGGAGGAATCTGAAGTCTGGGAGGCTGTTCATGAAGCCGTGATGGACCTGAACGAATTCCAACAGCAAACCCTGGCACATATGCGACGGGTTACCGTACCGCAAGCTCTGGCTGATGAGTCAGATGAGCTGGCGTTTATCGTGACCGATGTCGCCGAAGACCTGTGTCCGTTGCTCACCGGGTATCTCGGGCAACAGGCATGGGTAATTCGTCATATATGCCGTGTTGATGTGGATGATCTGGCACTGTACCTTTCTTTTATACCGTTTGAGGAGCGTTTGCAATGTCACCCGCTACGGGCTTAGTGGTATCAAACCACCCACGTGCATCCTTGATGATGGTGGTGGTGGCCTGGCCGTTTGAGGCCACCTTGAAACACAAACCGAGTTGGATGGAACTGGCCGACTGGATTAACCTGCAGGTCTGGTTGATTCTGATGACCAACCGTCACGAACCAGCAGAACAGGCCTGGTATCGGCTGATTGATAAAGCGTTTGAGGTCACCCTCACCACCCTTAAACGAAAGCGGATAATCAACCTCGACCCGGTGATGACCGCGACTGATGCCCTGTATTCCGTAGGGCTGGTATACCGTCAACTCTGCCCACTGCTCCATCCCGTGTTGACGACCGCGTACCCACAGCTTGAGCAAGGGTATCGGATTCACTTTCACCACATGGACATTGCTGGGGTTTATCTATTACTGACACTGGAGTAACCCACATGGGACTCGCCCAACCGGTTCATCATAATGCGCAGTACGTGGCCTTACCGGACGATGCGTTCGTGAAAGCCCTGCAATACCGTCCGTATGTGTTGGACGAAGACATCTACACCTATGCCCTGGTGAAACTGGCCCACTACTTCACCCGGGTACTGAAAACCGAACTTGAACAGTGGGATTACCTGAACGGACGGTTCATGGAGTGGTTGCTGGGTTATCAAGGCCATACTGCCTATCCGCTCGAGAAGATGTGGAGTTTGGGGTTCTCGGGCCCGGACTTGGTTGAAGCCTTCAGCCGGTCGCTCTCCGCCGCCTATCCGTTTCTGATTCCGGTTATTGACCAATACCCCGATGCCGCTGGATTCAGTCTGGTGGAATATGGTGCAACCGGACTGTTGCTAAAGGTGTACTATGACCATGCCTCGTGACCCACTGAAATGGGTAGTTACCCACATACCAGAAAACTTTACCACCAGTTGCCCGGAAGACATCGAAGAAGATGTTTATCTGGCGTGTGTGGTAATGGCAGTGAACCTCGCAGATGCGGATTACCAACTCAACGACCTCCATGAAACACTGGCCCATAATTTCACTACGTTTCTGGGGGACGATAACTCAGGCTGTGAACAATGCGAATACGCGTGGTACGTAGCCGAACAGGCCATCGTGGATGCCAAACAGCTATACCCGGTAGTCAAACCCCCCTTACGGGCATTACAGGACAGGGAAGGATTTGGTGTGGATGTCACCCATGTCTTTATCGATAACTATTCCGTGATGATGACCGTGGAGGCTATCTGATGGCCAGTCGATTCATTATCCTACCCGGGGTTATCACTAACCGGGAAGAATATACGTTACATCCCAATCTTACAGTAGAAGCCTTTGTCCAGGTCGTACTGACCGTGATTACCCGCAGTCAAACCCCGCTGGATGTCACGGTACAATGGTTTGATGTCTGGGACCGCCTGATGAACTATTTCACCCTGGTCAATGTGATTGAAGTCCCTGACTACGCCGGGATTGTCCCTATGCGTGTTACGGTACGGGGGACGATTCTGAATTGCTCGGACATCGTCACCGACATTACGGACGCCGCAATAAAAGTGGTTCAGGAGAACTTCCGTACGCTACGTCCTTTTTTACAGCAGTACCCTGAAGATATATGGGACCGGTGGACGGTCGTGGATGTCTCTTCTGAGGGAGTCACGATTGAGGTTAAATGCAATGAGCGACTTAGCGCCTAACCAAGTAATGTGTGTGATGGACGTCATGGGACTGACGCCCTATATCGAGGCCAAAACGCCTCGGCACTTGCCTGTGAACTACATGTTGGAAGCCGTGTTAGTGTTAGTGGGTAATGCGGACTCGCCCGACGCCGTCTACATGCAAGAGCATCTGGTACACGAGTATCTGGATGACGTGATGGACGGCTATGACTATGAAGAAGCCATGGCTCGCAAGGTCACTGAAGTTGAATGGTTCAACTGGCTGGAATTAATTAAAGGTGAGGTAGCGCAATGCGCAGTAGAACTAGCGAAGACCCTGTATCCGGCGATGAAGCCGATTCTGCAGACATGCGACAAAACGTATCCCAACGGCTGCACACTCGCAGTATACCAGCTGGCGACCGATGGGCTTTACGTGGACCTCACCCCGGCACCGTTAGCACTACCATTAAGCATCGCTGGGTAGTGTTATCGACCGAGGCACACATGGAGGCTATCGCTGACTTACTCGAGTCGAAGATAGCTCACCTCAGTGACCAACTCGAACTGGCGATTATGGGGTGGGCCAGTTACCAACACCACGGTAAGGATTTGGTGGGGTATCTGGAATACGACGTCTATGAATTCATCGGGACGTTAGTGGAGGTCATCTATCTGGACTACCCGGAATACACCACGGAGATGGCACGGGCGGAAGGGTACCGTGTCAGCCAGGCGATTTCGCGTAAACTGATAGACGTAATTGATAGTCTGCGCCCCCAACTCGAAGAACACATCTTGCCGCTGTTGACTGCCGGTGACAGCAACACACACGTTGGTGCGGTGTCGTTAGTGGGTGGGGACATGGCCGTGAGAATTGATGATGTTACCTATGAAACCCAGCACGCATTGGGTAGTGGTGCCAACGTCGGACATGCTGTGGTTTCATAATGACTTCCTGACCAACGTTGACCCGGAGTATTATGCGGACATAGAAGATGTAATTGAAGTTGCCGTCTTTCATCTGAATACCCGTGAGAGGGCACTGTGCATCGACCATCTTATCAACCAGTACAACGATGGATACAATACGTGTTCACCGTTACTGGCAGATGCTATGGAGTTGTCCGCGAAAGAAATCCACCGCCGCTTGGCAATGATGGTCCCCGCAAATCTCCAGGTGAGTGAATTCACCTACGCGGGGGACGACATTATTATTGGAGGTATTCTGCTTGTCTGACCGTTTGAAAGCTGTGGTGGTTGATTCTCAAGCAGCCCGGGATGTCATCGAGTTGTTAACCCGACTGATGTTTCCGGCTGATTCGTTTATCACACCCGATGATATACTGAAGGTCATTGACCTCGCTAACGATATCATCGGCACCTATTTAACCGACCCCCCGTATTTAGAGGAGTTGTTGGAAGAGCTCGTCAACGCAGATGATCCTGCGTTTGAGAACCTGATGGAGCAGGTGGGCGAGCTTATCGACAATGCCGCAAAATTCATTTACTACGATGTAACCGAGGTGAAACACACATTCATCGGTGACGACACGGGTATGGTTATGCTTATGATTTAGCTAACCGTTAACCCGAGGATGTTTCCCGATGGCCCAGATTTTAGATAAAATGAACATTGGTGATGTCGCCACGTTCGACGTATACCCCGCTCAGTTATTGGGGACCCAGTTCCGTCAGTGTAAAGTACTGGCGATTCTGGACTACGATACGTGCCGTGCATTAGGTTTCGACCCGGATGCCCTGCACGTTAAAGTGTTTGCGACACTGCCTACCGGTACCGAGAACGACCCGGCGAAATACCAGTGGCTGAAACTCAAGCTGACCTCAGGCGAAACCACGGTTATTGGTTTGCCGTGGATTAAACCCGACACCATCCAGACCACCACCACGTCAACCATTACGGTTGTCTATACCAACGTGGCCCCGGAGGACATGGTGAAAATCCGCACAATGAACGCCAATAACGGCTACAACTCGTTTAGCATGACTATTGCGTGATGTTAAAAATAACACGAGTAGTCTTATTGTACGTGTAGTAATCGCATTGTCAGTACCATGTTTCAGCCTTAAAGTCATTCCTGTTTGGACTATGCCCAGTCCCGACTAGCTAACGCCTAGCGAAAACGAATGTGCCCCTGCCCCTAACCGGGTAGGGGTTCTTTTTTTCGTTCTTTATTTTTTTTTGTCTTGACCGTCCCGTATGTAGGTTTTTTACATTTGTTGGCTATGATGTACTTAACAGGCACCTTTCATTCTAACTACTAAAAACAGATTAGAGGACTACTGATGCGCTCCCCTTTTCTTTTCCCGCAGGACACTGACTACAAACGTGATTTTGGTATTGTCCGTACGTACGTAGAAGACAGTGCGAAGTACCTCCACCTGGAAACCGGCCGTCCACTGGACGAATGCACCGAATGGGTGAAACAATCTATCGCCAAGGGCGGTAAGCACGAACTTCGCTCACCTAAAGCGTATATCCTGAACTCCGAGGAGAACGGGACCCGTAAGAAACAGGTATTACCGTATTCTCAGTATTTAATGCAAGCGGTACGGGAGAACCGTATCGTTGCTCCCAGCATGACCACGTATGCCCACCCGGACCAGAACAAATCTATCCAGGCGGAATACACCGAGGACAAACTGAAGATTCGTTCCACTGCGAAGAAAGCCATGTTTTTGGCTGAGCGTGAGGGGAATGACCAGGAATACCAGTACCAGAACTGTTTACAGACCTCAGCGAAAATCGGGGTGAACTCCCTCTCCGGCGCCTACGGGTTTGCGGGCACCATTCTGTACAACAAAACCGCCCACAGCGCGTTAACCTCCAACTGCCGCTGCGCGTCAGGGAATGCTAACTCAAACAACGAGCGCTTTCTGGCAGGGAACCGGCATTACTGGTCGGTGGAAATTGCCTTAAACAACATCGTGAACGTTGTCAACCATTCTAACTATGCGTTGATTGAACAGGTGTTGGAGAAATACCAGATAGTCTACCCATCCGTGGACGAAGTCTTATCAGCGATACACGGGTCAACGCAATACTACTGGCGCAGTGAAGAAGAGTGGAAAAAGGTCGACCGGTTAGTGCGTAAGCTGACCCCGATTGAACGTGCTGCGTTTCTGTACACGCAAGATGCGTACCATCTCATGAAATTGAATTCCGGCATGATGCGTACATTCATGTCCAAGATGATTCATCAGCCGACCGTCGGTGAGCCAGACACTGAAAAGTGGATGTCGCTGTGCGATGATGACGTGCTGATGCTGTGTTCGATTCTGCGTGCCGATATCCTGGCAGGTACTGAACCGAAAAAGCTGCAAAAGAACGATCCCGAAAAATATCAGCTCTTTGTTGCAACCGTCCGCAATGTCATTGAAACCGTCCATCAGTATTCGGACTTGATTCAGGCATTCTGGGCCACTGAGAACATGCCGCCGTCATTGGCTTATTTCCCATCGTCAATGCGTCGTGGCGCGGTTCTGTCTGATACTGACTCCACTATCTTTACCGTCCAGGACTGGGCGATTTGGTACAAGGGTAAGTTAGACTTTGAATCGGATTCTGAGTGGGTTGCTGCGGTGATGGTGTATTTCACCAGTTCTGTGACTATTCACATCTTAGCAATACACTCTGCCAACATGGGCGTCGCCCGTGAGCATCTGTATACGCTGGCAATGAAATCTGAGTTCGCGATGCCACTCCTGGCACTGACGTCACGTGGTAAACACTACTACAGTTACGTCGGGGCGCGTGAAGGCAACGTATATGCAAAACCGAAGCTTGATGTCAAAGGGGTCGGTTTACGCAACTCGAAAATTCCTCCTAACATCCGTGAGTCAAGCGATAGCTTAATTCGACACGTATTAGACACGTTACGACAGGGGCAACAACTCGATATATTTGAAACACTGACCAAAGTGGCAGATGAAGAACGCGAGATAACAAGCTCTGTTACCCGGGGCGAAGCCAAGTACCTATCCGTTGCCAAAGTTAAAACGGTTGACAGCTATAAAAATGGGGAAAGCAACTCTACGTACCAAAACTACCTTTTGTGGGAAGCTGTATTTGCGCCTAAATACGGGCACGCACCGCATCCCCCATACGACTGTATAAAGGTAAACGTAGATGCGAGTCGCGTAAGCGACCTCAATGCATGGTTGGATTCAATCGAAGATACGCAATTGGCCCTGCGGTTCCGTCAATGGCTAGACAAATTCGGGAAAAAGGGGTTGTCTCAAATTCTATTACCCACACAAGCCGTCACTGTTCATGGGTTACCAGCCGAAGTCATACCGGGCATTAACATACGTAAGATGCTGAACAACATCATGGATGCGCATTACCTAATCCTTGAGTCTTTGGGTTTATATTTCCGCAACGACCGCATAACGCAATTGGTGTCAGATATCTACTGACATCAAAGGCGACAGAACTCCAGGAATCCCACGTACGGGTCCTGGAGTTCTGTAACACTATGCCGTTGTTTTATTTACGTACGGAGCGATGTTGTGGGTAATGTAATCCTGAATGTCATCCAGTACACCACCACGCACACCCTGGAAGGTGCGTTCAGACCGCATGATGCGCAGCTCACGGCGGATGTCGTCTTTCTCACCGACATTTGCATGGGACTCGGTTGTCCGGTCGACCAACAACAACCAATGCACCAAAGGCAGTTGTGCAATCGTACTGGCCCATTTAGACTGACGCGTGCGAAACAATCCGTCTGGGACTACACAGTCAGCAATGGTATCCATGCCTTTGTCTTTAAACACCACAGGGAAGCTCTGTAAGAGTTGTTCGAAACTCCGGGTACTGTTGACCGCCCAATCGTCGTACTGGGCCGCTATGGTCCCTACATAGCCCTCAGCAGACGCTAAAGACATCGCGTGCCGTTTGTCCACCTGGATACCGGTGTCGAACCCTTCAGCCATAGCAAACACCCGGTTCATCAACCCGACGTTGGCTTGTGAGCGCAGCATGCCAGGCAACACGTATTGATAGATGAACTGGTTGAGGGTTTCCTGTGTCCCCCGGGGTTTGGTGTCTTCTTCTAACCGCCAGGCCTGGTACATTACCCCAAGCATCGGGAAGTCAATACTGAACACCGCCGTACCCGCTACAAACCCCCGTCCGTCTGGCAGGTTGAGGTTCAGGTCCATGTAAGGGTGTCGCAGGACCTTTACCGGACATTGGGTACGCCAGTTGCGGAAGATGTCCATGGGACGGCCCACGGGTTCAACCGCAATGTAGACTTCATCGCTGCCCCGGCCATAGAAATGGCCGTTACGGTGAATCGCCCCCACGTTAAAGGGTGTGGTGATGCCTTCGGGTCGACACGCATTATCGTAGTTGTTCAGCACGTAGTCGTAGTAGAGTTCAGGCGCAGTACGGTAGTTTCCAGTAAGATTTGACAAGGCACGTATTAGAATATGTCTAGAGTCCGCCGCACCCCCAGAATTCTGATAATACTCACGCAGACGCTGGTAGTTGGACTCCAGGCGCTCAGTCACATACCGGAGTTGAGGTAGCGCAAGCCCACCACGACTCGCAGTTTGTTTTGTAAGGATTGCGGTAAACATGCTCGACGTGACTCCGAGGTTGATGTAAAAAAATACTTCATGATACCTATATTGTAGAGAAGGTTCGTCTTTCTCGCGGTCGTTAAGACTGCTAAGGGATATACTATCGAACTTTGCATTTATAAGTATTATGGACCTATATAATCACGGGTGATGTCTGGGCCAAAACAAAAAACGTGATTGAAAGAAAAGACAAACGTATATTACTGATGTGTATTAAGTGGTGGTACTCTTGATACATTCAATTGCAGAACATCGGTTTAGTCCTGGCCCGACTAATCAAGACCGATAACTTTGACTCCTTATAAGGAACTTGTACAAAATGACTATTAAAGACAACAACTCTCAGCCTAACCCAGCAATGAGCGAAGCGATGAAAGAAGCAGCTCAGCGTGCTCCACAGGGTACTGCTCCGCAGTTCAATCCTGAGAAAGCACAGCAGGCGGCTCCACAGGGTCAGCCACGTGCCGCGAGCGCTAACATGGGCGGTTTCGCAGCGCTGAACAGCTTCCTGTCTCGTCCACTGAACCGTAATGGTATCGGTGAGCACACCATGGCTTACGTAGAAGTCATGCGTGAGTTCGTGCGCAAAGAGCTGTCTGGTCAAGAATCTAAGTACGTTATTCTGCCGGTTGAGCGCAACACCTTCGAACTGCCTCTGAGCGTTATCGTGGTGGCTGCGGCATACCGCACCAATAGCGGCACTGCACTGCTGGCGTATCCAATCCTGCTGGAGCCAATGGACTCTCTGCCTCCGCGTGTGTTCCAGGTACCGGGCGGTGAAATGGAAGTGCCGGTTGTAGCATCTGATGCCTACGACGAGCGCACCAAGCAAGCTGTGATGACCGTTGTGCGTGGCCATTTCCGTCTGGAAGTAGACGTGGAAGAAGTCAGCTACAACGTAATTCCGAACGACCTCGATCCGAAAGACACGCGTCGCCTGAGCTCGCTGATGACTATCGCTATCAACACCATCGATGGCGTAGCCAAAGAGCTGCCAGGTCTGCGTGAAGAGCGTTTCAACACCGCCATGATTACCGGTTCTAAAGAAGCGCCTACTGGCGTTACGGTAAGTGGTCGTATGGACTTCCAGCCAATGCCGCTCGAAACTGCTACCGGTCTGCCTATCCGTAATGACATTTCGGTAACTACCAAGCTGGTACTGCCGAACCAGTCCCGTGACCAAATCGCGACCAGCAGCCCGTCTGTGCTGTCGCAGGTTGCAGGCTTCCTGGACCTGTCTTACATCGAGCCGGAAGTGACGCTGAACCATCTGAACCAGCAGGTTCGTTCAAGCCAGGTGTATCAGGCACGTTACGTGATTTCGAACATCAACGTCGAAACCAACGCAATGACCCCTGAGCTGGCGCTGTTCGGCCTGGCCTCTACTCGCATGCTGTCTCAGAACAACGCGTGGGTAACGGGCTTCCGTAAACGCCATGGCGTCAAAGACGATACCCGTGACATCGGTGCTATCGGCTATGAAGTCAACCTGGCGACAGACGGTTCTCAGATGCTGGGTAAAATCGATACGTCGGCTAACGACTTCGATCTGTACCAGCTGATTCGTCGTACGTTCCTGCCAAACCTGCTGTACTCACTGGATGTGCAGGAAGGCGGCGACGATTCATGGGTGTGGCTGGCGCTGCAGTTCGCGGCACAGGGCAACGCTGATGCAGCACGTGACATCAACGACGCAGCCAACAACCTGACTCTGGGTCACTTCGACCGTTACTGGCAGGGCGGCGAGATTGCTCGTCACAGCGGTAACATGATTCACCTGGGCTACTTCACTACCCCGGACGGCAAAGAAGACATCCGCAAGCTGGATTACCTGGCGCTGCTGAACATGCTCGGTCAGGACCACCTGCCGGACGTGGTTGCCTTCGATAAGACGTTCGACCCAGCCTTCGGTGACATGACCAAACGTCTGGCGGAACGTACGCGCATCCTGCGTGGCCTGTTCCAGAACAACATCCACTTCAAAGGTTGGGCACATCGCTACGACCTGAACGGTGCATGGCTGGACGCGCTGGCGTCAGGTATCCGTGATGCTGGTCTGACCATCACTCCGGAAACTGTGTACGGTGAGTTCAACCAGACCGTTCGCGGCAACAGCGCTCTGTCGCAGTTTGCTGTACAGTCTGGCAACAGCCCACTGTTCATGCCTACGCAGACTCAGCGCACTGGTAACTTCAACCAGAGCTGGACTGCACCTCGCATGAGCGGCCACTTCTAAGGAAGTGTAGTTGTGTTGATAACAGCGGGGACTTCGGTCCCCGCTTTATTACCTACTCACTTTTCTTTCAGAGGTAGTCACATGCAGGTAAAAGCAATCGGTGAAGAAATCACCAACGGGATTTATCCAGAAATCGTTGACCATACCCGGGTACTGGCGACCTTACGTGTCCGTCCGGTGTTTGTTAACGACATCGATACCTCGACCCTTGAAGGCCGAGAGTATCTGGATTCACTCATCTACACCAAATATGAAGGCGGTGGGTTGAGTATTCTGCCGAGCTGTGAATGCGGTGAACTCTCGGGTCGGTTCGTACAAGGGCAAACATGTCCGAACTGTAACACGATAGTGGTACCCAGCACAGAACGTCCGATTGAGTCCAACCTCTGGATACGTGCACCCGATAACGTGCATGCACTCATCAACCCACAGATGTGGATTGTCATGAGTAATGCGTTCACCCTGAATGGCTGTAATCTGCTGGAGTGGTTAATCAACCCGGCCGGTGCATCCAATACCCAAAACAACGCCAAGCTTGAAATCTTTAAGAAGTACCGGTTCAAGCACGGTATCAACTCGCTGCACGATAACTTCGATGACGTTATCACGGCCCTGTTAGACCGCTCTATCTTTAACGGCTCTGCAAAGCGTCGGATTGAGATGAAGATGTTCATCGAACAGAACCGTGACCGGATATTCACCAAGTATCTGCCGATTCCGAACAAACTCATGTTCATCACGGAAAAAGCAGTGACCACGACGTATGCGGATAAACGCATGGCGAGTGCCTTGGATGCGGTCCACACCATCGAAGCGTTGTATTCAGGGGACGAAGCACCCAGTGGGCGTAAATGCGAACTGGCAGCAGCACGGTGTGTGATTCAGCTGGCGGAGTATTACAACCTCCAGTACAAAGACATCATCGGGGGCAAATTCGGCTGGGCACGTAAACACCTGTTTGGTACTCGTCAGGCGTACAGCTTCCGCGCAGTTATCAGTAGTCAGTCAGAAAGGCATCAGTACGATGAACTCCATCTCCCGTGGGGCTTGTCCGTTGCACTGTTCCGTGTTCACCTGACCAACAAGATGCTGCGACGTGGGTATACGTCAAACGAAATCGCCAAGCATCTGTACGAACACACAACCCGTTACGATGCATTGCTGGATGAACTGTTTCAGGAAATCCTGCGTGAGCATCCGCGTGGCCGTGGGTTCCCAACGTTCCTGCTGCGAAACCCAACGTTAGACCGCCTGTCTGGACAACGGTTTTACATTACCAAAATCAAGACAGACGTTAACGTTAAGACTGTGTCACTGAGTCTTCTGGTTATCAGCCACATGAACGCCGACTTTGATGGCGATGCGTTAGGTGGTATGTTAATCCTTGACGAGAAAACCCTGATAGGAGCCGACAGACTTGCAGCACATACCGGTGTACTCGATTTACAAAAGGCGCGTACCATCTCAGGTAAGCTTGCACTGCCCGGTCCAACCGTGGCAACGTATGCGAACTGGGTACATGAAGTCCCCGATAACGAGGACGCAGAACTATTCAAACAACTACTGGCAGACAGTTAAGGAGCACTCATGGCTCAGGTGATACAAGGTGGATCATCGGTGATGAATGCCATTATCTATCAACAACCGCACTCCAGCGTGAACAGCTACATGCAGGATGCGTATCATCGGGTCGCTCTGCGCATGAACGACGTGGGGCTCGCCGCCATGGAATCCGCCAAACGGCTGTATGAGTCCACGGTGAATCACAGTGCCTATCGTTTAGCGAAGGCCGCCATCCGTAAGGTGGAAGATGGGTTTATGGTGGATGAAATCCAACCGTTACTCACTATCGGTGCATTGCAGAATGCCCCGAACCGTATGGTACCGTATGTGATGGCTGAACCTAGCGTCAAGCGCCGATACCTGGCTGGTCGATGCGAAGGCTACGGTGACGAATACGTTGATGCAAGCAATGGACAAGTCGGAGCGAAAGATGGTTTGTGGCGTGCGATTATGAACGGGTATGTTCAGACGAGCGAAGATGCCATGGCCGAGGAAGACGAAGACATTGCCGCAGAACCGAACTGGGGATGTGTGACGTACTTTGACGATGAGGTCGAAGAACTGAACCTGACTCCAGAGGAGACTGATGAGATTCGTCAGACCCATGACGTGCTGCGTGCAGCATTGAAAGGGATAGATGACCCCACCAGTCGCTGGAACGCGTCACTTTAATATCATGACCACAGTGATGGGGCTTCGGCTTCATCACTGTTTTATTACGGATGGCTTATTTTTTGTCACCGTAATGGAGGTTTACCGATGTCTCAAGCCACAACCAAACGCATGGTACCGAGTCTGTCCACGAAAGGCTGGATTCAAACGGTCCCTGAAAAAGTGGATAAACTGCTGTGCTACTACTTTCTTTCTGAACGCTCACAGTCAGACTGGTACAAAATCGTCTCGTTACCGTACCAAATCGCCACCACTGGCAACCAACCCAGCCAACTCCAGCAGTTGGTGCAAAACGATTTGTACGACTACTTTAAGCGGTATTACCCGGAGAACGTCACCTGTGAAGTGACCATTAAAGACAAACGGGAAGACGGGTCAGAGATCGCACGTTACGAAATACAGACGTCAGTAATTGTAGTAGTAGACGGCATCAATTACTCCATTGCGAAGTTGGTCTCCGTCGTGAATTCGCAGATTACTCTGCTGGGCAACATTAATAACGGATAAGTTCCCATGAGCAAAAACAACCCGTATGACCATTCTCTTAAAGCCCGGGGATTACGGGCAGTTAGCACTATTCTCAGTGACCATGCTGAGCAGGGCAAAGTGTACATCAGTCTGGCGCAGTTCCGCCAAGACATCTTGCCCTATCTGGCAAACCCAGAGAACCGGGATTTGTCCTACTGGCTCAGCTACGTCAAACACCCGAACGCGGCACTCTATGTGTTGGATGAAGACGAGTCGGTGAAATACGTGGTACCGCCTATCAGTTCGTCTATCAGTACCGGCATTCCCAAAGTGGGTACCCATGCCATGGACGGACAAATCGACATGATGCGCAAACGTATCGAACGCTCACCGCGCTCCAGCGATAAAGAGTTCGCCCAAACGCTTTCACCGCACATCCGTCATGAAGAGAACATCCTCACCAACCGCATTCGCCTGAACCAAATCCTGGTGGCTGAAGGGTACACTCCGTTACATATCCCGGGCACTCGCCCTGGGTTTACTGGGGTGGACAGTACCCTGACTACCACTGCCGCTGGCGCAACCACAAAAACGGGGTACCTGGATGAGTTCGAAGACTCCGACCTGTGATACAGCCCCGATGACCAAACGTACCGAGGGGGAAATCAACATTCTGTCGTTGCACGATGCCCACCTCGGGCACGATAACACCACCACGGCTGAAGTCGTTGAAAGCTGGCGGGCCGCGTTACCGGATAACGACCCGTTCTTGAAAACCCTGGACTATTTCTTTATTCCCGGGGATTTGTTTGACCGTCTGTTGCACTTGCCTAACCACGGTGTGCCTTTAATCCGTATGGAACTGCGTCGCTGGTTACAACTGGCCGAGCACTATGGGTTTGGTATTTTCGTACTGGAGGGGACACCTTCGCATGACTGGAAACAGTCACGGATGATTTTGTCAGTGGCGGAAGAACTCGGGTTTACCGGAGAGCTGCAATACGTGGACCGGTTGGCCATCAAAACCACCCGTAAGGGACACACGTTGTTGTACGTGCCGGATGAGTGGCGAGCCAACACCCAGGAGACATACCTGGAAGCCCTGGAACTGTTGCAGACCCAGGGACTGACGCAGGTGGATTTCTGTTTGTTTCACGGACAGTTCGAATACCAGTTCCCGGAACTGAGCCTGCCGTGTCATAACTCGGAGGATTGGCAAAAGCTGGTCAAGCATTATCTGTTTGCCGGTCACATCCACAAACCCTCTATCCATGGGAAGATTCTGGTGGCAGGGTCGTTTGAGCGGTTACGCCATAACGAAGAACACCCCAAAGGGCATCTGCGGGTCACAGTCCGACCCGACGGGGACGACACCATCACGTTTGTCGAGAACACGCTGGCGAAGGTCTATATCACGGAAGAGGTCAAAGACGTTCCCACTGAGCATGTTTACCCCCACATGGTGGCGTTTGCCAAACAGTACCCGATAGGCAGCTTTATTCGTTTGTCCGGTCTGCGCTCACAGGGCTTAAAGAACATCAACCGCCAGTTAGAAAAAGACTTCCCGGAATACCGGTGGTCGATTCTCACGGAAAGCAACAAGGCAACAGTGTCTCTGGACAGTACCGCCTTGAAAGACCAGGAAGACACCGATGCGGAAATCATCCGTAACGGCTCCCGATTAACCCGAGAGGTGATGCACAGTACGTTGCTGCAACGCCTCCCCCAACGCAAACTCGATACCGATATCGAGGAGAAAGCGCGTAAGCTGCTGAATGAGGTATTAGCATAATGTTAGGTACGCTGGCTGATTTCCAACGGCGGGATACCGGTAACCTACCTGTCTCGGTAGGTACCAGTCTGGCGATTGAGGGGTTGCAGGCCAGCGGCCTGCCGCCGTTTGATTATGTGTGGGTAAACCTGCGGACACTGTACCGCAATCTGATTGCCTCAGTGGACACGGCAACACGGGACATGGCTGACCCGTACACGGTGGGACAAGTCATGGTTGAGGAGATGGAACACATCCGCGATGCGGTGTTAACCCTGACCCAAGGCCGCATTCACGTGCAGTGGTATTTGAGTAATCCGGCGACGCTTGTGAAAGCCCTACCCGATGCGATTATTCGTTCCCCGCAAACGGACTTGCAAAAGCACGTTGACCAGCTGTGTAATGCCGCACTGGAGTACGTGGTTAAAACGGTAGGGAAAGAACACGTGCTACAGTTCTCACCGCTGTTGCAAGGTCCGGGTCGGACACTGGCACTCACCCACATGCCTACCGATTTACTGAACCACCGCAGTTTCGCTGAGCTGATGTTGCTGGAATCCCATACCGGTAAAATCAAACGCTATGCGGAGTTCAACACCAAATTCACCAATGGGTCAGACCTCACGCACATTCCGTACAACGGTTTTACGCTGACCATCTTTGGGGATAACAATGTGTTATTGCGTCAAGCACCCGGGAAGCTACGCAAGGCGATTTTAGATATCGCCCAGAAGTATAATTGGACTGCGATGACGACACGGGAAAAAATCCGATACGGCATCTCAAACATCACCGACACGTACGCAAAACAAGCCCTGTTAGGCATGCTGTCAAAAACAACGTACTGAGCACATCGTTTGTGTACATCGATTAAATTAATAAGGAATCTTTATGGCTTTCCCACAAGGCAATGCACCACAGCGTAAACAGTTGCCGTTAGACGACCAGCGCATGAAACTCTACGGTACGCCAGTACAAGGTGCAACCAAACGCCCAGTGCTGACGTTCGGTTATGTCACCCGTAAGTTTGTGGCAAACATGGCGTCTATCACGGTGAAAACGCAGGTACCAGACGATAAGAACAACGGCCTGATTAAAGCCGAGATTCCGATGGCGTTGATGTACTCGATCCGTGAAACCATCAACGACATGCTGACCCTGCAGGGCGCGCAGGAGAAAATCCGTGGGCTGTACACGGACTTTTTGATGGGCAAGAAAATGGATGCGCCGGTGAAGGCCGTGAGCCTTATCATCGGTAAAGAAGAAGACGGTCGTGTGTACCTGGCACTGGTGTCTCGTAACCGCCCCAGCATCAAGTTCCATATCGCGCCGGATGACTTCTTCCGTGAAGTCATGAAAGACGGTCAGGAAATGAACACGGCGGAATACTACTCACAGTACGCACGTGGTTTCATGAACATGATCCTGGGTGTCTATGACAACCTGACGCAGTCTGAATTCATTGGCTGGTCACCAAACGGTGATGGTGGTAACGCAGGCGGTGGCAATCAGAACGGTGGCGGTAACAACAACTACAGCGGCGGTGGTGGTCAGTCGGGTGGCAACAATAACTCGAATGGTGGCGGTCAAAGCGGTGGCGGTTGGGGTGGCGGTAACGACTCCGGCGGCGATGATCTCTGGGTGTAAACCTGCATTTCCGGGAGGGGTAAAACCCTCCCAAATATGCCGTGTTTTACAAAAATGTTATTATTAACATACCACATCAATCGTGTAGATAGGGGCAAATGCGCCACTTTCACAAGGCGAAATGAAATATCTACAAACCTATATTAC
>Ga0157372_10001556_pt1 | contig 24982 bp, 21 predicted proteins | sample C55metaG_FD_115307 | JGI IMG/M metagenome (GOLD analysis project Ga0157372, IMG submission 115307) | Corn rhizosphere microbial communities from Kellogg Biological Station, Michigan, USA - C5-5 metaG | ecosystem: Host-associated > Plants > Roots > Rhizosphere > Soil | place: USA: Michigan...
GATTCCACATGTTCCTTGCGCCTATCTAGCAGCCAATCCGTGACCTTCGCGTAAGGGCCAGCCACAAAAATGGAGCGATTCGTCGTTATCGGCGCCGGTCAGGCCGGAGCGCAGGCGGTGGCGAGTCTGCGGGCGGAAGGCTTCGAGGGCGCGCTCACCCTGGTCGGCGACGAGCCGTTCGCGCCGTATCAGCGGCCGCCCTTATCAAAAGCGTACCTTTCCGGCGCTATGGAGCGGGAGCGCCTTTTTCTCAAGCCGGAGGCGTTCTATCGCGAGGCACACTGCGAATTGCTGCTTGGCGAATCGGTGGCCGCGATCGAGCGGCGCGATGCAACGCGGGTTCGGCTGAGCGACGGCCGCGCTTTGCCTTATGACAAGCTGCTGCTGGCGACGGGCTCGCGGGTTCGGCGCTGCACGATTCCTGGATGCGATCTCCCCGGCATCTTCTACCTGCGGAGCATCGCCGATGTGGATGCCATGCGGCAGCACTTCGTTTCCGGCGCGCGGCTGGCGGTGGTGGGTGCCGGTTATATCGGGCTGGAGGTTGCGGCGGTAGCCCGCAAACTTGGGCTGGAGGTCACGGTATTCGAAACATTGGATCGGGTGATGGCGCGCGCCGTTTCGAAGCCGCTCTCAGAATTTTATGAGCGCGTGCACCGGGACGCCGGCGTTCGTTTCCACTTCAACACGCCCGTCGAAGGCTTTGAAGGTGTGGGAAAACTGGAAGCCATTCGCGCCGGTGGCCAGCGCCACATCGCCGAACTTGCCTTGGTCGGCATCGGCATCCTGCCGAACGTGGAGCTTGCGCAGGAAGCCGGACTCACCTGCAACGACGGAATCGTGGTGGATCGGCATTGCGCCTGCACGAGCGATGCGGCGATCTTTGCCGCCGGGGATTGCACGCAGCATACAGGGCGCGATGGCAAATCGGTTCGTCTGGAATGCGTGCAAAATGCCATCGATCAGGCGAAACATGCGGCGTTCGCCATGGTCGGCAAGCCCGTTCCCTATCGCGAAGTGCCGTGGTTCTGGTCGGATCAGTACGACCTCAAGCTGCAGATCGCGGGGCTCGCCTGGCCGGGCGACCAATTGGTGATGCGCGGCAATCCGGAGGCGCGGAAGTTCGCTGTCTTCCACCTGCGCAACGGCGCGGTCGCCGCTGTGGAAGCGCTGAACGCCGCGCCCGAATACATGATCGGACGCAAGCTCATCGCCGAGGGCGCAACGGTCTCGCCCGAGCGGCTTGCGGATTGCGCCATTCCCATGAAAAACGTCGTCTAGGGCGTTCGGAAGCGGCCATGCCGAAAATCAAATATATCGAGCACACCGGCAAGGAGCATGAGGCGGAGGTGCCTGTCGGCTGGTCGGTGATGGAAGGGGCCGTGAAGAATCTGATCCCCGGCATCGATGCCGATTGCGGCGGCGCCTGCGCCTGCGCCACCTGTCACGTGTATGTCGATCCCGCATGGCTGGCAAAGCTGCCGCCGAAATCCGACATGGAAGAAACAATGCTGGATTTCGCACAGGACCTGCAGCCCAATTCGCGTCTTTCGTGCCAGATCAAGATCGGGCCGGAACTTGAAGGTCTGACCGTTCGCACACCCAAGAGCCAGCACTGAGCCGCACTACATCGCGGCTGCTTTTTCGCGATCGAAGAGTCTCTTGAAAAAGCTTGAGCGTTTGTGGCGCTTGGTCTTGCGGTCAATTTCCGCCTGACTGCGAACCCAGGCGATCTGCACCACGCGGCGCTCGCCGACGAACGGCGTGTGCCCGTGCCAGGAATGGTCGGCGCGGCGAAAGGCGACGAACGAACCCATCTCCGGGCTCACCTCTGCAGCGTAATCGTTGAAGTCGCGATTGCTGCGCAACACGCGGAAGCGCCCTTCCGGCGAAAGCCAGCCTTCGTTCATGTAAATGAGAAGCGTGGCGATCTTGCTTTCGGAATCGCAATGGATATTGCCTTCGTGCGCGGCGGAGATTCTGCGGATTGTGATGAGCCGCGGATATGGGGTAAGGTCGATACCAAGCGCTCCCGAAATGGCCGCGGCAAACTCCGTCCCTTCAATTTCTGCGACCAGCTTTGAGAACGCGCCTTCCACCTTCATCTGCGAGAGGGGGTGAAAGCCCGTGACCTTGATATCCGGGAAGCTTTCGCGCAAGGCCGGAATCCAGTCTCCGCGCAACGCGCCGTTGCCCGTCATCCAGTCGTACGGCGCGTGGTGCACGGTGGCTGCGCGAATAGCATGATAATCGATGATGCTGCCAGCGGGCATTTCCGAAGATCCTGGCGAGAAGTACAAACATCCTTATAATCGGGCGACGTCGGTACTCAAATTATGCCGCGTGAATGTCCTCCCGCTCCGGTGCGCGCTGATCGCTTAGCCGGCGCGGCAAATGGCAGCGCACAAGGGTGCCGCGGCCTTCGCCGGTTTCGATCTCCACCCAGCCGTCGTGCAGCGCCACGAATCGGTTGACCAGAGCGAGTCCAAGTCCGGCGCCGCCGCGTTGGCCGCTCCGACCCTGGGCCTCGAAGCGGCCGAACACCTTGGGTTGCACTTCGGGGGCGATACCTGGCCCGGAATCCGAAACCTGGATTTGCACGTCATCGCCCAAAATGATGCCTCCCAATGCGATCTCTCCTCCTCGCGGAGTATAACGTACGGCATTCGACAGAAGATTGAAGACGATCTGCCGGATCCGCCGCTCATCCAGCACAACATGGCCGATATCCATAGGAACGTTGAACAGAAAGGCAATATCCCGGCTGAGTGCGTGTTGCCGGAATGGCTCGGCGGCGCGCGATAACAGCTCGAACAGGTCCGCCCGCGCAAGCTCCAGCCGCATATCGCCCGATTCGATCATCGCCAGATCGAGGATGTCGCTGGTGATCTCGCCAAGTTTCTGTGCGGCCGCAAAAATACTTTGCACGTAATCCTGCTGTTTTGCGTTCAGTGCGCCGGCATGACCGCCAGACAAGAGGTCGGCGAAACCGAGGACTGCATTCAGGGGGTTTCGAAAGAGGAACGAAGCGTGCTGCACGAATTCCGACTTGAGTTCGTCGGCGGCGAGCAGCGCCAGGTTGCGCTCGCGCAGCGCCGCTTCCGCCCGGAAGCGGTCGGTCACGTCGGCGAAGGTGACCAGCATCGCGCCATCCGGAAGGGGGGCTTGAGCGACGGAAAGCACGGCGTGATCCGAGCGTTCGAAATAGCCCCAATCGTGCTGCCGTTCCTCTCCGGATGCCACGCTGTCCAGCAGCTTCTGCCACACGGGGCTTGCTCCAAAACGTTCCACGCAAACTGCTGCAAGCTTTTGCACGTGCGGTTCGTCCGAAAGTTCTGCCGGTTCGAATCGCCACAGCCGTGCAAACGCGGCATTGTGCAGCTTGAGGCGGCCGTCCAGCCCGAACACCGCCACGCCTTCGCCGAGACTATCGAGAGTGGCGCGCTGCACGCCGATAAGCGTGTTGTAGGAACTCTCGAGGGCCAGCTTCTCCGTGATGTCTTCGTAGAAATAGGTGAGGCCGCCCAAGGGATGCCGCTGCGCTACCACCCGCAGGGTTTTTCCCGTTGGGAGGTGCCATTGCTCTTCCGGAAGATAGCTGTCGCGAGTGTCATATGCGCCCAGACGTTCGCGTTTCCAGCCCTGGTAGTTGCGCTGCTCCGGCAGTCTCTGCAGTTCGCGCAGGCGATCCAGTATTTCACTGTCGGTCGGACGGAGCTTCAGCCATTCCTCCGGTAATCCCCAAAGGCGAATGAAAGCGCTATTGTAAAAGGCGAGGCGCTGTTCCCTGTCGAACACGGCCACAGCCGTCGCAAGCCTGTCCAATGTGTCGGTTTGCGCTTCCATGTGCTGCTGAAGTTTCGCTTCCGCGGCAGCCAATTCAGTCACATCCAGCGCGATGCCGACCACGGCGCCGCCTTCAATCGGAATCTCGCGGATGAGGAGCGCACGACGCCGGCCGCCAACCATGGCGTAATATTTGCCCTCCGCGGTTCGGCGCGCGGTTTGAGCCGTCACCGCGAGGCCGTGCTCGGATTTCTCCAACGATGTCTGCGACGCGATGACCGCGGCAGGATCGGCTGCGCCGACAGCTTCCGCGTAAGCGCTATTTAGCCAGGTGAGCGCAAGCGATCGGTCCCGCAGCCACACGGGGAAGGGCAGAGCATCGGCAACCGACCAGCTATCTGCTTTTCCAGCACCTGCCGCGCGTTCGGCGCGCAGAACAGCGAGCGCGCCCACCGCGCGACCGCGCATGTGCACCGCTTCTCCAACTATGCTACGCGCCTCAAATGCAAACGGCGCGCCGGTCTGGGAGAGATCGTCGAGAGCCTGTGAGAGCAGCAGCGCGTCCGGACCCTTCAGACACGAGTCGAGCAGTCGATCGCTTTCGCCATAGGACCAGACGCTCTCGCCCTCCCGGCTCCACACCAGCACGCTTTCCCGTCCGGCCTCGATGATGGCATCGCGAGCGGAAACCGCGGCACTGGATCGGGCATTCGCGGCGGCGATGCTGTCGCGGAGCTTACCGGCAGTGCGACCCGCAGCCACTGCCCACAATGAGGCGGCGATCGCCAGCCCGACGGCGCCGAAAGATACGATCGCAGAAACAACAACACCGGCATCGGCAGCAAGCGCCGGCTGGGGCACAAACGCCAATAGCAAAGGCAAAACGACCTGCAACCCTCGGCAGCCTTCCCTCTGTCCCTGGCCCCTTCGAGACGGTGCCCGGCCTGTTTTCACGCCGCCCCCGAATCCCGCGCTTTCCGCAGCGAATCACTCGCGGAATCAAAATCATAAGCGCGAAGCCGAAAACCGCATAGGAGCGCGGTTAAGAAACCGTAAACGGGGGTGCTGGAATCAGTAGCGGTAATGGTCCGGTTTAAAGGGGCCGTGCTCTGGCACGCCGATATAATCGGCCTGCTGCTTGGAGAGCTTCGTCAGCTTCACGCCGATCTTGTCGAGGTGCAGCCGCGCCACCTTCTCGTCCAGTTCCTTCGGCAAGGTGTAGACCTTCTTCTCGTATTTGCCGGGATTTCCGAACAGCTCCATCTGCGCCAAGGTCTGGTTGGTGAAGCTGGACGACATCACAAAGCTCGGATGCCCCATGGCATTGCCGAGATTCACCAACCGGCCTTCCGACAGCAGGATGATGCGCTTGCCATCGGGGAATTCGATCTCGTCGACCTGCGGCTTCACATTGTGCCATTTGTAATTTTTCAGTGCGGCCACCTGAATCTCGGAATCGAAATGGCCGATGTTCGCCACGATCGCACGATGTTTCATCGCCCGCATGTGATCGATGGTGATGACGTCCACATTGCCGGTCGCGGTGACGAAGATGTCGGCCCGCGGCGCCGCGTCTTCCATGGTCACCACTTCGTAACCTTCCATCGCCGCCTGCAGGGCGCAGATGGGATCCACTTCGCTCACGATCACGCGGCAGCCGGCCTGACGCAGTGAAGCGGCGGAGCCTTTGCCCACATCGCCGAACCCGGCCACCATCGCCACCTTGCCGGCCATCATTGCGTCCGTGCCGCGGCGGATGCCATCAACCAGAGATTCGCGGCAGCCATAGAGGTTGTCGAATTTCGATTTTGTCACGCTGTCGTTCACATTGATGGCGGGGAACAGTAGCGTGCCTTTCTTCTCCATCTCATAGAGGCGATGCACGCCGGTGGTGGTTTCCTCGGTCACGCCGCGGATGTTCTTCGCCAGCTGCGTGTACCAGCCCTTCTTGTGCTCCAGCCGACGGCCGATCGCCGCGAACAGCACCTCCTCTTCTTCGTTGGAGGGCTCCTTCAAAAAACGCGTGTCGCCATCTTCCGCGCGCTTTCCGAGATGCACCAGCAGCGTCGCGTCACCGCCATCGTCCAGGATCATGTTGGGCGTGCCGCCATCCGCCCATTCGAAGATGCGGTGGGTGTATTCCCAATAGTCTTCCAGGCTCTCGCCCTTGATCGCAAACACCGGCGTGCCGCCCGCCGCGATCGCCGCCGCCGCGTGATCCTGCGTCGAATAAATGTTACAGGAGGCCCAGCGGACATCCGCGCCCAGCGCTTTCAGGGTCTCGATCAGCACGGCGGTCTGAATGGTCATGTGCAGGGAGCCGGCGATGCGCGCGCCTTTGAGCGGCTGGCTCGCGCCGAATTCCGCGCGGGTGGCCATCAGCCCCGGCATCTCGGTTTCGGCGATGTCGATTTCCTTGCGGCCCCAGTCGGCCAGGTTGATGTCCTTGACGGCGTAATCGTGGCTCACGGGCGCGCTCCTTGGGGCTGGGGCGGCGGCTATAGCAGCCAAACGGCTTTGCCGCAACTTACATATAAAGAAATCTTTATGTCTTTATCTCCACTCCTTAAGGAGTTTCGAATCCCCGCCGTACCGGCAGCCAGCCTGAACTCTTGCTAGCTGTCGGTGGAGGCGTGAACGACGCGATCGGCGAGGGTGCCGATCGCGAGCACCACATAGTGGTGAGGCTTCTGCTCTCCCGCGACCCGTTGCGCTTCCCTGATGGCGTCCTCATCGCTTGACGCCTCGATCGGCTGGCTGACTTTCCGCACGCCCGTTGGCTCCTGCGGGATGAGATGAAAGCTGTCCATCTGGTAAGGGGGCATGACCGGCTCCGCATAACGAGAACGTCATATCCCCCCAAAAGACGCAAATTCTTGTGATTTCACAGCCGCAATGACTAAAATATTGACGTTGAAGACCCGCGAAATCCTGCGTGCTTTGCGCGCCCATCGCCCGCGGACGCTAATAGATTGCCGAAACGAAAAGGGGCCCCGAAGGGCCCCTTCCGCATTTAAACTGCCGGGCTGCTTACTGGCCCGGGCAATAGCTTTGTTCAAGCTGGTTGAAGCTCTTCAGCTTGCCGACCGGCCATGAATCGGGTGCGCCGAAGTAGTCGATGTAGACGAGATCCTGGAGATTGTAGGTGAATCCGTTCACCTTGTAGGGGATGCCGCCGTAGTTCGCGCGACCCTCAAGCGGATCGCCCACTTCCAGCCAGCTGTTGTCCTGGCAGCCCACAACGTTGTTCCCCGGGAACGGATCGTCCATCCACTCGCCGATTTCATGCGAGGCAGCCGAGACGTCCTGCGAGAACGAGCCTGCGTCTGTCACCAGCGTGGTGTAGCCGTAGCTCTGCGAGCTGGTCGAGCCGCTGGTGCTATAGTGATAGCCGCCAATACAGCAACCACCGGAGGTGAGGAAGACATTGTGCGAGATGAAGAACACGAACGTGTCCGGCGTGATCGCGCTGTGGTTCTGGATGTACGTGTTGATCTGGCTGTCCATCGGGCCAAAGCCGTAGGTGCCGACCTGCGATGGGCCGAACGGATTCTTTTCGACCACACCCTGACCGGCTCCCACCGTGATTTTGAGGGGCTTCATGACCGTGGGGCTGCCGAGCACAACGTGGTAGTTGGTATTGGTGCTGACGCCGCGGCCCCAGAAATTGCCGCGCTGAAAAGCGTCAATGTACTGGGTCGTTCCGAGGTCCTGCCCACCAGACTTGAAATCCACCTCCGAGGCGATCAGCGGTGATTTCAGGAAATTCTTCAGAACCGTCTGGCCGTTGGAATACGTGTCCTTTTTCGGATTGAACTTTGTGTTGTTGTATTGCGTGTAGGTGAAGATCACCGGCACCACTTCAAGAGGAATAGTCGTTGTCGCATTGCTCGTCTGCGGATCCGGCCCGATCATGACGAAATTGCGGGTCGTGCCATGGTGATCGCTGAAGCTGCCCTTCCACTGGCTGATCTGGGCCGCAGGCTTGCGCGCCCGCACGATCTTGTCCGTGACGGCTTGGTATGCGTGCCGTCCCGGGAATTTGTCCAGAATTGGTCGAGCCGACTGATCGGCGGCTGCCGATGCGGCGGACAATGCTGTTACCGATGCCGCTAGCAAAGCCAGCGACGCAATACGGGTTTTCATCGCGATGAGTCCCTCAGGTTGATTGGCTTGATAAAGATGGACACCCCATCTTGCGCGGGCTCATAGCTGAAAAATGCGTGCCCCGCTATTCAATTCTTCGGACTGCAGTAGAGAATCCGACCTTCCATATTATAATCTTGCGCACGGATTGGGTTTTTCCGCGGCCACGGCCAGCGGTGATCTGACTTTTTTCCTCCGACCCGCGACTCCCGCGCCTCACATCGGCTCGGGTGCTGGCAATGTAGCGAGCGGCGCACGGCCACAGCCGAGGCGGGCACCATGGAAATCCTTGATGTTGTATTTGCGTCCAACCCAGGCTTGGACCGTTCGCGCACTCTTATCCAACCCGTATGACGATCTTGTAGCTGCAGGCATGCCCGTGCCGATCATCATCGCACATGCCGATTCATCGGCCAAATGCTCCGCATAAGCGGCTCGCGCCGGAGTGACGATCGCGCTCATTGCCGCTGGACGTTCCTGAGTGCGGTTGCCCGACGCGTGCAGTCTGGAGCCATGCACTGCGCAGAGTCTGTCGCAAATATAGCAGCCCGTTCCGACAGGAGATAAGTTATCTCAAATCCGCCGGTACATCCGGGTAGCAGGTGAAGGCATCGCCCAATGTGTTGAGCATGGGCACGAGCCAGGGCTCGAAGTGCCGCCAGTGGTCGACGGCTTCGCGCGTGATGGGGCGGCGCACCTGTTCGGAGCTTGGAGTCAGTACCGCGCGCTTCGTTTCATAGAAGCGCAGACAGTTCTCCTCGAAGGGCAACCCGAGGTAATCCAGCAGGCGCCGCACTTCGGTTTCCGTGTTCGTGACCAGATCTTCGTAGATCACCCGGTGAATTTTGCCCGGCAGCACGGCATCGAAATGCGCCATCAGTTCGGCATAGTCGCGCCAGGCGCGGGCATATTCCGTCAGCCGCAAATTGGTCATCTTGAATTGGACCGTAAACTGCGACCAGCACGCGGCTGCAGGGTTGCGGCGCGCGTCGATGATCTTGGCATTCGGCAAAATCAGTGAGATGAGCCCTGCATGGAACAGGTTCCCCGGATCTTTGTCGATGAAAAAGGGCTTATCGGTCTTGCGATGCAGGCGAGACCGTTCCAGATACTGCTCGCCGAAGTGCGCGAGCGCCTCCGCCGATAGGTTCGCCAGGTTTTCGAAGTAGTGCGCGCCGCCGGCCGATCCCTCTACATCGGCAATCTGGCCGACAATGTCCGGGATGTAAGGCAATTCTGACGTCCCTTCGACGGCCGAATGACTGGCGAGAATCTGCTCGACCAGCGTCGAGCCGGAACGATGGCGTCCGAGAATGAAAATGGGATCGGGCGCCGGGCAGCCTGCACCCGTGCGGGCCTGAAAAGATTCGCGCGTGAACGCGGCCTTTGTGCGGCGTATGCCCGCGGTGATCGCCTCGGCATCATAGACAAAGCGCAGCCGCGCTGCCGCATTGGCCTTTGCATAGAACTCATAGGCGCGGGCATAGTCGCCGCGATCCTCGCAGGCCTTGGCGAGTGCGAACTGCAGGTTCATGCGGCCTTCAGGCGTGAGATCGGAGCGTTTCAGCAGCTGCTCCATGCTGGCCGTCTCGGCATCGCTGAAGCGAAAGGTCTTCAGGTGCGCGAGGTTGTTATAGGCAACGCCAAGGACTGGCTCGAGCTCGATTGCCTTGCGATAGGCCGCGATCGCTCCGTCCTGTTTGCCGGCCGCGCGCAACGCGTGGCCGTAAGTCATCCAGGAGTCCGCGCGTGCAGGATTCTCCTGCGCGAGTTGTTCGACAATGGTGTGCGCCTGCTCGATCTCGCCCAGGCTTTCGTGCACCTTGGCCTTCAGCTGTCGGAACAGCGGGTTGCGGCCGTCCAGCGCCAGGAGGCGATCGGTTTCGGCGAGTGCCGCGTCAAAGCGGTTCAAAGTGAATAGCAGGTCCGCGTAGTTGAAGCGGGCAGCCACGAAACCAGGCGCCAGTTCGAGAGCGCGGGCAAGCAACGATGCTGCTTCTTTGGGCCGGCCTCTGCCAATAATGGCGTATGCCAGGAACGCGAGTGCATCCGCGTCGTCAGCATTGTTTGCGAGATATTGCCGAAGCTCATGTTCCAGCCGATCTGGGGGGGCACCGTGAACATTCTGCAACAGCTGCCGCAAGCGTGCGCTTCGAATGGGCCTTTGAACGTTCAATGCACCCGCAGCTGCAGCGAAAGCATCGTGATGCTCAGACGCTCCGGCGAGGGTTTTTTGGTTCAAGAAAGCATTCGTGATTTCATTCACGCCCCTTTTATTGTTCTCTATGGTCCGTCGACTTTGTAGCCGGCGGCGCGGAGGAGCGCGGGCACGCCTTTTGGGCCCACCAGGTGACCAGCGCCGACTGTCACGAAATATGCGTGACGCTGATTCAGCATGGATCCGAGCTGCGCCGCCCAGGCGCGGTTGCGGTCTTCAAAGAGCGTCTTCTCTGCTTTGGGATTTTCCTTAAAGCCGCTGTTCATCAGGTCATTGAGCTTCTTTACGTCGCCGCGCGCCCAGGCATCGATCAGATCGTTCACGGAGAGGGTTTCGTTCAGGAGTTCTTTCAGCCCCGCATCGAATTCCTCGACTTCCAGCGACTGGTCTTCCGGCATCAGAAGTTTCAATTGCTGCTCAGGTGTTTCGAGCGCGCGAAAGGTGACGCCCCCGCGCTTGAGCGCAAAGGCATAGACCTGCCGGTCGAGCCCGCTCTCGATCGAAAGGTGCTGTTGGCTGACATGTCCGGCATCCAGCATCAGCAGCGCGAGCCAGGGCCGCATGGGGGTGAGGAGTTCAGGCGGCACATGCGTAAGGTTCAGCGCGGCAATGTAGTCCTTCCGCACGTCGGATGTGAGGAGCGAAGGCAGCGCTACGCCCGGCGGCAGCATGCCGTTCTGTTTGATGAACTCCTGGATCTCCGCTTTTTGCGTATCGCCCATCGGTATTTCGAAAACGAACACATCGGCCGTTATGAGCGCGGCATCGAGTTGCGGCGTGCGCCATCGCATCTGGGGCGGCAATATATGGATCGAGCCGAGCAGGTAGGCGGTCCCTTTGGATCCATGCACGGTCCACAGCGCGGGATGCGCCTGTGTCGGTATGGCGGGCGCGCTGGCGCCTTTTGAAGCGGGTGCGGCGGCCAGCAGCAGGGTGCAGGCGAGTGCGGCGAAGGCGGCAAGCATGCGGGACATGAAATCAATCATCGAAGCAACTCAACGATACGCGAAGGGAGGATATTTGCGCTTGAGATCGCGATAGCGGTCGCGCAATTCGGTCTGGCGCGAGACCAGAGGAATCTTCTGGCCGCGGATGAAAACGGCAGTGGGCGCGCTCGTCACGTTCAGGGGATCGCCGTCCCAGATCACCACGTCCGCGTCCTTCCCAGGCTCCAGCGTTCCGTACATCTCTGCGATGCCCCAGATTTGCGCCGGGTTCCGGGTGATCGCGGCCAGCGCATGGTCCCACCGCATTCCGTTCGCCACCGCATTGCCGGCGATCTGTGTGATCGTGCGCGCATAATGCGACGGATCGTTGCTCTGTGGCTGGAATGCGACAAGCACGCCGGCAGAATCGAGCCGCGCCGCATTGCGCAGAGTAGCCCCCAGATCGGAGAAGCTGGCCGGCAGGTTGAACTCGGGATCGATCACCACCGGCACCTGCGCCTGAGCAAGATCGCGCGCCACCTCCCATGCCTCGCTGCCGCCGACGACAACGAGCCTGAGATGGTTAGCCTGCGCAAATTGCACAAGTTCGCGAATGGTGGACGCCCGGTCCGCGTGCGCAATCAGCGGCTCTTGCCCCTGAATTAGCGGCCCCAGTGCATCCAGGTCGATCCGAGTGGTGCGCTGATCGCGCGATCCGCCGGGACGATGATAGCCCGCGCGTTGCGCCCAGTATTCCCGTGCATCCGCCAGTGTCTCGCGAAACTTCGCCCAGATATCCGGGCGCGCGTTGGCCTGCTTCGCGCCACCGGTGGGTTCCAGGTCGGCGAGCACGCCCGCAGGGGTCTTCACCAGAAGATCGGGCCCTGGTCCCAGATGAATCACCGCGGCTGTGCCGCAAAACACCTCCCCGCAAGCCCCGGGCGCGGTCAGTGAACGGGTCACGCCGGAAATGCGCGCAACCGGAATGAGAGTCGAATTCGGGTTGATGGCCATTGCCACATCGAAAGCGGCACTATCGAGCGACTGGTTGGCGCGGGCGTCGTTGGTTTCCGCAACAAGATCCACTTCATCGATTCCGACTTGCGTCCAGGAGACCATCAGACCTGGGGTAACTGGATGGCCCTTTGCATTCACGATGCGGGCCCCTTCCGGGGGCACGAGATTTGGGCCGACCTGGACGATTTTGCCGCCTTCGATCAGCACGTCGCCATCGTTGACGGTGCCGAGTGGCCCGACTGTATAGAGATGGCCGTGCTGCACCAGGGTGGCACCGCCGACGGGGGGCAGGGCGACGGCCACGGCAGGGTGTGGTGCCGCTCTTGGTGGTACCACCTCCAACGGCCTTGGCTGGCCGTGCGGCTGCGCAATAGCTGCCGCGGCAAGCAGAACCGCGGCGCCAACGAACAGCGGCGCTTTCATTGGCCCGCGCCTCCAGTGGTGTCGTTTGTCTCCTGTCCCACCTCGAAATCGCTGCGCGGGCTCAATTTCGGATTATCGCGATCGTAGATCAGCGCGCCGTCGATGAAAACCTTTTCGGCATGCGCGTACACCGAGAGGGGATCGCTATCCCACAAGACCACGTCCCCCATCTTGCCTTTTTCCAACGTGCCGGTCTGGGTGAGAATGCCGAGCGCTTTTGCCGGGTTGCGTGTCATCCAGGCGATCGCATGCGCGCGGCTGACGCGATAGCCCATGCGCCGTCCCGCCGCCATGGCTTTCGCGACTTCCTGATTGAGGCGCTGAATGCCGATCGGATCATCCGAGTGGATCATGGCGCAGGCGCCCGCATGGTCGACCATGGCGAGCCCTTCCGGCACGGCGTCATAGGCCTCCATCTTGAAGCCCCACCAATCGGCCCACATCACCGCGCAAATTCCATTTTTCTTCAGGAGATCGGCGATCTTGTAGGCTTCCGTCGCGTGGTGAAACGCGGCGATGCGGAAGCCAAATTCTTTCGCGACATCGATCATGGTCGCCATCTGATCGGCGCGATAGCAGTGCATTTGCACTGGAATTTTTCTGTCGAGCGCAAGCGCGAGCGTCTCAAGCCCTATGTCCCGGTCCGGTTTGTCGCCGGATTTGGACTTCCAGTACTTGCGCCATTTCTCGCGATATTCGATCGCCTTCTCGAAGGCTGCGCGATAGCCGGCGACATTGCCCATCAGAGTTTGGGGGCCGCCTTTCTCGCCATAGATGCGCTTCGGTTTCTCACCGCATGCCATTTTCAGATCGTATGGAGCGCCGGGAAATTTCATGCCCTGAGTTGTGACGGCAGGTACATTTTTCAGAACGACCGAACGTCCGCCGATGAGATTGGCGGAGCCCGGAAGGATCTCCATCGTCGTGACGCCGCCCGCCAGTGCCCGGGAAAAGCCCGGATCCTGCGGCCAAACCGAACTTTCGCTGCGAACCTCCGGCGTGGTCGGCTTCGTTGCCTCATTGCCGTCGCTGGTCGCCTCATTGGACGGCGAGGGGTAAACGCCCAGATGCGAATGAATATCGATGAGACCTGGGGTGACGAATTTGCCCTTGCCGCTTATGACTACAGAGCCGGGCGGCTCCGGTACCTTGGGACCGATCGCCGCGATTTTGCCGTCCTGCAGCAGGATGGAGGCATTCTTAAGCTCGGTGTCCTTTCCCGTCAGAACGGTGGCGCCCCGTATAATTGTGGGGTGGGACGGTAGAGGCCTGTAGGTCGACGGGAACTCGTCGCTCGGAAACCGGTCAGCGACAGCTTCATCTTTTGGCGTTGGGTGCAGAGCTGGAATTACCAGCCATGCCGTCAGCAGTGCAACCGCGATAATCGCGGCAGCGCCCCAGGGCGGCAGTGTGCTGTCCATTCACCGGACTCCGATAAGCGGAGAAGCTTTGCTTGGCTTTGCCGGTGGGCGCAATCCTCAGTCCTCGCCGAATTTGGCATCGATCAGCGCGAGCACAGCAGCCAGCGCCTTTTCGGCGTCCGGCCCATTGGCGCTGACCTCGATATGACTGCCAATTCGGGCATTCAGCATCATGAGGCCGAGAATGGAACGGGCGTCGACCTTCTCGCCGTCCTTGACAATGAGAATGGTGGATTGAAAGCGGGCTGCCGCCTCCACCAACTTGGCGGCCGCTCGGGCGTGGAGTCCAAGCTTGTTTAAAATGACCGTTTTGGCCGTGACCTCTGGATTCACGGAACAGTTCCGGAGAGCAGATCCGCGGAGCCGGCACGCATGTATTTCCGACCGGCCTCGATCGCTTCTCTTACCGCCTCTTCCAACGGGAGGCGCGCGCGTACATCCACCAGTTTGATCAGGCTCGGCAGGTTGGCGCCGGCCAGGACCTCGATCTTGCCGCGCTGCAATAGCGTAAGTGCCAAGTTACACGGTGTGCCGCCATACATGTCGGTAATGAGCACGGTGCCGCTCCCGGTATCCACCGATTTCGCCGCAGCCGCTATCTCGCGTTGACGGCGCTCAACATTGTCTTCCGGTCCGATGCTGATGGCGCGCACCTGTTGTTGCGGGCCTATCATGTGCTCCATCGCGGCGACAAATTCCTGCGCCAGACGGCCGTGCGTGACGAGAACGATCCCAATCATCTGAATTCCTGAAGCGGTGAAAGATCGGACCTGGTGTGCATGCCGAGCCTAAAGATTTCCATTAATGTTGTGGAACTTGCCGTTTCCGTAGCCGGCAACTGCGGCTGCGATTTTCGCCGGAGCAGAGTTCTCCCGCGAATCGACTTGCAGCAGCGGTATTCGGATTGAATCGCGCAGCGCGAGTTCCTGCGGCAGGTCGTAGAACGCCGGCTCCGGCAGCCGCGGGGCAGGAGAGGCTTCCAGCACCACGCAAAGTGCAATCCGGGCGTTTTCGGCTCGCGCCATCTGGAGTATTCCGACACCGCGAATCTCAAGCAAACCTGCCAGCCGTTCCGGCGCGCGGCCCATCAAGCCAGCATCGTCAGCGTAAAGCTCCGTCTGATCGTCCGACACGAGCACGGCGCCACCTTGGATCAGCCGCAACGTCACATCGGATTTTCCCGCACCGCTATCCCCCAGCAGCAGCACGCCGGCTTCAGGTGGCGCCCCGAGTTGAAGTCCGGCACGAGCGAGCATCACGCAGCTGCCGTGAACCCGCACAAAAATCTCAGGGTGCGCTGGCAAGCGGCAGCTCCACAACAAATCGCGCTCCACCGCGCTCGCGATTTTCGGCCCAAATCCGTCCCCCCATTCCATTCACAATCTGCCGCGCAATGGAAAGCCCCAGACCGGAGTTCTTGCCGAAACCATGCTCGCTCGGCCTTTCGGTGTAGAAGCGCTGGAATATCGTATCGACATTTTCAGGAGGAATTCCGGGCCCATTGTCCTCGACCGTAATGCGAACAACATGCCTCCCTGGGCAAGCGCTGAGCGCGATGTACCCCCCATCTGGACTGAAGGATAATCCATTGTCGATGAGATTGCGGAAAACCTGCCCAAGCCTTTCATCGCGCCCCATGACGATAGCTCCGTGGACATCGGCAAGATCGAGAGTCAGAGAAATGCCACGCGGAATCCCGAGGGTGCGATAGATGTCCGCAATCGTTGCCAGCAAATGCTCGATATTTACCGGAGCCGCGCTCTCACGGCTGAGTTCGGCATCGAGGCGTGAGGCGTCCGAAATATCGGATATGAGTCGATCGATCCGGTGCACGTCGTTGCGAACGACGATCATCAACCTTTCCCGGCTGGCCTCGTCCTTGGCCCGCGTCAGCATCTCCACGGCACTCTTCAATGAGGTGAGTGGATTCTTGATCTCGTGCGCCACATCCGCGGCGAAACTCTCGATTGCGTCGATGCGGTCATAGAGGCTTTTGGTCATTTCCGACAGGCTTGCAGCGAGGTCGCCAATCTCGTCGTTGCGTTCCGGCATTGGGGAGATGGGTTCGCGTCCCCGCCGTCCGCTGCGCACGCGATCTGCAGCGAACGCCAGTCGGCGCACCGGTTCGACAATAAATCCGGAGATGTAAAGCGACGATATCAGCATCACCAGCAGCGCGACCAGGAAGACCTCCAGAAGCGTCGCCCTTTCGCCCCGCAGGATGGCGTCGATGTCGCCGCCTTCGGTGGACACCATCAATACGCCGTAAATGGCCTTGAACCGCTGCACCGGGACCGCCACCGAAAGCACCAGGCGGTTATGCTCGTCGACCCGTTCGCCCGTCGCGCTGTCTCCATTCAGCGCCGCGCGCACTTCGGAATAGACCCGGCCGTCCTGGCCGGCTTCGAAATAGGGCGGCAGCTTTGCGAACGGCCGGACTCCCATCAGGCCGTCGTAGACACGGCGCCAGACCTGGCGGGCACGGCTCCAGAAATCGAGCGGCGGCAGTTCGGAGACTTCCACAATGTTGCGGGACAGCAAATTCCGCGTGTCGATGAGCAATTTGCCGTCCGTTCCATAAAAGCGCGCGCGAAGCTGTGTCGGGGCGATGAGCTGCCGCAGCAGCGGCTCCGCCTCGTCAAGATTAGCCGTATGGCGATTTTCGTCGGTGGTGTACTCGGCCAGCGTTGAGGCGACAATCCTTGCCTGCTGGGCGATGCTCGCCAGCCGCTCGTCGACCAAGCCCTCACGATGCATCTCGACGATCAGCACACCCATGATGAGGAATATCAGCGCGAAGGCATTGAAGAGAACGATGCGGCGGGTGAGAGGCGAATAAGGGCGGGCAGACGCCGACACGCGCGTGCGACGGAACAGTTGAAGCGGGCGCTGCCTCCCGCGATGCAAAAGGAGGCCGGTCAGAGGGCCCGACATCACAGCGCTCAGCTCTCCCGATACCGATAACCCACGCCGTACAGCGTTTCGATCGCATCGAAATCGTCTTCGACTGCCTTGAATTTCTTTCGCAGTCGCTTGATGTGGCTGTCTATCGTTCGGTCGTCGACATAAACCTGATCGTCGTAGGCCGCATCCATCAAATTGTCCCGACTCTTCACGAAGCCCGGCCGTTGTGCCAGACATTGCAGGATGAGGAACTCAGTGACGGTCAGGCGTACCGGCTGTCCTTTCCAGGTGCTTTCGTGGCGTTGCGGATCCAGCACGAGGCTTCCGCGGACCAGTGCTTCACGCTTCGGTTCGCTGCCGCTGGCTGGCTGACCGCGCGGCTCTCTCCGGCGCAACACTGCTTTCACACGCTCAAGCAGCAGGCGATGCGAGAAGGGCTTGCGGACGTAATCGTCTGCGCCCGCATTGAGCGCCATCAGCTCGTCGATCTCTTCATCTTTCGACGTGAGGAAAATCACGGGAAGATCGCTGTTCTGGCGCAACCGCCGCAACAATTCGAGTCCGTCCATTCGCGGCATCTTGATGTCCAGAATGGCGAGATCCGGCGCGTTCGCAGAAAGCGCTGCAAAGGCGGCTGCACCGTCCGGATAGCTGCGGACCTCATAGCCCTCCTGCTCCAGAAGCATACTGACGGAGGTGAGAATGTTCCGGTCGTCGTCGACAAGCGCAATGGTTGCCATGGTCAGCCGTGCCCGTAGTCCTTTTGTCCCCAGTATACTCTCTTTCCCTGCGAAACCAGTTGCTGAACGCAAGGGGCCGTTTCAGAGCGGCCAGCCCCATCGTCGTCGGTCTGATTACATTGCGCGCAGCAAGTCATTTCACTAGAAGGCGCCTGCGCATACGAGAGGGCCGGAATGGCGCCGCCGCACAAGGAAACCTGGATCGAGGCCGCGCTCGAGAGGGGCCTCTTTGGCTCCCGCTGGCTGCTTGCACCGTTTTACGTCGGCCTCGTCGTCTCGCTGGCGATGCTGCTCGTGGTTTTCGTGCGCGAGGTTGTGACGGCGGTTCCGGAGGTTTTTGAGCTCGATGCCGAGAAGATGATCCTTTCGGTCCTGACTCTGATCGATCTGTCTCTCGCCGGCAATCTGGTGCTGATTGTGATCTTTTCAGGGTATGAGAATTTCGTCTCCAAGATCGACACCGGAGACAGCGAAGACCGGCCCTCCTGGATGGGCACACTCGATTTTTCTGGGTTAAAGATGCGGCTGATAGGCTCGATGGTGGCAATCTCCGCAATCTCCCTGTTGCGCTCGTTCGTCGGCCTCACCGAGCCGGGGACTACTTTGGATGAGCGGAAGCTCTTCTGGCTGGTCGCTCTCCATGTGACGTTCCTCTTCTCCGGCGTGATGTTTGCCCTGATGGATTGGCTGGCCGGTCTGACGGAGGAGCGCCGCATTGCCGAACTGCAAGAACTGCACCATACGACTCTTGTAGAGGGCGCTACCGAAATTCCACCTTGAGGATTTCGTAGGAGCGTGCGCCTCCGGGCGCGGCCACCTCCACTGTGTCGCCCTTTGCCTTGCCGATCAGCGCGCGCGCGATCGGGGAGGAGATCGAAATCCGCCCTTTTTTGGCATTGGCTTCGAGATCGCCCACCAACTGGTATTTCACCTTGGCGTCGGTGTCCTCGTCCATCAGGGTGACGGTCGCGCCAAACTTGACCGTATGTCCCGATAGCTTGGAGACATCGATAATGTCTGCGCGGGACAGCTTGTCTTCCAGTTCCACCACGCGGCCCTCTATGAAGGCTTGTCTCTCCTTGGCGGCGTGATACTCCGCGTTCTCCGAAAGATCGCCATGGGCCCGCGCCTCCTCGATCATGCGGATGACCGTGGGCCGTTCCACCACCTTCAGGTGACTGATCTCGTCCTCGAGGGCTTTGTACCCCTCAGCCGTCATTGGTATGCGTTCCATCGTCAGTTCCAGTTCCGGCGAAAAGCCTCCGTCCGGCTGGACACCAGCCGGGCCAAGGTCTTTCTGGCCTGAAATCCTTCTTACGCCCGGACTATTACGTCCTGTGTTAAGGCGAGCCTGCAAACTCTATGAGCACCGGTTCGCGAGTTCAAGAGACGCAAAAGAGGAGTGAAGGTTCCCGATCAGCCGTAGGCCTGGAGGGGCCGGACGCCCAGCGTGCCTTGCCGGAGGGCGGCAATGGCCTGGGCCGCCGCCACCGCGCCTGCGATGGTCGTGTAATAGGGGACTTTCTGCTGAAGCGCCGTCCGGCGGATAGAGAAAGAATCGGCGAGGGATTGCGCACCCTCGGTGGTGTTGAAGACCAGCTGAATCTCGCCGTTCTTCAGCGCGTCCACGATGTGCGGGCGCCCCTCCAGCACCTTGTTGATAATCTGGACTTCCAGTCCGGCGGCCTGCAGGTATTTGGCTGTGCCTCGGGTGGCGATGAGGTCGAATCCCATCGCCAGCAACTGACGCGAGGGTTCCACCGCGGCCGGTTTATCCGATTCCTTCAAAGAGACGAACACCGTGCCGGATAGTGGCAGCTTCAACCCGGCGCCGACCTGGCTTTTGGCGAAAGCAAGGCCAAAATTTTCGTCCAATCCCATCACTTCGCCGGTAGAGCGCATTTCCGGTCCTAGAATCGGATCGACGCCAGGAAAGCGATTGAACGGCATCACTGCTTCCTTGACCGCGATGTGGGCCCGCTCCGCGCGGTGCAGATTGAAATCCGCCAGACGCTCACCCGCCATGATGCGCGCGGCAATGGCGGCGACCGGCAGCCCGATCGCTTTCGCGACAAACGGAACGGTGCGGCTCGCTCGCGGGTTCACCTCGAGGACATAGATGTCGCCATTCTGCACTGCAAATTGCACATTCATAAGTCCGCGAACTTCGAGCGCGCGGGCCAGCGCGATCGTTTGCCGCTCGATTTCGGTAATGGTCTTCTTGCTGAGCGAGTGCGGCGGCAGCGAGCAGGCCGAATCGCCGGAATGCACGCCGGCTTCCTCGATGTGCTCCATGATGCCGGCAATGAACACGTCTCCCGTCGAATCGCAGATCGCGTCGACATCCACTTCGATGGCGTTGTTGAGGAATGCATCGATCAGCACCGGATTGTCACCGGAGATGCGGAACACGTCGCCTGACTGCACCGCGGATTTCAGACTTGCTTCGTCCGGCACAACGACCATGCCACGGCCGCCCAGCACATAGGAGGGACGCAGTATGATGGGAAAGCCAATTTCACGCGCGGCCGCCAGCGTTTCCTCTGGCGTTAATGCGGTGGCATTGCGCGGCTGCTTGAGATCGAGCTTCTGCAACAGGATTTGGAAACGTTTGCGGTCTTCCGCGAGGTCGATGGCATCGGCTGACGTGCCGAGCAGCGGTACGCCCGCATCCACCAGCGTGCCGGCGAGCTTCAGCGGAGTCTGCCCGCCGAACTGCACGATAATCCCGGCCAGCGTTCCGTTGGATCGCTCCTTCCGAACGATCTCCAGCACGTCTTCCCCGGTAAGCGGCTCGAAGTAGAGCCGGTCGGAGGTGTCGTAGTCGGTCGAAACTGTTTCCGGGTTACAGTTGATCATGATGGTTTCGAAGCCTCGCGCGGAAAGCGCAAAGGCGGCATGACAGCAGCAATAATCGAACTCGATTCCTTGGCCGATCCGGTTGGGGCCGCCCCCCAGAATGATAATTTTCTTCCGGTCCGTCGGCCGGCTTTCGCATTCGGGATCGCCGGCAATCGGCGCTTCGTAAGTGGAATACATGTAAGGGGTGAGCGCAGCGAACTCGGCGGCACACGTGTCGATCCGTTTAAAGACCGGATGCACGCCAAGGCGCTGCCGCAACACGCTTACATCCGCCTCGGATCGTTTGGCGAGTTTCGCGAGCCGGGCATCCGAAAAGCCCATGCCCTTAAAGCGACGGAAGCTTTCCGAGTCCTCCGGCAGGCCGCGGGTGGCAATATCGCGCTCAGCGAACAGCAGCGCTTCTATTTCGCCCAGGAACCACGGATCGTATTTCGTGATCGCGGCGATTTCCTCTAGCGGAAAGCCAGTGCGCATTGCCTGCGCCACGACGCGCAGGCGATCCGGCGAGGTTTTGGCCAGCTCAGCGCGGATGCCGTTGGGATCCTCCGGCAATGCGATCTCGTCGAATCCGCTAAGGCCGGTCTCCAGCGAGCGCAGCGCCTTCTGCACGGATTCCGCGAAGGTGCGGCCGATGGCCATGGCTTCGCCGACCGATTTCATGGACGTGGTGAGCACCGGCTCCGCGCCCGGAAATTTCTCAAAGGCGAAGCGCGGGATTTTCGTCACCACGTAATCGATGGCGGGCTCGAAGCTCGCCGGTGTGACTTGCGTAATGTCGTTCTGCAGCTCGTCGAGCGTGTAGCCGACCGCGAGCTTGGCTGCGATCTTGGCGATGGGAAAGCCTGTCGCCTTCGATGCCAGCGCGGATGACCGCGACACGCGGGGATTCATTTCAATGACAACCATACGCCCGTCCGCGGGGTTCACCGCGAACTGTACGTTGGAGCCCCCGGTTTCCACGCCGATCTCGCGCAGGACGGCGATGCTGGCCGAGCGCATGCGCTGGTATTCCTTGTCGGTGAGGGTCAGGGCAGGGGCGACGGTGATGGAGTCGCCCGTGTGCACACCCATCGGATCGACGTTCTCGATGGAGCAGACGATGATGGCGTTGTCGGCGCGGTCGCGCACCACCTCCATCTCGTATTCCTTCCAGCCGAGCACGGATTGCTCGATCAGCACTTCGTTGGTCGGCGAGATGTCGAGCCCATACTCGACGATGTCGAAGAATTCTTCGCGATTGTAGGCAATGCCGCCTCCCGATCCGCCCAGGGTGAACGATGGACGGATCACCGCCGGCAGCCCCACTTCGTCCAGCGCCTGGAGGGCGTGCGCGAAAGCTTCCGGCGACAGCTCCATCATCGGGTTGTTCTGGCCGTCGTAGAGGAAGTTGCCGCGCTCGTCTTTTTTGTGGCGTAGATAGCCCTTGAGCGTCACGCCGCGCGGCACATCCAGGCCGATCTTCAGCATGGCGCGGCGGAACAGCTCGCGGTCTTCCGCCTTGTCGATGGCGTCCGCCGAAGCGCCGATCAGCTCCACTTTGTATTTCTCGAGCACGCCGCGCTTGCGCAGCGAAAGCGCGGTGTTGAGCGCCGTCTGTCCGCCCATCGTCGGCAGTAGTGCGAATACGCGCCCGGCCGGCACCTTGTGGCGCTCGCGCGCGATGATCTTCTCCACGAATTCCGGCGTGAGGGGCTCGATATAGGTGGCGTCCGCGAGCTGCGGATCGGTCATGATGGTGGCCGGGTTGGAATTCACCAGCACGACGCGATAGCCCTCGGCCCGGAGCGCCTTGCAGGCCTGCGCGCCGGAGTAATCGAACTCACAGGCCTGGCCGATGACGATCGGGCCGGCGCCGATGATAAGAACCGTGTGGATGTCGTCCCGTTTGGGCATCGTGCCTCGCGCGCAAGCGGCCGCGCGCGAATATCGCGCCGAATCGAAGCCGGATTGCAGGTTAAGCGGATCGTTTACTCGCGAGTCGGGGTAGGGGCAACCCTCCGCGGCAGACGCTCGCAAAAACAACATGGACACGCGGCGATGGGTTTGGTAATCCCACTTTCGCGCCGATTTGATGCTCAGCTTGCGGGCGCGTTACAAATGCACGCTAAAGCGAAGGCGAGAATCGGCGAAATGGCCGTGCGCCCAAAGCCCGCAAGCATCAGCCTCATTCCGACGCGAGCTACGAGCGATGAGGCTTTGTCATGACGGCTACGACCTTTTCCGACGACACCATCCTGTGTACGGCCGGCGTGGATGCCGACGGAGCGTTCGGCGCGGTGATGCCGCCGCTCTACCTCTCCGCCAATTTCGCCTTCGAGGGCTACGGCAAGCCGCGCGCGCATGATTACTCACGCTCGGGCAATCCCACGCGCGACAAGCTGGCGGAAGCGATTGCCGCGCTGGAGCAAGGCGCCGGTGCCATCATCACCAGCTCGGGCCTTGCTGCCGTCGATCTGGTGCTGGCGCTGCTCAAGCCCGGCGATCTCGCGGTCGCACCGCACGATTGCTACGGCGGCACCTGGCGCCTGCTGACCGCGCGTGCGGAGCGCCGCGCCTTCGAAGTGCGGTTCGTCGATCAGAACGATCCGCAGGCACTGGATCAGGCGTTCGCCCGTGAGCCCGCGCTGATCTGGATCGAAACCCCCAGCAATCCGCTGATGCGCATTGTGGATATCGAGGCATTGTGTGCGCGCGCGAAAGCTTGCGGCGCGCGGGTGGCGGTGGACAACACGTTTCTGTCGCCGGTGCTGCAAAAACCCATTTCGCTTGGCGCCGATTTCGTGGTGCATTCCACCACGAAATATCTCAACGGGCATTCGGATGTGGTGGGGGGCGCCGTCATCGCGGCGAGCGCTGCCGATGCGGAGCAGCTGAAATGGTGGGCGAATTGTTGCGGCACCGCCGGCGCGCCGTTCGATTCCTGGCTCACCTTGCGCGGCTTGCGCACGCTTTCCGTGCGCGTCGAGCGGCAGCAGGACACGGCCGGTCAGATCGCGCGCCGGTTGGCGCAGCATCCGGCGGTCGCCAAGGTGCACTATCCGGGCCTTGCGTCCCATGCCGGACATGCGATTGCCGCGAAGCAGCAGCGTGGTTTCGGCGCCATGCTGAGTTTCGAGCTCGGGTTGGACAGCGACGAAATTGGCCCATTTGTCGGCAAGCTGAAACGGTTCATCCTTGCGGAGTCGCTTGGCGGCTTCGAAAGCCTGATTGCACACCCCGCGACGATGACGCATCTGTCGATGTCGCCGGAAGCGCGTGCGCAGGCGGCCATCGGCGATAGCCTGTTCCGCCTCTCCATCGGGCTTGAAGCGTTCGATGATTTGTGGTCCGACCTCGCCGGCGCCCTCGACGGGCTGCGCCCGGTTTTCTAAATATCCCCCGAACGGAGACATGCCATGAAGGCGTTGGTGAAATCGAGGGCGGAGCCGGGCTTGTGGCTCCAGGACGTGCCGGAGCCGACCTACGGCATCGATGACGTACTCATCAAGGTGCTGAAGACAGGCATCTGCGGCACCGATGTCCACATCTACAACTGGGACAGCTGGGCGCAGAAGACGATCAAGCTGGGAACTGTGATCGGGCATGAGTTCGTAGGCAAGATCGCGGCCGTCGGCTCCAATGTGCACGGCCTCAATGTCGGCGATGTGGTGAGCGTCGAAGGCCACATTGTCTGCGGCCGCTGCCGCAACTGTCTGGCCGGGCGGCGTCACCTCTGCGCCAACACGCTCGGCGTGGGCGTGAATCGCGATGGCGCCTTTGCGGAATATGTTGCCGTGCCGGCGCTCAATGTGTGGCACTGCGATCCCAAGGTGCCGCTGGAGGTCTACGCCATCTTCGATCCGCTGGGAAACGCGGCGCACACCGCGCTCTCCTACGATCTCGTCGGCGAGGACGTGCTGATCACCGGCGCCGGGCCCATCGGGGTCTCCGCCGTGCCGATGGCGCTGAAAGCCGGCGCCCGTTTCGTGGTGGTGACGGATGTGAACGATTACCGCCTCGGCCTTGCCGACAAGCTGGGCGCTACCGCGGTGGTGAACGTCGCCAGCCAGGATTTGCGCGCGGTGATGAACAGCCTCGGCATGCAGGAGGGTTTCGACGTCGGCCTGGAAATGTCCGGCAACCCCGCGGGCCTGCGGCAGATGATCGACACCATGGCGCATGGCGGCAAGATCGCCATGCTCGGCATCCAGTCCGGCGAAACCGCGGTCGATTGGGACGCGGTGGTGTTCAAGGGCCTCAACATCCGCGGCATCTACGGTCGCATGTTCGGCGAGACCTGGTACAAGCTCACTTCGATGATCCGCAGCGGCATGGACATCGGCAAGGTCATCACCCATCGCTTCTCCTACAAGGATTTCCAGCAGGGCTTTGACGTCATGCGCTCCGGCAATTCCGGCAAGGTCATTCTCGACTGGAGCGAGCTGTGAGCGCGGGCCTCGACCAAAGCCTGGGCGGCGATCTCTCCGCCATGCGTGCGGCGGGCACGCTGAAGAGCTTCCGTCACATCACCGGCCCGATGGATACGCAGGTGACGATGGC
>Ga0157372_10001559_pt1 | contig 24954 bp, 20 predicted proteins | sample C55metaG_FD_115307 | JGI IMG/M metagenome (GOLD analysis project Ga0157372, IMG submission 115307) | Corn rhizosphere microbial communities from Kellogg Biological Station, Michigan, USA - C5-5 metaG | ecosystem: Host-associated > Plants > Roots > Rhizosphere > Soil | place: USA: Michigan...
GTCAAGGAAAAAATATTTGGCAAGGACCACATCGTGGAAAATCAGCCCTATCTGATAGGAGAGGACTTTGCCTACTATTCAAGGAGCATGCCCGGACAGTTCTATTTTTTAGGGGCAAAGACGGCCGGGAATGACACTTTCTTTCTTCATCATCCCCAGGTGACCTTTAACGAGGGTTGTATACCATATGGAGCCGGGCTTCTGGCAAGCGGGGCCTTACAGCTGCTACGGGTCCTTGCTCCGACGTTCCAGGGTGAATAGGACGCTTAATCAGCCAGTGACCGCAACAAGGTCTAAGAAAATTCTGAGTGAATTCCGGACTCAGGTTATTCAGCTGTAATTCAGTAAATTTAGACCAGCTACGGCTACATACCATTCACTTGCAAATCAACCTTTATGTCCAATAACCATGACGGTATTCGGGACCATGACCACCCACGTGACGAGGGACGCCGCGACTTCCTGAAACAGTCCTCTTTATTGTCGGCCATTGCCCTGACGCCCGGTGCGGTTCGTCGCGCCGCAGAGAACAAATGGGACGAAAAGATTGCCGATGAGCTGGGGAAAGTGCCCGTCAGCCTGGAGGTCAACGGGATATCGTACAATCTGAAAATCGACCCTCGTGTGACCCTGCTCGACCTGCTCAGGGAACAGCTTCATCTCACCGGAAGCAAGAAGGGCTGCGACCGCGGCCAATGCGGGGCCTGCACCGTGCATGTGGACGGCGCCCGGATAAACTCCTGTTTAAGCCTGGCCGTGACCAGCGAAGGCAAAAAGATCACCACTATTGAAGGGTTATCTAAGGGAGAAGAGTTACATCCGATGCAGGAATCCTTTATTAAGCATGACGGGTTCCAGTGCGGGTATTGTACATCGGGGCAGATCATGTCGGCGGTAGCCCTTGTGAAAGAGGGACGAACACAAAGTGCAGAACAGATCAGAGAATTCATGAGCGGCAATATCTGCCGCTGCGGCGCTTATTCGAATATTGTAAAAGCCATTCAGGAAGTCAAAAACCAACAGTCATGAATCCCTTCGTTTATACCAGACCTACGGATACAGGTGCGGCCATCAAGTCGCTGTCCAGGGGAAACCAGGCCTTTTTTCTGGCCGGGGGCACTAACCTGGTGGATATGATGAAGATGGGGATTGTCGTGCCGGAGAAGATCGTGGATATCAACCGTCTGCCGTTGAAGAACATCGAGCCTCTGTCAGGCGGTCTGCGGCTGGGCGCCCTGGCTACCAACACTGAGGTGGCGGATCATCCCGAAGTGTTAAAGGGCTATCCGTTGCTGTCCCTTGCCATCAACGCCGGGGCTTCCCCCCAATTGCGTAATATGGCGACCGTAGGTGGCAATTTGCTGCAACGCACCCGCTGCCCTTATTTCTTCGATCTGACCATGCCCTGTAATAAGCGGGCGCCCGGCAGCGGCTGCGGGGCCCTGGCCGGGTTCAATCGTATGCATGCCCTGTTTGGCGCCAGCGATAAATGCATAGCCGTCAATCCCAGTGATATGAGCGTAGCGCTTGCCGCCCTGGATGCCGTCGTGCGTGTAAAGGGGGCTGGCGGAGAAAGAGCAATAAAATTCGAGGATTTCCATCGCTTGCCGGGCGATCAGCCTCAGCTGGACAATACCCTGGCAACAGGAGAGCTGATCACTTCTGTGGACCTGCCCGCGGCCGCCTTCACCAGGCATGTCCATTATCTGAAGGTGCGTGACCGCAGCTCGTACGCCTTTGCGCTGGTCTCGGTGGCGGTTGCCCTGGACATGGACAAAGACAACAGCATAAAGGATGTAAGACTTGCCATGGGAGGCGTGGCGCATAAGCCCTGGCGTATGCGGGCTTCCGAAGATTTTCTTAAAGGACGGTCTGCCACGGAAGATAATTTCAGGCAGGCCGCCCAGATCGCCATGCAGGGCGCCAAGGCCTACCAGTACAATCAATTCAAGCTGAAACTTGCTCCCAACACGATCCTGCAGGCGCTGAGAACAGCGTCCGCACAGGCATAAAAATATTACCATGGACAAAAGCCTTATAGGAGATCCGCTGAGCCGCGTAGATGGAAGACTAAAAGTCACGGGTGGCGCAAAATATTCGGGGGAATGGGAATTTCCCGGATTGGTTTATGGAGTGCTGGTCTCCGCCACCATTACAAATGGCAGCATCGTATCGATGGACGTGAAAGCCGCTGGACGGGCTCCAGGAGTGCTGGCCGTTATTACGCCTTTCAATGCCCCGGACGTACCGGGTTTCAAATCCGATGCCCCGCAGCCTGTACGGGGGCTGAAGCTCTTTTCTGACAAGCTCATTCATTTCAACGGTCAGCCAATCGCACTGGTCGTAGCGGAGAGTTTTGAAAAAGCTACTTATGCCGCCAGTCTTGTCAAAGCTTCCTACCAGGAAGAGGCCTTTGAGACAGACTTTGAAAAGAACAGAGACAAGGGCGTTGTGCCCCAGGGCGGGAAATACAAGGATTATGTGCGTGGAGAGGCGGATGCCTATAAAAAGGCGCCTGTCGTCATCGAACAGGAGTATCGTCAACCCACCGAGATACATCATCCGATGGAGCTGCATGTGACCATTGCCCTATGGGATGGGGACGACAAGGTCACTGTCTATACCAAGTCACAGGGTGTCATCGGCACGCAGCGCAGCATTGCCAATGCTTTTGGTCTCAAGCCGGAGAATGTACAGGTGAACTCGCGATTTGTCGGAGGGGCTTTTGGCTCTTCCCTTCGTACCTGGCCGCATGAGATAGCCACGGTGATGGCTGCCAGGCTGCTCAAACGTCCTGTAAAGCTGACATTGACCCGTGAGCAGATGTTTACGCTTGTCGGTCACAGACCATTGACCATTCAAAAGATCGGGCTGGGTGCGGATAAGGATGGAAAGCTCGTTGGCATCACGCATGAGTCTGCCAGCCAGACGGCGGTATATGAGGAGTTCACGGAAGGTTCGGTAAACGTCTCCCGATTCCTTTATGAAAGTCCGAATGCCAATACCCGTTATAAGGTCATCCCGCTGAATGTCGGCGTACCTGCGCCTATGCGGGGTCCTGGCGAGGCCACCGGCTCTTTCGCGTTGGAGTCGGCCCTGGATGAGCTGGCCTTTGCTTTGAAAATGGATCCCATCGAGCTGCGATTGAAGAACTATACCGAAAGGGACCCGGAGCGTAATCTGCCCTGGTCCAGCAAATATCTCAGGGAATGCTATGCACGTGGGGCCGAGCGCATCGGATGGGAGAACCGTCCATCCAAACCCGGCAGCCTCCGGGAAGGCGAATGGCTTGCCGGCTATGGCATTGGCTGTGGCGCTTTTGGCGCTTACCGCGGACGTGCCCTGGCCAAGGTCAAAATGATGGCGGACGGCACCGTCAATATCCAGAGCGCGACCAGCGATATTGGGCCTGGCACGGGTACTGCCATGACCCTGATAGCCTCCGACCTGCTTGGAGTGCCGGCGGGCAGGATCATCTTCGAACTGGGGAATTCCTCTTTTCCAACGGCTCCCACGCAAGGAGGTTCCTCCACCGTATCCTCTGTAGGCAGCGCTGTGCATGATGCCTGTCTGGCCTTTAAGCGAAAGCTTTATGGTCTGGCGGGGATGCCGGAGAACAGTACAGACCCTATCGACTATGCCGCGGTGCTGAAGCAGCATAACCTGCCTTTTTTCGAGCTCACCGAAGAATCGCAGAGCAGCCAGCAGGCCAGAAACTATTCCATGTATTCCTTCTCGGCTCATTTTGCCAAGGTGCATGTTCATCCTTTGACCGGTGTAGTAAAGGTCAGGAGATTGATCGCTGTTGTCGACGCCGGCAGGATCGTCAGCTATAAGACGGCGTCCAGTCAAATGATCGGTGGCACGGTCGGTGGTATTGGCATGGCCCTGACGGAAGAGGCGATCTTTGACCATAAATATGGGCGGTATGTCAACGGCAATTTTGCGGACTACCATGTACCTGTCAATGCCGACATACAGGACATCGAGGCTATTTTTATCGACAAGCCCGATCCATATATCAATCCCATCGGCACCAAGGGCATCGGCGAGATCTCGCTCATCGGCGTCGCTGCAGCCGTCGCCAATGCTGTTTTTAATGCCACGGGCAAAAGGATACGTGAGCTGCCTATCACGCCCGACAAACTTATTTAAAAGTGCGGGAATTGGTCTCGTCCGAAAAATAGCCCAATTCCCGCATACATCTAATGTCTGAGGACTTCGGCGGACCTGCTTCGACACGGTCCTTCTCGTTCGTAACCTTCGCCAGAGGCTCGGTTATGGACGAACCGCTTCCAGCGGTTCCTAAATATATGAAAGAGATCAGGGATATCATACAGGCCTATGACCTGGCCCTTCAAAAAGGGCTTCGGGCTGCGCTGGCCACCGTCGTGCACGTGGAGGGATCGTCCTATCGACGGCCCGGGGCCCGGATGCTTGTCACAGAGGACGGACGTTTAACGGGCGCCATCAGCGGCGGCTGCCTGGAAGGCGATGCGCTTCATAAAGCCTTGTTTGCTATTCAGCAGCAGCAGAATAAGCTGGTCGTCTATGATACTACGGGGGAGGACGACCTGAAATTTGGCGTGCAGCTGGGCTGTAATGGCATCGTCGACATCCTTTTCGAACCCATCGACAGCCGTCAGCCGTATAATCCCATCCAGCTGCTGCGGGAGCTTATCCGGGAAAGGAGGGATGCCGTGCTCGTTACCCTGTTCTCTTCCGACAGGACGGGACAGCAGCCGGGGACAAGCCTTCTTTATACAGGAGATGTTTTACAAACGAGCCTTCCCGGGGGGACCCAAGAGATGGTCCTGGGGGACATAAGATCAGCCTTCCAGGAGAAGGAGTCATATTTTAAACAATATCCATCATTCAACGGCTTTGTCGAGTACCTGCCTACTCCTCCTGCGCTTGTTATTGCAGGGGCAGGAAATGATGTGATACCGCTGGTAGAGATCACGTCCTTATTGGGGTGGCATACTACCGTCGTCGACGGCAGACCGCATCATGCAACCCGGGAGCGTTTTCCAAAGGCAGATGAAGTGCTGGTGGCCAAGCCGCAGGAGGTACTGAGCCGGGTCCGTACAGATGCGCATACCTTGTTTGTGCTGATGACCCACAACTACAATTATGACCTTGCATTGTTGAAGGAGCTGCTACAAAGGAATTATCCCTATATAGGCATCCTTGGCCCGCGTAAAAAGCTCGACCGTATGCTGGAGGAGCTTTCACAGGCTGGGCTGACGCCGGATGAACGGCAATTGTCCGTTCTTCATGGACCTGTCGGACTGGATATAGGCGCCGAGACAGCACAGGAGATAGCTGTCTCCATTGTGGCCGAGATCAAGGTCATACTGTCCCGCAGGGAAGGGAGCATGCTTAAAAATAAGAACCATCCCATTCATACCTAAAAAATAACACCATGGAAAATACTTTCAATTATGTCACCCGGCTTGACATCAAGTTTGATCACCTGGAAAAAATGGATATCAACCGGATGATAAGGGAGTGTACCGACAAGTGGTTCAATCAAACGCTGACAAAGGTGAATGACAGTGTAGTGCGCATCGGTATTGTAGAGGGCGAATACCATTGGCATAAGCATGACAATGACGACGAATTCTTTTATGTCCTGCAAGGTCAGCTATTGGTCGACCTGGAAGACAGGACCGTCGAGCTAAACCCCAACGAAGGATTGACCATTCCAAAAGGAGTAGTGCACCGGACGAGGGCCCCGAAAAAGACTGTAATGCTGATGGTGGAAACAAGCGCTATCCAGCCGACGGGAGACTGACCCTATGGCAAGCGGGAGTTAAGCATGGTTTTTATTCCATTTAATAATCGCTGTCCTTTCTGGTATTTATCCGTATTAAATAAATAATGAGGTAGTTTTGTCCATCAATCATAAATAGGATGGACACATTGGATAGTAAGATATTGAAGCTGCTGGCACAGAATGCCCGTATCACCGGGGCGGATATTGCCAGAAAAGTAAATCTTTCTTTACCGGCCGTTACCGAAAGGCTGCGTAAGCTCAGCAGGAGCGGTGTGATAGATAAATATACGATCCGGCTGAACAGGGAAAAACTTTCTCTTCATTTAATGGCCTTTATACATGTATGGATCGACCATACCAAAAACGTGCAAGTAAAGGACCAGATCGCCGCGATGAATGAAGTGCTGGAATGTCATCATATGGCCGGGGATTGCGATCTGCTGCTAAAAGTGCTCGTAAAGGACACGCCGGCGCTGGAAGAGCTGCTGGTGCATAAGATCAAGGCGATAAAGGCCGTCACCCGGACAAGCACTACCATCATACTGAGCACCTATAAGGAAGAGATCAACCCAAAAACGTTTTGATCATGCAGCTGGAGAAAGCCGCCCGCCTGGTGGAACAGTTCGAAAAAGGAATATTGCCCAAGGAGCAGTGGACGCATACCGCCCATTGCGCATTACCTGGTCGCGACAGGTGTCAGGGCTTTGACGGATGAAACGTTATCCGTGTTCCTGCAGCAGCCGTTCTTAGCGAAGGAGCATATACATCAGTTCTACAGTAAAGAGCTGCTGATGAGCGTGGAGGCCCGGCGTGGCTGGGTAGAGCCTGACCGAATTATTTCTCTTTAGACTTGTTGTCCAGGATGCTCTCGAGCTTCTTCAACCGGGTGGTCCAGAACTTATCGAATAGGTCGATGAACTCCTGCAATTCATTAAATCCATCCTGTCTCAAGGTGCAATAGCGTTCCCTTCCAATGTCCTTTATGGAAATGAATTTCGCATGGTGAAGGATCTTTACATGTTTGGATACGGCGGGCCGGCTCATGTCGAAGTTCTCCGCCAGCGCGCTGATGGTCATGTTGTCCTTCGAAAGCATTTGCAGCATTTGTCTGCGGCTGGGGTCAGCGATGACCTGGAAAGCGTCAAGCGTATTGGTTGGCATGGCGAAAGGTAACCTTTGAGTTACTCAAAGATACAAAACCTTTGTCAAAACCGCCGGAAGCGGTTCGTCCGAAGGACAGACATCACTCAGTCCTGAGCGCAGCTATGGGATTGCGTCTGGCCGCCCTGAGCGTTTGGGACCCGATGGCTGTCAGCCCCGGTATCAGCAGGATCAGGATGCCGGTAAGGATGGTGTCCCAGCCCAATGTCACTCTGTTGGGGAACTTATTCAGCCAAAGGCTGTTCAGGAAATAGCTCAGGGGCGCCGCAATAAGAATGGCGATCACCAGCACCTGTATGAATTCTTTCGAGAGCAGCATTGCGATCCCAAGCTCCTTTCCACCCAGCGTTTTGCGTATACCCACTTCCTTGATCCTTCGTTCGGTGGTATAGGTCGCCATGCCCAGCATTCCCAGGGAGGCAATGGTGATGGCAATAAAAGCCATATAACCCAGGATGGAGACGATGTCGAATAACCCCTGGGAGACGGCGGCCAGCTCATCGTCAAAGAACTGATATTGGAACGAGTGCACCGGGTCGATGGTCCTCCATTTTTTCTCCAGCGCCGGCACTGTGCTGCGCAGATCAGCGGAGGCGATCTTCACATTGACAAACCTAAGGAGGGCCGGGATATTCTGTAATACCAGCGGCTCGATCCGGTCATGGTCGAGACCCAGGTGAAAATCCCTGATCACGCCGGCAACCTGCAGGATGCTGCTGTCATTGCCCGCCGGCCGGAGGAAGGCGCCGACAGCCGCGGCAGGATCTTTAAAGCCTAGGGCCTTTACAGCGGATTCGTTTAACAATACATACCGGCCGGTGTCACCCGCCGGCAAGCCTTTTCCCGCCACCAATGGGAGCTGCAGAAGCCCGATGAAATTCTCATCCGTACGCAGCGCCGTCATGGGAATATAATCTTCCTTGCCGTCCGCTCTTTTCAGGCTGGTTCCTTCCGACCTGCCGGTGGCGGGGATATATTCACAGGCGGAGATCTTCTCCACACCCGGGACGGTGTTGAGCTCCCTGGCTACCTTACGATAGTCGTTGCCTTGTAGCGGTATGTTTACAATATTGTTCGATGTAAACTCATACTTGAATTTCAGGTAATGGGTGAACTGATGGAAGATAAGGGTCGTGGAGATAATAAAGATCAGGGAAACCGCAAACTGCGCGACGCTCAGTATTTTTCGCAACGACAGTCTGCCGGGGCGGATACCGGCCAGGCTCCTGAGCACTTTTGCCGGCTGGAACCCGGAAAGATAGAGGGCGGGATAAACGCCCGCGACCAGACCAATCAACAATGCGAATAATACAAAGATGGTAAAAACCGGCCAGCCTGCCTGCAGCTCGAAATGTAAGTATTGGTTCAGCCAAAGTCCGACGAACGCGGCCCGCAGGAAAAAAAGAAAGACGATGGACAGTAAAAGGGCGAAGAGGGCGGTAAGGATGGATTCACTGAGGAATTGAAAGATGATATTCTTCCGCCCTGCGCCATTGACCTTACGGATGCCGATCTCCCGGGCACGGGTCAAAGCCCTTGCAATGGAGAGGTTGGTATAGTTCAGACAGGCCGAGATCAGGATGATCAGGGCAATGATCGACAAAAAGTAGTATACTACTCTGGGGAGGTTGGTATTTGGCTCATTGCCAAGCAGCATGCCCGGCGAGATGGCCGTCAATGCCTGTCCCTTTATTGTGAAACCTTTCAGATCGGGGATGCCGGCGGTATGAGGTTTGACCAGACTGACGAGAGATGCGTCGAGGTCGGCGGGCGTCCGTCCTGGTTTGAGCAGGGCATAAGTATAGCATTGAAAAAAATTCTTCCAGTCATTCCTGCTATCCCCTCTTTTTTTATCCGCAATGAGAAGAGGAAGAGAGGAGACGGAGAACAATGCACCGAATTGGAGGTGGCTCCGGTAGTTTACATTTTCCAGCACGCCGGTAATGGTATAGCTGCCCCAGGCAACGGGGGTAGAGGATTCATTTCCACCCTTGACGCTTAGTCCCCGGTCGGTAAAAGCCACTGTCTTCCCAATGGGATCCTCATCCCCGAACAGCCGGTGGGCGGCTTCGGCAGACAGCACGATGGAGTTAGGAGCACTCAGCGCAGTCCCGGGATCGCCTTTGCCAAGCCGGAAGCTGAAAACTTTGAAGAAAGCAGGGTCGGCAAAATAGCCTCTTAATTCCGTGGATATATTATTGTATACAGCATCTCCACCAACTCCCATGGCAAGGCGGGTAGATTCCAACACAACGGGATCTTCATTCCTCAATGCATCGGCCAGCGGGAAAGGGCTGGTGGCATAGGCGTGGCGGAGGTCGGGCTTGTCGGAGATGATCCTGTAAATATGATCCTTATTCGTATGGAACTGGTCATAGCTGTGCTGATCCGCCAGCATAAGCATGATCAGCATGCAAACGGACATGGCGGCAGCAAGGCCAAATACGTTGATAAAGGAAAAGGTCTTGTATTTCAGGAAGTTCCTGATCCCTACTTTCAGGTAATTGAAGATCATGAGCTCATTTTCAGTCTAAGACGACCCTTTTGCCGGTGAGGTTACACCCCGCCTGGGGCTTGCGAATATGGATTAGTTTACATATTTTAGTGGTTCCTATCCATCAATCCTTCGCAGACACCAGCACGTTACAGCTCTCCTCTTTCCGCAAACAGGTCATTTCTAAACAACTGTATGAAGCAAACATTGATCCTGGGGGGGATGCTGGCACTCTTTGCTATTTCCACCAACGCGCAGGTAGACGTGCTCACACAGCACAACGACCTTAACCGGACGGGCTGGAACAGCCAGGAAACTCAATTGAATAGCAAGAATGTAAAGACCGGAAGTTTTGGCAAGCTATTTACCGATGCGCTGGATGACAAGGTGTATGCACAGCCGCTGATAGTCTCCGGCGTCAATATGCCGGGCGTGGGCGCCCGAAATGTGGTGTATGTCGCCACTGTCAATAACACCGTCTATGCTTTCGATGCGGACAGCGTCCGGGTGAACGGGGCTTTCTGGAAAACCAGCCTCACGTCATCAGGGACGAGGCCCCCTACAAACAAAGATCTGACCCCGCCATTGTGCGGAGGAGCCTACAATGATTTTTCGGGGAATATGGGTATCGTCGGGACTCCGGTGATCGACAAGACCGCAGGGACCCTATATGTAGTATCCCGGAGCGTGACGACCAACGGCACAAATGTCTTTACTCAATACCTGCATGCCCTGGATATCAAGACGGGAGCCGAAAAGGCGGGCAGCCCTGTGACTATCACCGCTCAGGTGAACGGCGCCGGCGATGGGAGTGTTGGCGGAGTGATCTCATTCGACCCCAAGAAACAAAACCAGCGACCCGGCCTGCTTCTGCTGAACGGGATCGTATATATAGGGTGGGCTTCCCATTGCGACTGGGACCCTTATCATGGCTGGTTAATTGGTTATGATGCCACTACTCTGCAACAGAAGATAGTATACAATACCACTCCGGGAGGTGGAGAGGGGGGGATCTGGATGAGCGGAGCGGGCCCGGCGGCAGATGCGCTTGGTAATATTTTCCTGTCCACCGGAAATGGGACGGTAGGCGTTTCGGGCAACCCTGCTGATCCGACCAACCGTGGGGAGGGAGTGGTCAAGCTGACACCTTCGGGCAGCACGATGACAGTGAGCAGTTTCTTTACACCCTATAACTATAGCGACCTGGATGCCGCAGATCTGGACTTCGGGGCTCCGAATGTCATATTGATCCCGAATACCCAGCTGGTTGCCACGGGGTCGAAAGAGGGCAGGCTCTATGTGCTGGATCAAAATAACCTGGGAGGAGTTTCGGCCACCACCAACAACGTGATACAATCCATCGATCTCGGCTCCTCCGCTCATATGCGAACGGCGCTGGGCTATTATAAAGGCGCCAGCCATGAGTTCGTCTACTCCTGGCCGGAAAACTCGCTGCTGAAGGCCTTCCCTGTGGATAGGGTGGCGGGCAAGCTGAATGCTGCCGGCCTTGTCTCCAGCGGTATACAGGGGCCCATAGGCAACAGCGGGGCGATGATATCCACTTCTTCCAACGGCGCCGTGGATTCAACGGGCATCCTCTGGGTAAGTCATTCCAACAACTGCGATGCCAACCAGTCCCAATGTCCGGGTATCCTGCGAGCCATCAATGCCAACGATGTAACGCAGGAGCTTTGGAATTCCAACATGGTGGCGAATGACAATGTGGGCACTTATTCCAAATTTGTCTGTCCTACGATCGCTAACGGTAAGGTATATCTGCCTACCAATGCCGGGAAGCTGCTGGTATATGGATTGACGGGCGGTAGCACGGATACCTGCAATTCCTCGAATGTAGCGCTGAACAAGACCGCCACGGCTTCTTCGGTGAGGTCCGTCAGCAACCCGGCCTCTGCCGCCGTGGATGGCAATCTGTCGACTTCCTGGGCCAGCAATTCGACCAATGGGGAATGGATCTATATAGACCTGACTGCAAAATATGATCTATGCCGTGTAGTGTTGCGTTGGCAGAACACGGCCGCCGTCGACTACAACATCGATGTTTCCGATGACGCCAGCAGCTGGACGACCATCGCCACGGTCCGCGGCGCCAATCCGGCCACCCTAACCAGCACGATCAACCTACACGGTTCGGGTCGCTATGTGCGTATGCAGGGGATCACTCCGGGCACGGCGGGGGGTTTTTATGCATTGCTTGAAATGGAAGTCTATGGCACGCCTGCCGTCACCTGCGCTTCACCCAGCGGGTTCAGCACCACCAACCAGTCGGATGGCAGCGTTCTGCTCAGCTGGCAGGCGGTGGCAAATGCCTCAGGGTATACCATACAGTACCGGAATGTGAGTGTCAGTGACTGGACTACGATCACCAGCAATACAAATTCCGTTGTTCTGCCCGCCCTTTCCTGCGGGTATGACTATTTCTACCAGGTGGCTTCGACCTGTACGGGCGGGCAGCAGAGCGCGTATTCTTCAGCCGGCGGTTTTTCTACCCCGACCTGTCCCGTCAACTGTCCACAGCTACCGACCCGATGGAGCAGCGCCGACATCGGTAATGTCGGGGTTGCCGGATCTGCCTGTTATCTCTCTCAATTCCTGGTATATATTGTCAAGGGCTCTGGAAGTGACATCGGAGGAACTTCGGATGCTTTCCGGTTTGCCTATGTCAGCGTAACAGGAGATGATCAGATCGTTGCCCAAGTCGCCGATCTGGACAATGTTGCGTCTAACAACAAGGCGGGCATCATGATCCGGGAGAACAGCAGCGCCGGGGCCCGTAATGCCTTTATCGGGATCACCAGCAGCCAGGGGGCCGTTTTTCAATACAGGGCTGCCACCGGCGGCAGCACTACCGTCAATACCGTCGCCGGTCCCAAGAAGGGCTATTGGGTCAAGCTGGTAAAGAGCGGTTCCAACTTTGCTGGATATTTCTCTTCAAATGGGACAAGCTGGACACAGCTAGGCCCGGTCATAAATCTGGGCTTTGGAGCTACCACTGCTGTTTCCGGTGGATATGCCGTTACCAGTCACAATAACACGACGCTGTCTTCAGCCAGTTTCACTAATTTCTCTCAATCCACACCCGCACCTCTACCGCTGACTCTGACCAGCTTCACCGGTAAGAACATGGACGATCAGTACGTCGCCTTGCAATGGACAACTGGCATGGAACAAAATGTCGATCATTTTGAAGTGGAAAGATGTTTGGATGGCATTCATTTTAGGACCGTGCTGACGGTGAAGGCTGTTGGCAACAGCAGGACGGAGCAGCAATATACGGGCAATGACATGTCGCCTGGCTCGGGGATGAACTATTACCGCCTGAGGATGGTTGATCTTGACGGCAACTTTACCTATTCTCCCATTGTCGTTGTGCGGATGGGTAAAAAGTCTGTCGAACCATTGATCTATCCCAACCCGGTGGACGGTGCTATCAACATTGTTGCAGGACGGGAGTCTATGAAGGAAGTAAATGTGTATGATGCGTCCGGCAGGAGATCCATTCAGATGATCAATACAACGGCGTCGTCCACATTGGCGATCCCATGTGACGACCTGGCCCCGGGTATTTATATTGTAGAGATCAGGACGGATACGCAGCGATATCTGAAAAAGGTGATCAAGCGTTGATGATCCGGGAGTCGGCAAAAGGGCATAAATTGCGTTATGAGCAAGGCAAAATACCCGGAGTCTGAACTGCCTGTCCTTTCCAAAGCGGTCCTTGAACAGGAAAGAAAGGTGCTTTTAGACCTGGGTAATGATATCACCCGGGTCCGGGATAAAAATGATCTGCTCGTCCTTTTTTCCAAGCGGGTCAAAAGCTATTTCTATTTTACGCACACCATCGTCACCCTCATCGACTATAAGGATGAGACCTATATACCATTCCTGCTGGATAACGATAACTCTCCTATCAGGGATCATGCGATGTATCCGGAATTGATCAAAGCCCGGTTTAGCCTGAATGAGCCCTTTATACAGACGGTATTGCACACGGATGGCCCCGTATATTACCTGCTGCAGGATATCATGGACCAGCCGAAAAGCCCCTCCTTCCTCCGCGTGAACTACGAGAAGGGGGTGAGGGAAATATTGATGACCCGGCTCATGAAGGAAGACAAGCCGATGGGCTTTATCCATATCTATAGCGACAGGCCCGGAAGCTTCACCAATGAGTTCAGGAGCGTCATAAAAGGCATAACCCCTCAGCTGTCGGGCGCCGTCTCCAATATCATCAAGAACGAAGAGATACTTAAAAAGGAGAGGGAGAAATCCCTTTTACTCGATTTCAGCTCCGACGTGGCGGCAGTACGGACGAAGGATGACCTGGACACTGTCGTCCGCACCTTTCTGAACAAGGTCAGTCCCATGCGCGCCTATGTCATCCGGAAGATCAACGAGGATAAGGCTACCATGAGCGCATATGTCTATGACCCCGGTGTCATGGGCATCGACAGTAAGGACCTGAAGAAGCTGACCACCACTCATTTCCCTATCAATGACGGATTGCACAGCCGTGTGCTGGACAGCGCTATTCCTTTGTTGTTTATCATAGAAAGAGAGATGCAACGAGGCAATGGCGTCGACTATCTGCAGTATTGGAAAAGGATGGGATACAGGACCATTGTGGGTGTCCGGCTGCGGAACGGAGAGACCAACCTGGGCATTTTATGGCTGGGCATCGAAGAGATCAATATCCAATTGCTGCAAGGTATCTGTAGCCAGATATCTGTCGCCATGGCCAATATCATCGCCAATGAACAGGTTATCAAAAAACAGGAGGAGCAGGCCTTTTTGCTGGACTTCAGCACTGAAATTACACAGATAAGGACCAAGCCTGAGCTGCAGGAAGCGATATTCAAGGTGCTGGACAAAGTAATGCATACGCAGCTGGCTATGATCCGGGTCATCGATGACGACGGATTCCACCTGTCCCCGTTCATGTTCGACCGGACATTATTTAAGAATCCTCCGGTAAATTTTGATGAAATGGCGGCCCACAAGATCACCGTCGAGGAACCTTATACGTCCCGGGTACTGGCCAGTAAGGAAGGTCTGGTGTTCAATGTGGAGGAAGAAATAAAGAGCGGCAATGACTATGCGAAGCTTTGGAAGACCACCGGGCTGAAGAATATGTACAGTCTGCCATTGAGGGCGGGCGACAAGAACATCGGCACGATATGGATACTGGCCAATAAGCTGAGCCCGCTGATGATGAAAGGCATTTGTTCCCAGATATCCATCGCCATCGACAATATACAGGCCAATGAAAAGCTGCTGGCGTATAAGAAACGGCTGGAGGTTGAGAACGATTATCTGAAGGAGCAGATCCGGACTTTGTATAATTTTTCGGAGATCATCGGCAACGGCGGGGCCATGCAGGAAGTGTATCGGCTGATGTCCGTCGTGGCGACGTCCAATACCACGGTGCTGGTGCTGGGGGAAACAGGCACCGGCAAGGAGCTGATAGCCCGGGCCATTCACAATACGTCACCTCGTAAGGACAAGCTGATGGTAAAGGTCAATTGTGCGGCGCTCCCCGCCAACCTCATAGAAAGCGAGCTGTTTGGGCATGAGCGGGGCGCATTCACCGGCGCCATCGACCGTCGTATCGGCAAGTTCGAGCTGGCCAACCATAGTACACTGTTCCTCGATGAGATAGGGGAGATGCCGCTGGAGGCCCAGGCAAAATTGTTGCGGGTGATACAGGAACGTGAGCTGGAACGGCTGGGGGGCAAACAAACCATAAAGATAGATGTACGGCTCATAGCCGCCACCAACAGGAACCTTGAAGCAGCGGTGAGGGCCGGGCAATTCCGGGAGGACCTGTATTACCGCCTGAATGTATTTCCCATCCATCTACCACCATTACGCGAGAGGTCGGAAGATATAGAGTCTCTCTCGCGTTTTTTTGTGCAGAAGTACAGCCGGAACACGGGTCGGAAGATCCGAAACATTGCACCCAGGGTCATACAGCAGCTACGCAGCTATACCTGGCCGGGAAATGTGCGCGAGCTGGAGCACCTGATAGAACGCAGTGTGCTGCTGGCGCCCGGCGACATATTGCAGGACGTATATATTCCCAAAAGCGCCGCTGTCGAAAAACAAGGTCCGGCCCAGCTGGCCAATCGCAGCCTGGAAGACATGGAGCGCAGCTATATCATCGAAGTGCTGAAGCGTTGCGCCGGCAAGATCTCCGGTACGGGAGGCGCTGCCGAAATACTGAATGTCCCGGGCAATACCCTTCATTCCAAAATGAAAAAGCTCGGCATCACCAAAGCCGACTATTTTGCTTCGAAATGATTCTCCCTTAATATGAGGAAAGTCATCGGTATTTCACGAAATACAGTGAAAAATCTCCGGTAAAAATTTCTTAGTGTATTGGTTTTTAATGATTTGAAAATTTGGCATCCCGTTGGGCCTAATAGGATACAAACCAAAAATTTCAAATCATGAAAATCGTAGTCATCGGAGGCTCAGGCCTCATCGGAAGTAAAGTGGTAGCTAAGGTTCGCAAGGCAGGTCATGAGGTAATTGCCGCCAGCCCTGCCACCGGTGTCAATACCATTACGGGAGAAGGACTGGCTGAAGCCCTGCAGAATACGGATGTGGTGGTCGATCTTGCCAACTCGCCTTCATTTGAAGACAAGGCGGTCATGGAATTTTTTCAGACAGCCGGTCGCAACCTGATGGCAGCGGAGATCAATGCCGGTGTAAAACATCATGTGGCGCTATCCATTGTGGGCGTCAACCTCATGCAGGAAAGTGGTTATATGCGCGCTAAAATGGCGCAGGAGAATATTATCACCCGGTCTGGCCTGCCATATACCATTATCCGCAGCACACAGTTCTTCGAGTTCCTGGGAGGTATCGCAGCCCAGGCTGCGGAAGGAAATATCGTGCATATTTCGGATGTTCAGTTCCAACCCATAGCGGCCGAGGATGTAGCCACCTTTGTAGCCGGAGCAGTGTTGTCAGCGCCTGTCAATGGCATCGAGGAGATAGCCGGTCCGGGACGCTACACCCTGCCTGAAATTATTGCCAAATACCTGCAGGACACCAATGATCCCCGTAAGGTTGTGCCCAATAGCAATGCTGTATATTATGGAGCAAAGATCGGCTATACGTCATTGGTCCCCGCAGGCAAGGCAAGGCTGGGCGCCATCGATTATGAAACCTGGCTGAGCTATCAGACGCAGCATGCATAGAAACTAAAATTAAAATCATATGGAAAATTATATATCCCCCGAGGATGCCATGTCGGACCTGAAGAAAAAGGGGTACAAAGACAATCTTGATTTTGAAACGGATCCTTTCGGATTGTATTCCGGTGATCTGGACATGCGGCTGAATCCGGAAGCCTATCATGTGGATAAAAGAATTCACTTTGATGAACCGTTCAATCCCGATGGCAGTGAAGATGTATATGCCATTACGTCTTCTACAGGTGAAAAAGGATTTTTGGAGTCGCGGGTATACAAGACAGTACAAGACAGTTGAAAACAGTTATTTGGATATCTTCGTCCGTATGAAACTATTTTTAGCCCTGACGGTCGCATTATTGTCTCTTTTTAGCCAATCGGGACAGGCCAACCCTCCTTCTGCCGCACCGGTGGTTTCCGGCGCATTGCCGGCAAAATGGAATGCCAGCTGGATCGCGGCATCCGGCGACGATGGCCGCGAATATGGGGTTTATTATTTTCGGAAGAGCATGGAGCTGGCAGCTAAGCCAGCTTCTTTTATTATTCATATATCGGCCGACAATCGATATAAGCTGTTTGTCAACGGCAGGCTGGCATCCCTTGGCCCTACCAGGGGCGATCTCTACCATTGGAATTATGAAACGGTGGACCTGGCGCCGTATCTAATGTCCGGAAAAAATATCGTCACGGCCATCGTATGGAACGAGGCGGACTACAGACCCGAAGCCCAGATCAGCTTTCGCACCGCCCTGATCGTACAGGGGAACTCTCCCGCTGAAGAAGCGATCAATACGAACAATAGCTGGAAATGCATACGGGACAAAGCCTATCAGCCCATGGCCGGATATTTTGTAGCCAGCGCCGGGGAGTTTGTCGACCGGAATAAAACCGTCAGGGACTGGATGTCTGCCACTTTTGATGACAGCGCGTGGCCTTCGGCCGCCAACCTTTTCGGTGGTCAGCCAAAAGGCCTGTCTGACGGCTTTGGATGGATGCTTGTGCCCTCCCGGCTCCCGCCGAGGGAGATGAAATACCAGCGGATACCGCTCCTTCGCAAGGCGACGGGCATTACTGTCTCGTCCGAATGGCCCGCACACGAAACAGCCTTAACCATACCTGCGAATACAACGGCGACCCTGCTTCTTGATCAGACCTTTCTTACGAATGCCTATTTGACCTTGAATTTTAGCAAGGGGGCTGGCGCCGGCATTTCCATCCGCTATGCGGAATCCCTTTTTGCTGAAATCACGGACCGTGGCCGTCGAAAAGGCAACCGGAACGATGTGGAAGGCAAGATCTTCTTCGGAAGAGAGGATAGCCTGATATCCGACGGCAGCAACGGGCAATCCTATACTACGCTTAATTTCCGGACCTATAGGTATATACAGCTGGTGGTGCACACCGGCAATGATCCGCTGATCATCGACGATATATACGGCACTTTTACCGGATATCCTTTCCAGCAGCCATCGGAATTTGTCACGGACGATGCAGAGATCAAAAAGATACTGGAGATAGGATGGCGTACCGCCCGGCTGAATGCCTGGGAAACCTATACCGACTGTCCTTATTATGAGCAGCTGCAATATATTGGTGATACCCGCGTACAAGCGACGATCACCTACTACAATAGTTCCGACGACCGGCTGCCCCGTAATGCCATCGAGCTGATGGATCAATCCCGCCTGACGGATGGGGTGACGATGAGCCGTTATCCATCCAAAAATACACAGATCATCTCGACCTTTTCACTTTGGTATATCGGTATGTTGCAGGATTACTGGATGTACAGGGGTGACAGCGTCTTTATTGGGGACAAGCTGCCCGGAGCGAGGGCGATCCTCAAATTCTTTAGTCAATACCAGGAAGCCGATGGCTCTTTAAAAAATACGCCTTATTGGACTTTCGTCGATTGGGCTGATGGCAAGGGCTGGTCGGTGGGGGCGCCGCCCATAGGGGAAGATGGCAGCTCCGCTATACTCGATCTGCAGCTGCTTTGGGCGTACCGGTGGGCTGCCGGTCTGGAGAGTAAATTGGGGATACGGTACTATGCTGATCTTTATACCCAAAAAGCGGCGCAGCTCAAACAAACGATACAGCGTAAATACTGGAGCGCTGCGAAAGGGCTGTATGCCGACACCAAAGAGAAAACGTCTTTTTCCCAGCATGCGAACTCGCTTGCCATTCTCACCGGAATGTTGAGCAAGGCCGATATGATGGCGGTAGGCCGACGGATGCTGACTGACAGTACCCTGACGCAATGCACGATCTATTTCAAATATTATTTGCACCAGGCGCTGGTCAAAGCCGGCCTGGGAGATGGATATATGGATTGGCTTGGGATATGGCGTAAAAATATTGAATGGGGGCTTACCACCTGGACGGAAGATTCCAACATCGAATTCACCCGGTCCGACTGCCATGCCTGGGGCAGCAGTCCGAATATCGAATTTTTCCGGACAGTGCTTGGCATCGATAGTGATGCGCCAGGGTTCCGCAAGGTCAGGGTCGAGCCTCATCTGGGAAAATTGACCCACGCAGGCGGCACGATACCTCATCCGAATGGAAAGATATCTGTCAGCTACAGGCTGCATCAGGGCAAATGGTCCATGGACATTAATCTACCGGTAGGGATCTCAGGGACATTCGTTTGGAAAGGAAAGGTCTATGAGCTCAAGTCCGGTGGTAATAAGCTGACGATCTAAGACTATTTCTTTTGAAAGTTGAACATCCAGCGGATCCCGAATTTGTCGGGGCAGGTTCCCCAATAAGCGCGCCAGAACATATCCTGCAGCGGGGAGGGGAGGCATACCGGGCATAGGAGGGCCGTCCTTCATCCGGTGGCTAGATAGTCTCTAATTATTGTACTCCACCCTTCGGAGCATCTTGCATAGCTCTCCTTTTCCGGAGAAAGACCTTCATGGGTAAAATAAAGGACAGTGTGATCTCCTTTACTGATTATAGTAAAGATCATTTTCGTGTTTGTCCATTCAGCCTGATCTTTCAGCCAGTTTAATTTGCTTTCTGTAACTAGCCATACTATTTTCTTATCTGGAATGACTTCTACCAGCTTCTGCCGGGAATAATGCGCGCCGGGATGGTTAATGATAAACTCATCATTTAATTTTGTGCTATTTCCTTCAAGGTCATTACCGCCCCACCATTTAGCGACGTCTGCAGTGATACGCTGGAAAACATCGTGAGGCGATGTTGCCACTTCGATGACCGCGGTGTAATTTTTCCCAGTCAGGAGGTTGTATAGCCTCTCTTTAATGACCATATCGCATATTTGGACCAATGTGTCATACTCATTCTCAAATATGACACCATCATAGGTGAACTTAACCAGGGTCTCATCGCCTTTAGGAGTCAATTCAAAGATCATTTTCGAGCCTGTCCAATCAAAATTGTCTGTTTTGCGTATGCTCTCCGTTACAAGCCATACAACTTTTTTAGCTGGCGCCAGCTCAGCCACTCTGTTTTTTGAATAATGAGAGTCGCCCGTTTTAAATACAAATTCATCATTGAGCCTGGCGCATTCTCCTTCGATGTCTTCGGGCCAATACAATGGGACATCATTGATAATGTGATTGAAAACATCCGCAGGAGATCTTCTAACCTCAATTGCCACTGCATAATTGGCCTTGGTATAAGTTTTCATTTTGACTAGTGGTTGAATATATTTTAAATGAGTAACCTGAAAGTTACTCAAATATATGTAACTTTAAAGTTACTAAACAAATTTTTTGAAAACGTTTGTACACCACGAATGAGACCCAATAGCGAGTGGATAAGTGTTAAATGTTTTATAATCAATTGTTTATGAAGACGTCAAAATTTTTTTGAAAAAAATCGACCGTTTTGCCTGGGTCAATCGTCCAAAAGATAAACACAAGTAAAATGGAACATCTGAAAGACAAAGTAGCCGTCGTATTTGCCGCATCCGGAGAGATTGCGGGAGCAGTTGCAAGATCATTTTCTCACCATGGGGCAAAGGTATATGTTACTGCCAGGAACCTGGACGCTGTAAAAGCCCTGGCCCAGGAGATCAAAGCCAATGGTGGATGTGCGGAAGCCTTCAAAGTGGACGCGCTGAATGAGACGGAGATAGACAATTTCTTAAAAAAGGTCGTCGGGGATAATGGCAAAATAGATGTTGTATTCAATGGCATCGGGGCCAGCTATAATGAGATGGGCGGCCGCCCGCCTACAACGGTGGCTACTTTCGGACAATTTATGGCCCCGATAGAAAAGATCTGTGGATCACAGTTCCTTACTTCCAGGGTGGCGGCAAAATATATGATCCAAAGCCGGTCGGAAGGAACGATCTTACTTCTCACGGCGGCGTTATCAAGGAGCAAATTCCCTAATTTGGCGGGTATCACGGCTGCCAGTGCTGCCATCGAAGGGCTGACGCGGGTGATGGCCACAGAGTTTGGAGGAGACGGCATAAAGGTGATCTGTATTTGTTCCGGCGCCTTGATGGAGACAAAGCGGATCTCCGGATGGATCGATGCTGCTGCAAAACAGCTCGGGATACCTGCGGAGCAGATGGTGGCACAATACAAGGCCTTCGACATATTAAAGACGAGTCCGACACTGAAGCAGGTCGGTGAGACAGCCGCCTTTCTTGCCTCGGAGACGGGGGTAGCTTTCAACAGCCATGTTGTAGATGTGGATTGCGGCAAGCTGAACATATTATAGTACTTTTAATTTACTATGGAGCGAGAAGAAGTCCTTAAATGTGCTATAGCCGGAAATATCAACGCATTCCAAACCCTGTTTGCCGAGTTTCAAAGCCAGCTGAAATCGTATCTATACCGATTGCTCACCGACAGAAACGATGTAGACGACCTGACGCATGATACGTTTATCAAGGCATTTGCCAAAATATCGACCTTTAACCAGGATTCTTCCTTAAAAACCTGGGTATTCAGAATAGCGACCAACCTTGCTTATGATCATTTACGGAAAAAGAAGAGATGGCAGGTCGATGCGCAGGATCGGGCTGCAGACCTGGCCATAGGCTCCGAAGAGATCAGACGGGTATTCTGGATTGTTCATGATACATCGCCGGCAGGGGCTTACGAGATGAGAGAGCATATCGATTACTGTTTCACGTGTATCTCAAAGACCCTGCCCATAGAAAACCAGGTAGCGCTGATCTTGAAGGACATCTATGACTTCCAGGTCAGGGAAATTTGTCTCATCCTTGGGAAAACGGAAGGCGTAATAAAGCATTTGCTGAATGATGCCAGGAATACCATGACGGATATTTTCGAGCACAGGTGCGCGTTGATCAACAAGAACGGCGTCTGCCATCAATGCAGCCATATAAATGAAATCTTCAATCCCAAACAGCGTCAGCAGGAGGAACTGATGAAGCTGGAACTGGTAAAGGCGTCAAAAAAATACGACAGGGAGGAGCTTTTTGCCTTGCGGACGATGTTGGTAAAGGCCATCGATCCCCTGCATGCTTCGGGTGCCGACTTCCATGACGCCATTATGAGGTGCTTGAAAACGGCTATCGGTGAGGTGGATGATTTTTTTGACCAATATTAATAAATATTTACTTTACATTTATGCGGTAAACGATTAATTGCTATTGTATACATTCGCCGGAGATTAGAATAATCTTTAACATGCTTAGTATTAAAGAATTAAAGGATGGTGATGAATTTTGCTTCAGGCAGGTATTTGACCAGTATCATCAAAAACTTTATTTCTTCATTCTTTATAAGACCAAATCCGAGTATATAGCAGAAGAAGTAGCTCAGATGACATTTACCAAGCTTTGGCAATGCCGTCAAACCTTGCGGGAAGAATATACTATTTCCACACAGCTGTTTAGGATCGCCACTACGACACTTATTGATTTTTTGCGGAAATATAGTAGCAAAGATGCGGTAACCGCTCATCTTGATGTGCTGGATGTCGAAGAAGGGATTGACAGTACAAATGAAAAAATCAGCGGTGTTGAATTGCAAAAGAGAATTTCGGAAGCCGTTAATGAATTGCCCCCCGTGAGAAAGCAGGTATTTGAGATGAGCCGCGAGCAAGGTATGTCATACCGGGAAATTGCTGAAACCTTGTCCGTATCTTCCAAAACGGTGGAAGCGCATATTTACAAGGCCCTTAAACAGATAAAAAAGCATATCGTTACAAACTGAGTATAATTTGATAACAAAGGAGATCATAATAAAATTTTTTGAGGGCAAATGCGATGCCCGGGATGCTGCTATGGTGCAGGCATGGCTTAAAGAAAACCCTGCTAAATTGAAAGAATACATTGGAGCAGAAGAATGGGAGGGCTTTCAGCCGGCTCATGTTTTATCGCCCGATATATCTGGCAGGTTATGGAATAACATAAAGAACACGACTTCTCCTGCGCCACGTTATTCATATTTCAGGTGGACGGCAGTGGCGGCGTCGGTTTTATTGATTGTAGGCCTGTCCTGGCAGTTTATCGTAAAAAAACAAAGAACAGGTATTGCCGGTGCTTCAGCGGTGGCAAAAACAAAGAATATCTCCAATAATGCCCCTCAGAAAATGACGCTCACATTAAGTGACGGTTCCACGGTAGATCTTTCGCCTAACAGCACGCTTTCTTATCCCGAAAATTTCAAGTCCTTAAAAAGAGATGTAATATTAAATGGCGAAGCGACTTTTAACATAGCAAAAGACGTCGTTAAGCCCTTCTTTGTACATAGCAATTCTGTTTTAATTTCTGTTTTAGGCACTCGTTTCACGGTATACTCTTACGAAGCGAACAATGCTACAAAAGTAATTTTACATGAAGGAAGGGTAATGGTAAAAGTCCCCGATTCTTCCTCCCCGGAGAATAAGAATGAATATTACCTTGCCCCGGGTGATGTTTTTATATTTAATAAGGCAAATAAACCATCCCGTGTCCTGCATCTCGAAAAAGATAAGGATGGCTGCTATGTGTTCGACAACTACCCTCTTGATGTAGTATTCGACCAATTGCAGATCATTTACCATACAAAGATCATATATACCCGAGCGGAACTAGGCAATCGATCTTTCATTGGGAAAATAGATACAAAAGATTCGGTTGACCATATACTTCAAAGCATTGCGCTGCTCAATAAGTTTCATCTCCGCAAACAGGGGGATAGCTGTATTATAAGCAATTAATATATAAAGCGCCTGGCTAAATTAAGTTAATATTATCAGTAAGGGTACGAATCAGGTAATGCGTATAATACTTTATGATTACATCCATTACCAAAACCAAGCTGTTCCTGTGTATGCTGTTATTGACGATCTGCTGTCATATTCAGTTGATTTCCAATGCGCAGGGTTTCAATGATATAAAGGGACAAGTCAACGACGAGAGCGGGCAGCCTGTTACCTACGCCTCTGTCACTGCAAGAAACCAAAGTACCGGCGCAACCACTACGACACAAACAGATTCTTTGGGTATTTTCACTTATCACAATTTACCGGCTGGAGGTCCCTATTCATTTATTGTTTCACACGTGGGTTTTCAGACCCAGACCATATCCGGATATGACATAAAATCCGATGCCAACATATCCTTGCTGATCAAACTAAAGGCGGTAGAAAATGGTTTAAATGAAGTGATTGTTACCGGACGTGCCGGTGCTTTAAATCGCACCAAACTTCAAACAAGCTATTCGGTTACCACTATTGGTTACAATGCGCTAAGCCTGCAGGCGCCGACAAGTGTTACCGAGACTTTAAAGTCCGTACCGGGCCTTTGGGTTGAATCGACCGGAGGTGAGGCGAGCGGTAATGTAAGAGCAAGGGGCGTCCCAGTGGATGGTTATGGATCCATTCAGCTATTGGAGGACGGAGTGCCCGTGCAACATGACCCGGCGCTTGGCTACCTGAATGTAGATCAGGCATTTCGTTTTGATGAGACCATTCAATCCATTGAAGTCGTTCGCGGAGGGCCTTCTTCCGTGTTTTATTCGAATGCACCGGCGGGAGCAGTCAACTATATTCCCCGTGCCGTTGGTGATAAAACAGAGGGTATTTTTAAGGTCACCGTGGGAGATTATAGTCTTAACAGAGAAGATTTTTGGTTAGGTGCTCCTATCGGTGATGGATGGAAACTTTCCGCAGGAGGATTTTACCGGACGGGGACAGGAGTGCGTAACCCTGGTTTCACCGGTAATCATGGCGGACAGATCAGGGCCTCTCTTGGCAAGAACTGGGAGAAATCATCCTTTAATATCGACTATAAGCAGTTGAATGATAACGTTGTGTTTTACACGGATTACCCTATGACCTATAATAGCAAAGGGAAAATAGTA
>Ga0157372_10001564_pt1 | contig 24928 bp, 27 predicted proteins | sample C55metaG_FD_115307 | JGI IMG/M metagenome (GOLD analysis project Ga0157372, IMG submission 115307) | Corn rhizosphere microbial communities from Kellogg Biological Station, Michigan, USA - C5-5 metaG | ecosystem: Host-associated > Plants > Roots > Rhizosphere > Soil | place: USA: Michigan...
AAGCAATCAATACCTCCGTTAGACAGGATTAACACGATTTTCATGATTTACAGGAAGACATCTTGTAAATCTTGCAAATCATGTTGATCCTGTCCAATGGCTTTATTGCCAAACGAAAGCGGCGCTCCTAGAATCAGTCAATTCGCGATGAGCCAGTTCGATTCAAACAAAGACTACTACGGTGTTTTGGGCGTCGACAAGGATGCCTCTCAGATCGAGATCGATCGGCAGTACAAGCGCGAGGCGGCGAAACATCATCCGGATCGCGGCGGCAATGAAGAGCGGATGAAGTCCTTGAACGAAGCCTACGGCGTTCTGAAAGACAAGTCTCTGCGTAGTTCGTACGATGAGGTGAGGCGACCAAGACCAGGATCCGCCGCTCAAGGCGGCTTTGTTCCGGTCACTACGCCGACGGCTCGCGATGTTGGTGTTTTGGGTCATTGTCTCAGCGCGATGCTTTGCCTGATCGGCGGGGTATTTTTGCTGCTGCTGGTGCGCTTTCAATGGTTCTGGTTTCTGTGGCCGCTCGTGATTCTTGCGTTAATGATACTGGGATTCGGAGTCATGCTGGCGCGCAGCGCGATGGTGGCCGTGAATGATTCGCTCCCGGTTTCAAATCGGTTGAAGCGTCACACCAAAATTCAGGAAGCCGCATTCTGGGTTGTAATTGTCAGCAGTGCGTACGGACTGTACGTGGTGATGACTCTTTGAGGTCGAGATATGATTACGGGTCTTGACCTGCTGTTTCTTGAAGTCAACAGCCTTGAAGAGTCAGTTGCTTTTTATCATGGCGTGTTGGGAATGGAGGTGGAGTCGATCAACGAAGACTCGGAACCTCCGATGGCAAAGCTTCGCAGCGGCGAGTTGAGAATCACGCTGGCGCAGCACTTGGAAACGATGCTCAGGCGAGGACGTGGAGTTCACTTCTTCATCGGTGTCGAGGACGTCGATCTTTTTTACGACAAGCTGGCGGAAAAAGGAGTGGACGTGCAGCCGCCGGTTGACGAGGGTTGGGGTGGTCGTTTTATCACGCTGGAGGACCCCGACAAGTATCGATACTTTTTTGTTACCTGGATGAAATAACGATGGCAGGACAACACATTGAAAATCTTTTTCGTCGCTTCAAGGGAGAAGTGGTTGATGTAAAGACTGTTTCAGGCGGAATCTACGCGGGGCGCGTTGTGGAGGTCACGAACGATTACGTTTGCCTGACGGAGACGTCCGGCGCGCCCGGCCAGCAAGTATTTCTATTCTTTGCTGCGATTGAATCTATGTCGGTGAGCGTCCAGGATACTTAAACCGGTTTCTGTTTTGTTCCTTTTGTGCGTTTTCGTGGCTAAATTATGCAGTACGTCGCTAATCCTCCTAACCCGTGGTTGACGCATTCCGTCGAATGGATCGGCGAACCGCCGGAAACCGCGCTCGAAGTGTTTGAAGAGACCGAAACACGTCACATCATTACTCATAACGATAGTCCCGACGTCGGTTTCGACTACACAGTCAATTGCTATCGCGGCTGCATCCACGGCTGCACATATTGCTTCAGTAGACCAACTCACGAATATCTCGGCTACGGCGCCGGCACCGACTTCGATCGGAAGATCATTGCGAAAGTGAACGCGCCCGAGTTGCTGCGCAAAGAGTTGATGAAGCCTTCATGGAAGGGTGACGAGATCGTTTTCTCGTTCACGTCGGATCCGTACATTCCGCTCGAAGCGAATTACAAACTCACGCGTCGTTGTTTGGAGATCTGCGCAGAGTTTCGACAGCCGATCGGTGTGATTACGAAGTCGGCGTTGATTCGCAGAGACATCGACGTGATTCAGGAGCTCGCGCGTCACGCGAAGCTGGGTGTGTTCTTCACGATTCCTTTCACGGACGTTGAAGTCGCACGCGCGGTTGAGCCCTTTGCTCCGCTGCCGGAAGCGAGGTTTCACGCGATGGAAGCGCTCGCCGCAGCGGGGATCACTGTGGGCATCGGGATCGCCCCGGTTATTCCCGGTCTATCGACCGACATACCTGTGCTTTTGAAGCGCGCAAAAGAAGCAGGCGCCCAGCACGCATTCATCAACATGCTGCGTCTGCCCGGTAACGTCGCTCCTTATTTCGAAGAACGCTTGCGCGAAAAGCTGCCCACAAAAGCCGACCGCGTGATGAACAGAATTCGCGAGGCGCGTGGTGGAAAACTCAACTCGAGCGTCTTTGGTGAACGCATGCGCGGCAAAGGCGAATACTGGGCAGCTACCGAACGTCTGTTCAAGATTCACTGCCAGCGTCTGGGTTTCAATAAGAAACGGACTCACCAGACCGCGGCCGGCACCACCTTCCGCAGACCGACAGCCCAGGCGTCCCTCTTTGGATAACTGCCTGGATAAATAGAGACAGACTGCACTTCATTCTCTATAATAGCCGCACCCCACAGCCATAATCAGGAGGCAACAGATGCTTATCCGGGACGTGATTCGCAACCGTGAGCCTTACTCGACCAAGGCCTCGGCTACTGTGCAGGAAGCAGCCGAGTTCATGGCGTCGAGGAACATCGGTGCAGTCTGTGTCATTGATGACGAAGGAAGACTGCTCGGTGTGTTTTCCGAGCGCGACGTCCTTAATCGCATCGTCGTACCACAACGCGACCCGCTGACGGTCAAGGTCGGAGAGGTGACGAGTGAGTTGCGGGCTGTGATTCAGTGCGATGAAACACCCCACCAGGCCCTCGAACGAATGGAGCTGATTGGCAGTCGACATCTTCCCGTTGTCGACGGTGAACGCTGGGTAGGAATGCTCTCGATGCGCGACCTGCTCCGCGTGGAAGTGGGAGAGCAGGGCGACGAGATCAAGCTGCTCCACGAGTATATTCAGCATTGATTGTTCTTCGTGCTTAGTGCTTTGTACTTGGTACCGAGTGCTATCACAAAGTACAAAATACAAAGCACCAAATGAGAACATTTCCATTAATTGCGCTTGCAATAGCGCTTGGGGTTGCGTGCAGCCAGCCGCCAACGGGACGTGGGGCCGGTGAGGTCGAGAGTTCACCTCAGTCCGGCATCCGTTTCAAAGTCGAAAAGGTTGCGGGTGGACTGGAGGTGCCGTGGTCCATCGTCTGGGCGCCAGATGGCCGTATGATCTTTACCGAACGTCCGGGGCGCGTGCGTATGATTGAAAAGGGAACTTTGAAACCGCAGCCTTTGTTTGTAGTTCCGGACGTCGAGGAATCTGGTGAGAGCGGTCTGATGAGTGTCGCGCTGCATCCGCAGTTCAGCAGCAACCATTTTCTGTATCTCTCTTATGCATACTCGACCGGCGGCACGCGTGTTCGCGTCGTGCGCTACCGTGAAGCACCGGAAGGACTCGTCGATCGTAAAGTGATCATCGAGAACATTCCTGCGGCGCAGTTTCATGCCGGCTGTCGCATCCGTTTTGGACCAGACGGGAAGTTGTACATCACGACTGGAGACGCGACCCAGCGCGCGCTTGCGCAGAAGCTCGACTCGCTAGCCGGAAAGACGCTGCGGTTGAACGACGATGGCACTGTTCCGCAAGACAATCCTTTTATGGGCCAACAAAACGCACGTCCTGAGATTTGGTCGCTCGGACATCGCAACTCACAAGGTATGGATTGGCAGCCGGAATCCAATCTGATGTTTCAGACCGAACATGGACCAAGCGGGTTTGACGGTCCGCAAGGAGGAGACGAAGTCAACATCGTCGAGAAAGGAAAGAACTACGGTTGGCCCACCATTCACCATAACGAATCGCGTGCGGGACTCGAATCCCCCTTGCTCGAGTACACGCCTGCGTGTGCGCCTGGGAGTGGAATGTTTTATCGAGGTTCGGTGTTCCCGAAGTTCAAGGGAAACTTTTTCTTCGGGTGTTTACGTGGCCAGATGTTGATTCGAGTGGCGCTCGATGGACGGCGCGTGCTGGGCCAGGAAGGCGTCGTTAACAACTATGGGCGCGTTAGAGAAGTGGCTGAAGGCCCTGACGGGTATTTGTATTTTTCGACTTCGAACCGCGACGGGCGAGGCAAGCCGGCGGAGGATGATGATCGGATCCTGCGCTTAGTCCCGCAATAGAGCCACAAAGAGGCACAAAAAAGAACAATAAACCCTTTTGTGTTCTTTCTTGTGCCTCTTTGTGGCTAAACCTTCTGCGCGAGAATCGCCGTCTTGCTCCAGCCAATCGCTTCACGCCGCGGAAAACGATACTGATGCACGATGCGGAAGTGTTGTTCCGTCTTGCTGATCACTTCCTGCGGTGGATGGCTCTTAAACCGGAAGAGAATCTCGAGAAGGACGCCTACCAAACCAGGGTGCACCGGAAAATGTAACAAGTGACCACCCGGCGCAATCACGCGCGCCAGCTCAGTCAACCCCTCGCCAAGCGGCACGTACTCGAGCGCTCCAGACGTCACGACGAGATCGAGCGACTCGTCCGCAATCGGTAGCGACAACAGATTCCCTTGCGTAAACGTAACGTCACGTTTCCTGCCAGAACTGTAGTAAAGCGCTTTGCGCGCGGCCACGACCGAAGTCGACGACAGATCGAGCGCCGTGATCGAGACTGGAAACCGTATCGCCCTGAGCAACGCAAGTGTCAGCAACCCTGTTCCGCAGCCCGCGTCGAGGATGCGAGCGCCTCGAGAAACTGGCAGCGGATGTGTTTCGAAGTATTGATCCAAGGCACGGCCGTAACCGTTCAGCTTGAAGGTCAGGTCGTAAAGGCGGGCAATTCGATCGTAATACGAGCCCGCGCGTGCCTTGTTTTTGGTTGCAGTTAGGACATACTCCATGAGTTTCTCTCGAGCCTCACTTAGTGTTTATGACGACAATTGTCGGTATTTCATCCCTGGAAGTGGCGCCAATTGTAGCCTCCCCGCCAATTTTACTCAACCGAAAACCGCGCCGCGTCACGCCGACTTAGACCAGCAAAATGCGGGCCATATTCGCCCACGGGCTTTAGACGCGGAAAAATCCCCCGGGAAGCGCAAGGAAGGCGAACACGTGCGTTCTTTGCTTACAGGAGGGAAGATCTATGAGGTTTATACTGAGTGTTACGACGTTTGTGCTGGCAATCGTTCTCGGGATAGGCGCCTCCGCGCAGGATTCCTCTACAGGCCGCGTGACAACTCCAGGCAGGTCATTTCCCCGGTTTTATCAGATGGAGGTGATCGTCAATGGGCGACCGCTGGAGGAGTACTATGCGAGAGGTAGAACTTACGTGGAGGCGCTTCAAAACGCCGAATACGAGTTGCGCCTGAGAAACTCCTCGCCGGACCGCGTGGCTGTTGCGCTAGCGGTCGATGGGCTTAACACCATAGATGCGCGTCACACGTCCGCATGGAATGCAAGCAAATGGGTGATCGAGCCGTATCAGACGATAACAATCAGCGGCTGGCAGATGAGTTCGGAAAGAGCGCGACACTTTTACTTCACCAACGAACGGGATTCATACGGAGCCAAACTCGGACAGACCGCGAACCTCGGTGTGATCTCAGCAGTGTTCTTCCGAGAGAGAGGCCGCATCACGGGGGTAACTCCTCCGAAGCCGACCTATCGCGACAGAGATCGCGACAGAGATTCTGACGAGCAGTCGATGAAACCACAGGAGACACCATCGGCGAAGTCGAGGGGCGACGCGGCAGGTGCGGCGCGTGATAACCGCGCCATCGCGCCGGCGCCCGACGACGAGTATGCGGCGACGGGGATCGGAAGATCGGTTAGACACGACGTGCGCTGGGTGGATATGGATCTCGATTCGCGTCCGGCAGGGGATGTGACGGTGAGATACGAATACTATCCGGCGTTACTACGGCTCGGCGTGATCCCGAGACCGCGTGAGCCGTATCCGTTGCCTCGTCGTGAAGATGCGCGAGGATTTAGTCCGGAGCCGAAATAGGTCAAATCATTGGTCATATATCATTTGACATTTATCATTTGTCATTTTATTCGGAAGCTGGAAGTCTTCAAATGGCAAATGATAAATGTGAAATGATATATGACCAATGATTACCGTCGAATCAGATCAGCGGTGTAGAGCTTTCGGTACACGCGATAGTTTGCCATCACCTTCTGCACGTATCCCTTCGTCTCGTCAAAGCCAACCTCTGAGGTGAACACACCTGGATCGTGTCGCTTCGAGCGTTTCAACCACCGTGCGACGTTGTCCTCACCGCCGTTGTACGACGCAGCGACAGGTTCAATCATTCCCGGGAACAGTTTGCTCAAATGCTCCAGGTACTCTGCACCAACCGTGATCGATGTTGCAGGTTGATATAGCTCGCTCTCGCGCACCGTGTTGAGTCCTGCGCCACGCGCATACTTCTGTGCCGCATCCACCGTCAACTGAAGCAGCCCGCGCGCGCCCGCCGGCGATTTCGCCAATGGTTTGAAAACACTCTCCTGCTTGATAAGCGCAAGAATAAAACGCGGATCGAGCTTACGAGCTTTGGCGGCGCTCAGTATCGCCTGTCGATACGGCGCCGGATATGCGTCTTCAACAGCGGAGATCGCAGTGTTAACTCGTTCCTCGCGATTCGAGACGATTTCAGCCCGCGCCGCTCCAGCAAGCGCTGAGAGCCGTTGACTTGCAAGCCAGCCGTAGTACGACTCAATGCTGTCTGGAATCGTCAGGTAAGCCGCAAACGCTTCGTCTTTTCGGCCCGCCTGTTCCAGACTGAAGCCCTTGAGATATGCCACTTCAGACGGACTCGTCAGCACCGCCTTGGAAAACGAGCGCTTCAACAACTGGTCGGCAGTCATAACAGCGTCGGACCATTCGCCTTCGGCGACGTACAAACGCAGCGCCGCAAACATCGCATTTGTTTCGACCGCCGTGCCTGCGAATCGTTGCCGCGTGCGTGCGACCCACTGGAGCGCCTCGGCAGGTTTATTCGCTTCGCGAAGCGTGTCGATCACGTTCAAATGAGCCGTGTCGATACGTTCACCATTCGGAAAGCGATCGACGTATTCAGCGTAACGTTCGGCTGATTCGGCAAACCTTCCCATGCGGAGCAGGGAAGCGGCGCTGAAATTCAAAGCCTCACGTCCTTCCTTGGTGGGACCATAGTCCTGGACCAACTGATTGAAAACTCTGTATCCGTCCTCGTAAACCTTCTCGAGAAAATAAGAACGCCCAATGCCCAGCAGCGCTTCCGGAACGCGCGGATCCTGCGGGTAGCTGTCAATCAGCGTCTGCCAGTGAGCGCGTGCTTCGTCAAAGGCGCGCACACTCAAGTAAACAGCCGCGCGTCGCATGTGTTCCGCCTGTGCCAGCTTCCTGAGTTTCCCTTGCGCGTCGCGATCGGCGGCGTCACTGCGGCGCACCGAAGCAAGCGTCGACTCGCTGGCTGACTGTGCAACTGCCGTCAGTGCGCACAAACAACAAATAAGCAGGGCTAAAACTTTCTTTGACACTTCCCTTAGTTACTCCTGAGGTTGATGTGCTGCTTCTTCGATGATCTCGAAGGTCGATTGGATTTCTACGGTCGGGCGCAACGTTGCTGCGACGCTGCAATACTTGGTTTCGGAGAGTTCAATTGCCTGTGCAACCGCTTTGGGTGAAATAGACCTGCCGGTAACTATGTGATGAACCTTCATCGAAGTAAAACTTCGCGGATGTTCGTCGCGACGCACTCCGGAAACTTCGACCACGTAGCTGGTCACGTGTTGACGCTTCTTCGCCAGGATGCTTGCGACGTCCGTGGCGGTGCACGAGCCGAGAGCGACCAGCAACAGCTCGACGGGAGATGGAGCTGACGATCGTTCTTTATCGGTGTCGAGTGCCAGCGCGTGTCCGGACGGAGTCGTGCCGAGGAACAAGTCATCGATCACGAATCGAACGGTTGCTTTTACGCCGGCTGCCGACATCTCGCCAAGAATAACATACGCCGCTCGAGGCGAGTCCGTGATATGATCCGCAAACTTCAGATCAACCTCACGTCCAGAAGAGTTCAAAGGTTGGGAGGACCATCATGGCAGAGATCCTCGTCGTCGACGATGACGACGTGATCCGAGATACGCTCTGTGAGCTGCTGTCGCTTGAGCACGCGTGTCAGACGGCGGACACCGCGGAGGCTGCGCTGGCAAAGTTGGAAGCGCAGGCTTTCGATGTGGTGTTGACGGATATTTCGATGCCTGGTTTGAGTGGAAAGGAATTGCTGACGCGAGTGGTTGAGATGTATCCGGGCACACCAGTGATCATGGTCTCCGGACTCAGCGATCAGGAGCAGGCGCAGAGCCTGATCAGCCTGGGCGCTTTTGATTACCTGTTGAAACCGTTTCGATTGGAAGTCGTGGAGGAAAGCGTCCGCCGCGCGGTCAAGCAGAAGGAACCAAGCCGCGGATAACACGGATTTATGCGGATACTTCGATCTGTCGTAATCCGTGTTTATCTGTGGCTAATATGTCCTGGACCAGCTCGGCGATGCGATCGGCTGTGAAGGGTTTAGCGACGATCCAGTTGACGCCAGCCGCCTTCTGCTCGTGCGATCCAACGGCTTCACCCCAGCCAGTAATAACCGCGATCGGAATTCGCGTATCGATCTGCCGGATCTCACGCGCCAGTTCCCAGCCACTCATTCCGGGCATGCCGACGTCGGTGAACACGCCATCAAATTCCATTTCACGAAACAGGGATAATGCCTCACTACCACTCGCAGCAAGATAAACATCACACTGCTCGCCTTCCAGGATTTCGCCGAGCAGATCGCGCACAAAATCCTCATCGTCGACTACAAGCAGTCTCATCCGCCCGCGCTCCTGTTGCGTCACGCAGGCGCTCGGCGCCGGCGATGCCGACACCGTCTCAGGAGTTTTTTCAACTACGGTGACGCTTTTCTCCGCAATCTTTGCGAGCGGAAGAGTGATGCGAAACTCAGTTCCACGGCCGTACTGTGATTCCACTTCAATATTGCCGCCGTGTCGCCTAATAATTCCGAAGCTCACCGCGAGACCGAGTCCCAGCCCCGCCTTGCCCTTCGTCGTGAAGAACGGATCGAAAATGCGTGAACGAACTTCCGGATACATTCCCACACCGGTATCGATGACTTTAACGATCACTGATTCGTTCACCGTGCGCGTCGAGAGCGACACCGTTCCGCCCTCAGGCATCGCATCGATCGCGTTGAACACCATGTTCACGAGAACTTCGCGCAACTCCGAATCATCGCCCATAACGAGCGCGTTCGATCCGATTTGCAGATCGACCGTGATGTGAATGTTTGAAGCTTCCGCGCAGTTTTTCCAGCGCGGACGCGTAATCTCGCTCGCATCCATCAGAATCTGGTCGATGGAGACGAGCTCAAAATTATGATCTCGCCGCTGCCGCGCGAAGTCCTGAATGCGTTTGACTGTCTTCGCACCGTCTTCCGTGGTTTTGATAATGATGTCCAGCCCGCGTTTGATCTTCTCCGGATCGTTCGTGCGTTGCAGTAGTTGTGCGCGACCGAGAATGCCGGCGAGCGTGTTGTTGAAATCGTGCGCAACTCCTGACGCAAGTTCGCCAAGCGCAGAGAGTTTTTCCATTTGCGAAAACTGCTCGCGAATGCGTTCCTGCTCCGTGATGTAATGCGACAGTTCCTCGACGTGCTTCTCGGCTTCAGCGGCCTGTTCGGCTGACGTCTCAACGTTCTTGAGATAGGTGCGATAGGTGAGAAAAATAATTCCGATAATTGGAAGAGTGATGACAAAAGCATAGACGCCGATGAAGTAGACCAGTCCGGCAATAACTCCTGCCGCACATGCGCCTGCGAAGTAAGTGATCGAAGTCCAAAGATAATGCTTGCGCCATGTTTGCCAGATTGGCTCGCCTTCCTTGAGTGCCGCTCCAATGGCCACAATGCCGGAATTTACGGCATAGTGCGTCAGCGCCATCGTGCAAAGCGCTGCCACGAACGTAGCCGTTATTGGTTTCTCTCGCAGGGCAACAATGCTGCCGAAGATGAGCTGCAATACGCTGCTGGTAATGCAAATGGAAACGGCTGTGGAGGCCCAGTTGAATGCGACAATCCTGCGTTTACGGCTAAACCTCAGTGAAGAGATAGACGCCTCGACTGCGCCGACGACGACTGCCGCCTCACCTCCGTAAAGCAACAGGACCAAAAACACGAAAGTGTCAGAGACTGAGATCTGCGAACTAAAACGAGGAATCGGGATGGTGACACGGGACGCTAGCAGGATGGTCATGCCAACCAGCAGGACGAACCGAGAATCGAGCCCCCCAAAGTCGAGCTGAAAAGCGGAATAAAGAAACGCGAGGCTACCGCATCCAGTTATTACCCAGAGGAATGGCCCAAAGTATTTATTTGCCATGGTGCTACGGGTGACATCGATAGATGAGGCGCTGTCAGTGTTGCCCATTTATCAGGGCAGATCGGGGTTGAAGAAGTCATTGGTTTTGCACTTGCCCCTTACGCAGCAGGAAGATCGTCTCGTAAGTCGCCCGGAAGTGAAAACCACATTTGCGATAAAAGCCTTGTGCCCGCTCGTTCGTTTCGTTTACCAGCAGGCAAATCGAATTTGTTTCTTTCAGTAAACGTCGCATCAGTTCAGACATCAATCGAATGCCGGCGTTCTGGTCGCGGTGGTCTTCTCGGAGCCAGATTCCCTCGAGGTAAATCACCTCGGGAGTTTTCGAAATGACATCGGCTTTGAAGACCAGACCACCATTTTCCACGACCACCCATGTTCTCCCTTGTTCGATACGTCGCAAGCAACGCTCGCGAAAACCCTGTGGGTCGATCTGCATTGGGTTGACACCACTTTCCGCGAACGCAAGCTCGGCCTGAACCGGCATTACCAAATCAAGCTCTTGCACCGTCGCAAGTCTCAGGCTTTCGACGTGTTCGCGGGCCTCGATGGGCCAACTCAATTCAAACAACCATTCGCGGCACGCCAGACGTTGCCGGTGTCCCGCCTTCGAATAATGACTCCAGAATTCACCTACTCTCTCCTTTTCGGCCATGATCATGTGCGTGTTTGGACAGTAACGCGCGACTTGCGCGAGCGCGGCCAACGCACGATCGGAAACGGTTTCCATCAGCGTTGCATGGCCCACCAGGGCCACACCTTCAAGCTGTCCATTCAAATCACGGCAGGCGTAGAACGTACCGCGATTGAATGGGCTGACGATTCCGTTGTCTCGAATCAAACTCATCATCGCCACCGTATGAATCGGGCGCTGCGACAAGAACTCGAGAACTTCCGCCGCATTACTGTTCGCCAGGCGCTCGGTTTTTACCGGTTCAAGCGCGGACGCCAGTTCTTCAACTCTCGATGCTGTGCTCGTTTGCAACATGGTCTACCTTAGCTGGGGATCTGAGTATTGACTGCTGTTGCTTAGTAACCCAGATAGTTTGTGTAGTCGTCGGGCACAACCGCCATGGAATTAGTGGCATCGCCGTTAGTAAGAGCGTTGAACGCCACCAGAATCGCGTCGCCGATCAGGACGCCATCGCCAATCAAAACACCATCGCCGATGAGTACGCCGTCACCAATCAACACGCCATCGCCAATCAAAACGCCATTTCTCAAAGCGAGCGCGGACAAGAACCCTTCGCCCGAACCGAGCGTCGTGCCGTTACTTGTCAGAATACTGTCGCCGATAAGAACGCCTGCGGTGAACTTTGTGGAATCGCCGATAAGAACGCCGTCACCAATTAGAACGCCGTCGCTGATTAGCACGCCGTCGCTGATCAAAACGCCATCGCCGAGCAGAACTCCGTCGCCGAGCAGGACGCCTTTCGCATAGACTTTCTGGTACTGATTAATCAGCGCCGTCCCGGTAGCGTAAGTCTGACCAACGATCACGCCTTGTGACCACTGGAAGGTGGAAACACCACCCTGGAAAGTAATGCTTGTCTGCGGTGCAGGAGCTGGACCAGTTAGCAGCGAAGCGCCGAGCGTGGTCGAGCTGGTGATAGTTGTGCGCACAAGCTTGGCGAGACGAGTCGCACCGTCGATGTTCAGTTCGCCCGCTCCCTGCTCGAACAGATTGAAGTTGGGGAGCTGTTGGGCCGTGTACATCAAAAGGGTCTTAACGAGGTTTGGGGTGAGAGTCGGATTAGCTTCCAACAACAGAGCCGCAGTGCCGGACACGAGTGGCGCGGCCATTGACGTACCGCTCAGCATCATCTGCTGGCGGGTGGGACTGTTGCTGACTGGCACATTCAGTGCCGGATTTTGTGAAACCAGATAATTATTCGGCGACTGAGCGAAGATAGTTTTGTTACCTGCGGCCGAAATCTCCGGTTTGATCTGGTTGTCGTAGTGTTTGATGCCGGCTTCGTCAGTCCAGAAACTGCGCGTTGGACCACGCGAGCTGTAAGTCGCGATCGTGTCGTCGCTTCTCTGGTCGGTTCCGTGGGTGTCGACGGCGCCTACTGTAATCGCCGAAGGTTCGGTGCCGGGTGAATGAACCTGACCATATACCTTTTGACCAGCACTGTTTTTTCCGTTGTTACCAGCCGCGGCTACAACGACGATCCCGCGGTCGACGAGAGCGCGGACAGCAACGCACATCGGATCGTATTTGTAGGAGTTGATCGCCGGCATGCCGATGCTGAGATTTACTACGCGGACGTTGTACGCCGAAGCATTAGTCATCAACCAGTTAAAAGCGCCGAGGACGTTCGACAGCGAGCCGGTGCCGTTGGAGGTCAAAACGCGCAGGTTGATGATCTTGGCTCGCGGCGCGATGCCGATGTATTCGCCTTTCGAAACGATTCCGTTGCCGGCGGCTGCTGCTGCTACGTGAGTTCCGTGACCGTATGGATCGTCGGTTCGGCCTTCGCCGGTGAAATCCTGGTTAACAACAATTCGTGATAGGCCGGTATTGGTATCGGTAAACGAGGTATGTGCACCGTAAATTCCGGAATCAACGATCGCGATTCCGATTCCACTTCCATCCAACGCACCATCAGCGCTCATCGAGCGAACGTTATCGGCGCCGGACGTGTGTGCGACGTGCCCACCGAGGGTCATCACCTGACTATCAACAGCAATAAAAGCGACTTCCGGAAAAGTAGATAAAGCATCAACTACGCGAGCGGGTAATTCGAGGGCAAAAGAGTTCAGGTTGTCAAAATGTTTTCTGATCTTGACGCCGTTGGCTGACAACAGCGCATTGAGTTGACCGCTGGGTTTCTGGTTGAGTTGGAGGATTACTTTGATCAGGCTGTCGCTGCTCTTGTTCTGGAGCAGGTCGCTGAGGTCTGAGGCTATTTTATTTGGCTTCGGGCTCGGGGTTTTGTTGCCTTGCAGCCCATTATCCCTGGCGTGAACGCTTGTAAGGAACGCGCCGCCGAGGAGGGTCGGACCTACTGAAAGGCTCGTCAGTAAGGCCAGCACCAGGAAGCGTTTTGTTTTGTGGCTCGAAGTCACCTTCGTTATCTCCGTCACTGAGGTTTTGCCGATCTCGACAACAAACCGGCGGAACCCCCTGTGCAGGGTTCGTGCCACACGCTATCTAATGACGCAGGTGTTCTTGTAGCAATAACTTAGAAGATTTCATGGACCATGAGGCACGAGCTTCGTTCCTGACCGATTAACTCAGATTGACCGCTACCTACCTTCACTTTGATAGAATTCGCCCATGCTACCCGAGGAGATCGAGGTCCACCGGGACCGCATGTGGAGACGCGATCCTGAGAACCGTGTGGAAGACGTCTACGCCGCCGAGCGCTTCATCGAAGACGTCGGTTTTTGTGAGGCTCTGACCGACTCTCGACGGCCCGGACCGTCGCTTTATGTTGCTGTGTGTGGTCGCAGAGACGCGCACATGCCGCGCAACGTTCAGAAAGATCCGGAGAGCAGCCTGGCCTGGACCATCAAGGATGAGGTGATGCGTCGAGGTAAGTGTTTCTATGGAAAGGTGCTTCGGGGTCGCTCGACATTTATCGCGCCGCGGCTGGTCCCATTCTTCAATGCGTTATGGGGAATTCCTCAACGAATGGAGAAGAAGACGCTTTCGGCGGATGCGCTGGTTATTCTCCGGATCATGCGGCGCGAGTGGGAGATGGCGACGCGTGACCTGCGCGAGGAGAGTGGAATCGCGGAGCGTGCTCGGTTTGACAAGGCGATGACGCAATTGCAGCGGAGCTTGAAGATTATCCCGACCGACGTCTTATACGAGCCTACGTTCACGTATATCTGGTCCATTACCGAGGCGCGTTTTCCTGAAGAATTGAAGCAGAACGTGAAAAGGGAAGACGCGGTTAAGGAGATTGCGCGGGCGTACTTGATCGGAGCCGGGATGACGCCTCGCCGGGAACTGGCGCGTGTTACTGGACTCAGCGCTCCCGTAGCTGGATTGGGGAATTGGGGACTCGTGGATGAAGGCTTCGCGGAACGCTTAGCTCCCGGCGTCTACAGACTCACCGATTTCGAAAAAGCGGTACACAAATTTTACAAAACCGCCTTTGTGTAATTTGTGTACGCCTTTTTACGGTCGCGACAGGCTCTCGTCGATGTTGGCTTCGCTCAATGCTTGTTGTTCGAGTTGTGCCATCTCGAGCACCAGCGGCAACTGATCCTGCGCACTTCCCAGGCGTTGCATCATCAGGTCGGTCTCACCCTGGCTGAGCTTCCTGCTCGCCGTGGCTTCAATCACTTGCAACCTTGTCTTCGCCTTCGCCAGGTGTTCGCTCGCCTGCTGGCGCACCTGATCCAGCCTCTCGCGGTCCGCTGTCAGCTCCTTTTGCAGCGCATTCGATTCCGGCGTCCTAATCGTCCGCGCACGATTCAACTGTCGCTCAACCTTCAGCATTTCACGCTTAGATCTTGAAATAATTCGAGATGCGGTGAGCCGGCTGGCCAGTGTTTCCAGGTACGCATCAGCCAAAAGCGGGTTGCCTTGCTCAATTTCCGCCAGCGCCTTCCGCTCGGCTGAAGTCAATTCTGATCGGAACCATACAACCTCACTGGCCGTGATTCCATCCGAAGCTAAACGGTTTCGCAATTTCGAGAGCCATCTACGGCGATAAATCAGGAGAATTACGGAGATCAGCACCCCCAACGCAAACCCCAGGGTGAGCGAGAGGCCGGCCAGCAGTAAATAAACCGCAGCCCCTTCCGTGGTTGTGGTGGTCAGAAAAAGGATAAGGAAAACTAACGGAGCCGGGAGCGAGGCAACAGGAATCGTGATCCACGGAGCAATCTTCAACAACCGATGCGTGGTAGCGTCTTTATTGGAAAGTTTGCCTTCTAACTGTTTCATGCGAACACCGGGCTCAATGTAAGTTGGGATCTTAGCTCATGAGGCAGGTGTCCGCCAGCACTTCACTCTGTATAATGTCACACGCAAGAGGAACATCCCCATGAAGACGCTCCGACAATTCCATCTGATGCTTTTTCAGTTTTCTTTAGTCATTGGCTGTGCCGTCAGCGTCCAGTCCGCTTTTGGCCAGGTACCAAGCAGCATCAACGGCGGCGCCGTCTCCAGTGGACCCGGACGTCCAGTGACGGTTCCGGTGACAATTAGACTGAAAGAGAACACGGAAGTAGAGGAACTACAGAACATCGATCTGACGATCAGCGAGGATGGCGAGCCGCAAACTATTATCTCGCTCAGAGGTTTCGGGAATTCCCCCGTAACACTCGCGATCTTGATTCAGGAAGACGTTGTTCCCTCTGTCGGGACGGAGATTCGGGCGTTGGCAGATTTCGTCAGGGGGCTGCCGAAGGGTTCGAGAGTGATGGTTGGGTATCTGCGAACAGGGAGTTTGCAAGTCAAACAAAGATTCACGAACGATCTCGAGAAAGCAGCGAAGGCACTGCGGCCGCCGAGCGGTTTTGCGAGTGCCAGTCCTTACAATCCGTACGTCGAAGTTATTGAAGCGCTGAAGAAGTTCGAGGCGCAGCCGCTGGGACGTCGAGCGATTTTGCTGGTGTCTGACGGGTTGGACATTTCACGCGGCGTCGACTCTTCTTCACCGACGCAGAGCGTTGACTTGCAGCGTGCGGTGAATGAATCACAACGTCGCGGCGTTGCGATTTACGGTTTCTATGCACCGACGGCCAGTGCGGCGGGTAATCCAGCGCTGATCGCGAATGCGCAGAGCTCACTCTTGCGCCTCTCGAACGAGACTGGCGGACTCGCTTTCTTCCAGGGCACGGGCGCGCCGGTCAGCTTCGAACCTTTCATTCGCGAGCTTGATGTGTCACTGCAAAAGCAAGCGGCGTTAACGTTTTTATCAACACACTTGAAGAAAGGTTTCCACAAGATCGAGGTGAAGTCCTCGACTCCGGGCGTTCGAGTCACGTCTCCTTCAGGATATATGAGGTAGAGGCTTTCTCTGCACAGAGAAGAATTGTGCTACTGGACCGTTGCGGCGAGCAGGGAACCGCGATGATCGCTCGCCACGGCCCAACCGTCTGCGAGCTGTCCAATCATTCCGTGGAAGTAAATCTCGCTCCCGCTTAGAACCACGAGCACATCACCGGCGTGGTACTGGGGATCCTCGAGCCGGAAGCGAACCACGGTCGCCTGTCCATTCTTCTGTTCCAAAGTCTCAAACTGAAAAGTATCGGCGTCAGTTACGTAGGTTTGAGAATTGTTCGCTACTCTCTGCTCATCAGGCATTTGCGTAATCCTTCCATCAAGAATTCCTTATTATTACCACAAATTCTGACGGTTGGCGCTGATCCTGTGTGGCATAACTGCTGGTCCTTCAGATCAGTTTTCGAGTGCTGAGCGGCCAACGGCTAAAACGGCCGCAGCTTTCGCAGCCTCATTTGTAAAGCTCTTGGCAAGCGATAGTGATTGATATAAGTCTTGCTTCGTAAGTAACCGAAGCACACCCGCGACTCCAAATTCCTCGCCTCCAATACTGGTTATGCTCATACCGCTTTTCGTAAGCAATGGGAATGTAAGTTGAGCGGGTTCCCCGTTAAAATCCGGCTCTGAATTTGCCACCTTAACAACCTCGCCCATGATCTCCCACGCACGCACGACGTCGGCTGTAGCGAACTGTCTTGCGACGCCGATTAACAATGAGGCGCGATCAGAGTTCTGACTCTCCATACGCCGTGCCTCGGCTGCTGCCTGTTCGAGAAATTCGAGAGCGTTCTGGCGCTTCGTATCCATAAGCAGACGTCCGGCTTGTGTGTAGGCCCAGGCGCGTTGAGCGTGATTTAGTTGTCCGGTCCTGGCGAGTCTGACTACTTCCATCCCGTCCTTTTTTCTGACAGCGAGCTGGATAAAAACAAGATCTACATATTCTCGCACTTGAGCACGGCGAGCTGAGTCGTCGATTCTGTCAGCGAGATCTTGAGCTCGAGTATCGTTCTGGCCGGCAAGAGCTAATGCCACCTCGGCAAGAATGGCGTCGCGTTCGCGAGAAGTACCAGCGCGGTCCAGACGATCCTGTAGTTTATCTAATTGTTCGCTCGTTGTTTCTTGTCGCAGGCCCAGATCCAGCAGCATGTGATCATCACGAATCGTCTTATTTGACGGTTCATTGGCCAGCGTCGTGAGTTGTGAACGAAGACCAGCGGCCCTATCAGGCGCATATTGTGCGAACAGTGGGAGAAGCCGCTTCAATACCTTGTACTTTCCGGCACGACCCGAAGAAGTGAAATCCTGATCAGGTGGCGGCAGCGGCCGGAGCAGGATACTGCTCGCCACAGTGAAGAACTTACTGCGAATGTTCACAGGTAAATCTGGTGGTGTGGAAACGGAAAGAGTTTCGTCCGGTTGACTCCATCGTGCACCGCCGTCGGCAAAGAACGTAACGTAAACGCCTGGCGTAAAGGCATAGGACGACAACCCTGAGACCGTGTTAGCGTCAGACGCGGCATCCATTTCAGCGCGAGCCAGCATGGATGCGTAACGCTGATCTGCTGCCGCTGGTCTCTGCTTTCTGAACGCGGAGAGAAAATTGATCGAGTTTGCATTTACTTCGTTCAGGAGCGGCTCTGCAAACTGAAGAGCGCGGTCAATTTGTCCCTCATCAAGCAGCTTCCTCGCCAATTGAAGCCTTTTGGTTGCGGCTTCCGAAGTGAACCACCCGTCACTACCAGGCGAACCCGAATCAGTTTTCGTTTCACTAGCCTCACGCTTCCGGGCTTGCTCCAGTTTCGAAAGGAACTCTTCGCCGAGCGCACGATCGCGTCGCGCTATCAACGACAACACCTCGGAACGAAGATCATTGCCGCTAATGCGCCTCAGTGCAATTACCATTGCCGGAGGCTTGTCTTTTGTTTTCAAACTCACTTCTTCAGCGTCAGCCTTTTCCGCTGCTTCCCAAGCGCGTCGGAATAGGACCAGCGCTGTATCGCGGTCAGCTTCCCAAAGCGTATCGGCTGCTCGCGCCAAAACGCGAGAACGAAGTCCGAGGTCGTGATAGCTGCGCGCTTCGTCAGCGAGTGACGTAATAAGCGAAATTGCGAAAACGCGTCGTTGAGATTCCTCTGACTCGGAGTCGGTGAGTTTAGGTTTTTCTTTTTCAGCCGGTTTTGCTTCAGGACTTTTGGCGGGAGTTTGTGCCGGAATCCGCACCGGTGATGCGGCCCAACAAAACACGAGCAACATCGAAATGACGGCTGTGAAGTTGCGTCGGTAGACTCTCATGTGGACTTCAATCTTACTCGTTCGAAAACTCGCAGTACTCGACTCTCTCGCCCGCAGCCTAAACCCCAATGGGCATACTCCATATCGTGAGCGATGTAAAGTGGGATCGCCTGCTGCGGTCCCGTAGAGCTAGCCTGAATGCGTCAAAACGAACCTAATACTTACTCGACGCAAAACCAGCGACCGTCAGTATTTGCGCAGCAAACAGCTTCTCGGGTGCAGCCTTTGCCCTGTTCCCAAGCCCAACACTGCGATTCACAACTCCATCCTGCATTTTCAACCATCACGTCAGCCGCAGCAGGTGAAACTGTAAGGACGCCTAGTGATATCGCGAGGATGAAAAATTTGATTAAGAGGCGATGACGAGAAATCAGTGAGTGTGTCTTCATGGCGAAGATCTCCTTGAGTAAGAGTGACAGGAGGCGGGCGAATCTTAGTCCTGGGTACTCGAACTGTCAACGCATTTATTCATGTGTGGCGATCCGCCATAAGCTATAGAGTCAGCCTATAATACAGCGCTAACAATGCCGTCGAAATTCTGTCGTCAGGAGCTCCTATGGCGTCTAAGAAACCGCCTCGGACGGAAGTAGTTGTTGCCATCATCGGTTTGATCGGTGTGCTTGGCACTGCCGTCATCGCAAACTGGGATAGGATTTTTCGACCCAAGCCGCCGGATGGTCCAACGAACTCGAACATCGCGCCTGTCAATAAGTCGACGCCACAACCATCAGTATCTGATTCCCAGGCTTGTCTAACCGCGTTTCTTCAGAATGTACCAAAGGATCGCATCACAACGCTCGAGAATGGAACCTACGACCAGCAGATCCTCGGACCACATCAATCGAAGGACCAGGCGATCGCTTTACGATTAGAGGAGAACAGGGAATTCGTAGGTGCAATCAAGTTGCAGTTCTTCTCAAACAACGCGATGTTTAAGATCGATTCCATCGTCGATTCTGAATGTCAGCCAGTCGAGGATTTTGAAAACCGATCTCGCGGCGGCGACAAGCACGTGCTACAGAATTACGACGAGTTCGAGATACGATTTAAGAAGCGTGTGTATGCGCTGAGGTTCGGCTACGACGCGGGAAGAATCAACGTGAACTTCACGAGAGCATCGTAAGGTGGGTTGGGGCGGCATGTGGGTCTCGAACCCACGACCTCCAGATCCACAATCAAATACCTACCGTATTTGTCTTTCTAGTCCTGTCGAATCAGGCGCTGAACAGTCGTGCACCAAACATCTGTATTGCGCAGATTTTCGCGTTCGTTCTGGCTGTGTTGCCATTCAAGCGACACACTCGGCTTTTATAGTCAAGGTGTCGATTCGCCCGATTCGCCCCTTCGATTCGCTCGGTTGGCACATAGTGTTCAGCCGTAGGATTACCGCGGTTACTTCATGTATATGCGATACAGTAACCGGCTTTGAGCTACGGTTACGTGGTTACCATAGGTAAGGGATAGAGGACACTAAAAGACAAATTTATTAAGGAAGCGCGGGCGAGACATCAGGATAGAAATGGAGAAAGCCTATCCGAAGTGTCCGAAGTTCCCTAACATTACGAAAGGGAGTCTGACGATGGAAATTGGCCCAACCACCCTCGTACTACTCACAACCGGAAGCACCCTTCTGGGAATAATCGTTACATCCGTTTTCAACTTACTCACCACTCGTTCAACAAGAAAATCTGAGGAGCGTAGGCAGACGAAGGAATTGGTTGTTACGGCCGCACTGGAGAACTGGAAACAGACCACCGACCTACTAATAAAGAGTGGGAGACCAGGAATGCAAGCCCCGCTTGATGTCTTTCTGATTCATATGGCGACAGCTGCAGACGTAATCTTTGACCTACCACTAATGCGAGCAATCTCGAAGAGCGATTGAAACGAGTTGACGATATTACGGCCGTTGCTATTAAAAGGGCCGATCGTTTGACAGAAGAAAAGTTAGCCCGTCAAGGCCGAGCGGACCGATCGCGCGCATAGGAGCGTGCTCGCAAGGTTTCGTTTAATGTCATTCATTGATTGTACGTTTCGCGGAGTTGTTCCAGTTCGTTGATCGGTGCTGCGCTGAACCTAAGACTTACTAAAGATCGCTTCGTCCAACCGTTAAGCAAGTGAAGCGGCATCTGGCACGTCATCTGGGCTGTAAATCGGTTGCGCAGCCCCACCCGTTGACACGGATACAGAGAACTACCTTATTCATTAGTTTACTTTTCTTTGATGTCTTTATCGTGGGGTGGCGGAGTAGTCAGCATCTTCTAAAGCACCCTCGAACGTAGTAGGCGGCAGAATGATCCGTTTATTGCGCGCACACCGGGATTAGGAGTCGAATTCCGACTCGGTTGGCTCTTCTTCATACTGCATATACTCGATCACGATTGAGACCAGTTTCTTAACGGTCTCATTGCAGGACTTGAAAACTATTCGATCTAAAACTTCTGTACCAAAGTCCCTGATCAATTCGCTAATGAGCGCGTGAACAAACGACTGCGTCGTTGAGTTTACACCGTAAAAGTCAAGAATGACCTTTTTGCCATCGCGCAGTGCTGGCAGTATCTGTTCCCGGCGAATGGCGCGCGCTAAGTCTTTATTCTCCGCGAACGAACCAACCGACGATGCCATGTTGATTGCTATCTCTTTACCGTTCTTCATGCAGCAAAGACAGGTTTCTTGAGTCGTTTGTACTTCGCCTTTTTACGTTGTTTGAGATCGCGGAAATAGAAGTCCTGAACGGACGCAAGAACGTTCGCAAATCGCTGTGTGCTGGTCAACCCAATATCGATACCCACAACAACGCCCTTCCAATACGGTAGATTTGTTTCTTTCGAATGCCTATCTGCAAACGGATCGCCTCGCAGGAAAATGCTCCCGTCTTTTGGTCTTTTGAGAAGCTTGTACATCGCTGACCCGCTATAAATCACAAATGGATCGCGATTGAAGTAAGCGATTGTCTTAATGAAGAACAGACCTGCTCCTGCATTTTGCTCCGAGCCGCCTAATCTGCGCGTCGTCCCCGTAATACCTGGGGTGAGCGCGAGTTGAATCGCATGCATATCGCTAGACGCCGGATATGAGTCACTAATGCTCTCTTTTATGCCGATGCCTGTATCTACAATTCCGATTCTGATCGTATTGCTTTTCTTGAAATACTGAGCTGCGAGGATAGCGCCATCAGGCGCGTAAGCGTGTTCAAGTACATTACGAACCAATTCGCTTATCGTATATTGAATCGGTTGAACGTATAGCGGATCGAGGTGCAAAAGGGGCAGCATCTCAGTGAGGAAACGCGTAAGGTTGTCTGAGGTTTGTATCTGTGTCAGAGGGATGAAGCGCCCTGCTGGTTCGTGCTCCTCTACTTTTATTCCGGAGTCGATGCCGAGAAAATCGTATAACCCCATTCGTTTCAAGTAATGGCCGGATTTGGCAACGATCTCGCAAGAGACATTTTCGGGCCTTACAGGTTTCCCGATTGCGGCAATCATGCAGAGCACAACCGGGTGAACAGAGATCCATTTTAGATTAGCCGAAATTTCCAGCGTTTCGGGGTCGCTTGGATCAAAGCCGTTGAGAAAATGATTGATATTTCCCAAAAAGGCGCTGTTCGGAATGTGGAAACGCATTTTGCAGACTTTACCGGGATTCCCGGTAAAAAGCAAACTTTCGCGTACGCCGGGATTCCCGGTAAAAACGACAAAAGGCGGCTCTGCGCCGCCTTCGAAGTAACCTTCGGTTGTATTCACGAGGTAAATGCTGCTTCGTTTTGCTCTGCCGCGATAAATAGTGAACGGCGTGAACACTGGAAAACGCCGTAAAGCGGTGAATGCGTGAAGGTGAACACCGATGCACGAGTTGCCAATCTAAACCTTGAATACGTGAAGATTAGGATGGGGCGGCATGTGGGGCTCGAACCCACGACCTCCAGATCCACAATCTGGCGCTCTAACCTACTGAGCTAATGCCGCCATACGACTGTTGTGTGGTGCCCCCGGCAGGACTCGAACCTGCGGCCCTCTGCTTAGCTTCCAGCATCAGGCTTTCCCTGACCGCCCGTCAAAGCTGGGGTTGCTGGCTGGACTATATCTTGGACATCACAGTCCCGACCCGTTTAGTCTCTGAGGATCCCCATCACAGACAGGTTTCCTGCGGATTACCCAATCCTCGAGGATTGTTACTTGGACCACAATGATCGAAGTACCTGAGGCTCTCAGGGCGTTCCCGCATACAGGGTCGTCCACTCAATGGGTTCTCGGTGCCGCACTTCCCCATTAAGGCTCCAACAAGGCAGATGCTCTATCCGCTGAGCTACAGGGGCACATTTCAATGGCTTGCCGCATGTTAGCACGTCAAAGACCGATGTCAACCGCGCCCCCAGCCACGATGACGCTCGCCTCAAAACTCGTCTCATTCACACCGGGCTTTAGCCCGGTGATTAGACGAGAGGCATTAATACAAAACCGTTTCTAACGGTTTCCCTGCCTGGACGATCGAAACCGTTGAAACGGTTTCAGGAGAATTGAAGTAACCTTCCACCGGGCTAAAGCCCGGTGTGAATGAGACAACCTTTCAAACACGCAAAACAAAAAGAGATCGCCCACGGAGGGCGATCTCTTTGAATTACACGAGAGAGTTGGCTTAAGCGGCGCGGAACTGTTCCTTGGTTTCAGCGAACACCCGACGGCCGTTCAGCGCATCATCAATGATCTCGCGCACTGCCGAGGTTTCCGGATTCACGTCCATTCGGTCGCACGCTTTCAAGTGTCTGACGATACCCTCTGTAGCTATGTCGAGAGCCATGCCGTTAAGCTTTGAAAAACGGCGAGCTTGTATATGATCGATCCTCATAAGCCGCTCATGCAGCGGCAGGTGTGTATCAAAAGTCACGATTGCCTCTACTCCTCCAAACTAAGATCTGCGTCTCAAATGTATAAACTATAGATGCTTCGATGACCCCCTTGGATGCAGCCTCCGCCCAAGGCAAGGCTTTGGATTCAGGGTAAAACCCCAAAACACAAAGGTTGTCGTTTAGACATTGCCGCAGGGGTGTTCAGCGAAACGTTAGATTATAGCGAAGGAGAAAACGCTCGTCCATACTTTTCTTTTCCGTAGCGGTAAACCGTTCAGAAGTGGGCCAAACCCCCGCAGTTTCAACGAATTACGGACAAAGGCGCCGCCCTGTTGCCTGAAAGCTTGATAGGGGCGGCGCCGATGCTGAGAAATAATAGTGCCGGGCGTTTACTTTTTTGGAAGCACGGTGTCTTTCATTGATTTGCCAACTCGAAACTTCAACGTGGTCTTGGCGGGAATCTGAATCGTTTCGCCGGTTGCTGGGTTCCGGCCTTCACGGGCTTTGCGCTCGGATTTTACGAGCTTTCCGAATCCTGGGAGAACAAACTCACCGTTAGATCTTACTTCGCGCGCGGCTAAAGTGGACAGTTCTTCAAAGAACTCCTTGACCTGTGCGCGCTTCATTCCGGTGGATTCAGCGAAGTGGTTAACAACTTCCGATTGAGTCATGCGCTTCTTGCCTGTCGCGGCTTTGGTCGCCATAGTCTGGTGTAATACCTCCAACGAGAACTAAATTGAAAAAGCAATTGGACATTCATATATCACACTCAAGCGGCAAAGTCTTCAAGAAAACCAGCATTTCGCTAGGTTTTTTGGCCCAAAGGCTGTTTGCGGACGGCTGTGGCGTGGTGGTGACGAAATCCGGTCAGGTTTGCTCTAACGCCCGCAACGCCAGCCCTTTGGCGACGGTCGTCAGTTCCTCACCGCTACGGAGTTTGTGGGCTCCAAAGGTCTTGGCAAAGAATCGGCGGACGACCGGAACGAACGACGAGCCTCCCGTGAGGAAGATGGTGTCGATATCAGCGGATTTCACTCCGCAATCGTTCAAAAGCCTTCGAATACACGAGGCTATGTTCTGAATGTCGTCCTGTATCCAGGATTCGAACTGCCAGCGTTCGAGGACGTCTTCCATGGGTACGTTTGATTGTGAGAACAGGAAACTCGCAATCTCCTTTTCCGTCAGTTCGACCTTTGTCTGTTCCACCGAGCGGTAAAGAGCATAGCCGAGGTTTTCAGAGATGATTTGAATCAATGACGCAACCTTATCAGGTTCTGACGCCTGGTTTTTCACCTGGCGCAAAACTGCCATCGTCTTGGGTTCCTTTAGCAGAAACATGTGGTGCCAACTCGACAACTGCGAGTAAACCCACACCGGTACGGGTAGTTCCTTTCCGAGCGATACGTAATATGATCCGAGGCCGAGTTTCGGCGCCACCAATCTCATCATGACTCTACTGTCGAATGTATCGCCGGCTATCGGCACTCCGGAAGTACCTATCACCGGACTCCGGCCGCT
>Ga0157372_10001568_pt1 | contig 24894 bp, 18 predicted proteins | sample C55metaG_FD_115307 | JGI IMG/M metagenome (GOLD analysis project Ga0157372, IMG submission 115307) | Corn rhizosphere microbial communities from Kellogg Biological Station, Michigan, USA - C5-5 metaG | ecosystem: Host-associated > Plants > Roots > Rhizosphere > Soil | place: USA: Michigan...
ATGCTGTTGAAGCACAAGGGATTTGTGCTAACTTCAAACCGTGAAGGATGTCATTCGGGCTAAAACGGAAGGTCGGAAAGCAAGTCAGCGCGCCTTTCCGGGAATGGCTGTGAAAGATGGTTTTACCTGGCATCCCTTCGACCTTGAGTTCGGGGTCAGGACCAGTGGGCTGATTGCCGGCCGGAACCTGAAGTGCGGAAGCCGGGCAGACAGGCACAATACAGCCTATTTCGGAGTAGCGCCTTCTGTATTCCACGAAATGATCGCGCTGTGGAGAAGGTCAAAGCCCGCAGGCACAATTGACCAGTTCACGTTCGTGGATATTGGGGCAGGTATGGGGCGAGCCGTACTGCTGGCGTCGGAATTCCCTTTCCGCTCAGTAATCGGGGTAGAGTTGAATCCAAGGCTGGCCCGTATAGCGCGGAAAAACGTCGCGCATTGGAAAGCGGCAGGATTGGCCTGCGCCCCGGTTCGCGTGATCTGCCGAGACGCAGTGGAATTCAAAATCCCACCGGGGCCTTGCGTGGCCTTCATGTTCAATCCGTTTGGTGGGCCAATAATGCGACGCCTCTTGAAAACATGGAGCCAAACGTTAGCACGGCGTGAAGATCAACTCGATATCCTGTACGTCAACAACGAACAGGAGACTGTGCTGCGGCGGCAACCGGGGCTTGTGAGGCTCTTTGCAGGCGAGGTAATGCGGTCTCACGCCGACGCAATCGCCGATCACAAAATACTCGCCAATCAGCCAGACGGCGAATACGCCGTAACGAACTGGGAAGACTGCTCAATCTACCGCTGGATGGGAAACGCAAACTCGTAGTTCACTGACAGTAACCTTTCATACTAGGGGTGCACGGTGAAACAGCAGCATCTGATCCTTGGCGTGGGTGAATTGCTGTGGGACATTTTGCCCGCGGGTCACCGCGCTGGCGGCATTCCTGTCGAAGGCTCTCTGGTCGGATACCTTGGAGGCGCTCCGGCAAACTTCACTGTCATGGCAGGCCGCCTTGGTGATCACACCGCTATTCTCAGTCGCATAGGGCGAGACCAGCTCGGTCGAGAGGCTATCAATCAGCTGGACCCGGTGCCCATCGATGCAAGCCCGGTACAAGTGGACATGCAGCACCCGACAGGGCGCGTAACCGTAGAATTTTCGGAGGGCGAGCCACAGTACCATATCCAGGAAAATGCAGCCTGGGACTACCTCGAACTGACAGACGAATGGGTTAAATTGGCCGAGAGGGCCGATGCGATCTGCTTCGGGTCTCTGGCGCAAAGGCACTCTGCATCGCGCCAGACGATCCAGACATTGGCTGCAGAATCCTCCTCCACCTGCATCCGGGTATTCGATGCCAACCTGCGCGCCCCGTTTTACTCCGGTGAAGTTGTGCAGGAGTCGCTCGAACTGGCATCGGTGCTGAAACTGAACGAAAACGAATTGCCTGTTGTGCTGAACCTGCTTGGACTACCAGCTGGTGATGAACCGGGGAGCGAGTCGTTGCGTTCCGGAGCAGAGCGGCTGATTGGCGAGTTCCCTTCGCTCGAAATGGTAGCCGTAACGCGAGGCGATCGTGGAAGCCTGCTGGTCCGGCGCGGAGAGTGGAATGAGCACCCCGGGATTCGAGTGAACGTGGCCGATCCGATCGGCTGCGGGGATGCGTTTACCGCAGCCATGACACACTACATGCTGCGCGGCGCGGATCTCGCCACTCTCAACGAAGCAGGCAACCGTTGGGGAGCATGGGTGGCTTCACAGTCAGGCGCAATGCCCATTTTGCCCGAGAATGTGCTTTCCGCCATGGCTGCCGCCATCGAAAAGTAGGAGGTCTTCGCGGCCTGTCCGGACCGGCAGTTTTCGGTCGCAGAAAAGGCCTTCGAGAAAACGCTATCTTGTCAGCCAAGTGGACCGCCTATTACTATGGCGAGGTTATGAAAAACAAAATGCTCGCGCCCGCAATTTTGCTCAGCCTTGTGCTGCCCTTCAGCCTGACGGCCCAGGGACCCTCGCTCTCGATTCAGGTGGACCACCCGACCGCGAAGGTCAGTCCGATGCTCTACGGTCTGATGACCGAAGAAATCAACTTTTCTTACGACGGTGGAGTGTACGGAGAGCTGGTACGCGATCGCGTGCCGGGGCGCGGATTCGGCGGCCTTTCACGCTGGCAGATGGTGGCTCGCGGAAACTCCTGGGCAAGTATCTCGCTCGACGAGTCAACTGGACCCAGCAAAGATATTACGCGCAGCATAAAAGTAGTGGTTAAAGGGGCAAGTGAAGCAGAGCCCGCCGGAGTCGAAAACGAAGGCTACTGGGGAATCCCGGTTCGTCCCAGCACCACTTACACGGGCTCGTTCTGGGCGAAGACCGATAGTGCGGGCATTCCCGTTACCGTCAGCCTGGTCAACGATCTGAGCGGCGTTGTCGCAGCAAAGACCACTGTTACGGGAATTTCCGGCGAGTGGAAACAGTACAGCTATACGTTGAAGACCGGCGTGGTTCCGGTAAGTGCGGACAATCACCTGCTGCTCACCATTCCGAAACCGGCAACCGTTTGGTTCGAACTGGTTTCGCTCTTCCCTCCAACTTACAAGAATCGCGTGCACGGCAATCGTGTCGACCTTATGGAGAAGCTGGCGGCGATGCATCCCAAGTTTCTGCGCCTGCCCGGCGGCAACTATCTTGAAGGCCAAACGATCTCCGAGCGATTCAATTGGAAGAAAACCATCGGCCCTTGGGTTGATCGCCCGACACACAACAGCCCCTGGCGGTATCGCTCATCAGATGGCATGGGACTGCTCGAGTTTTTGGAGTGGTGCGAAGACCTGAAGATGGAACCGGTACTGGCCGTCTATGCAGGCTATTCGCTCGCTCAGCAACATGTGGATCCGGGTCCGGCACTCGAGCCTTATGTCCAGGATGCTCTCGATGAAATTGAGTACGTGACCGGTGGACCAGAGACGAAATGGGGCGCAGAGCGCGTGAAGGACGGGCATCCAGCTCCTTTCCCGCTGCAGTACGTCGAAGTGGGCAATGAAGACCAGTTTGACCGCTCCGGCTCTTATGACGGCCGTTTCACCCAGTTCTACCGCGCCATCAAGCAGAAGTATCCCAACCTACAAATCATCGCGACAGATCCTGTGAAGACGATTAAGCCTGACGTGCTGGATGAGCATTTCTACATGTCAGCGGAAAAGTCGTATTCTGACACGCACCACTACGATTCCTACGATCGCAATGGCCCTAAGATTTTCGTCGGCGAGTGGGCAACGCGTGAAGGCGATCCGACCCCAAATCTGCAGGCCGCACTTGCTGATGCAGCATGGCTCACCGGTCTGGAACGGAATAGTGATTTGATTATCATGTCCTGCTATGCTCCGCTGTTTGTCAACGTGAACCCCGGCGGCATGCAGTGGTCAACCGATCTCATCGGCTACAACGCGCTGTCGAGCTACGGTTCGCCCAGCTACTACGCGCAGGTGATGTTTGGAACGCACGTGGGCACAGAGATCGTTTCAAGCACGCTCTCGAATGCTGGCGAGCGCCTGTACTCCTCTGTAACCCGCGACGACAAGGCGCACAAACTGATCATCAAAATCGTCAACGGCACATCGGAAGCCAAACCGCTTTCCATCAACATCGAGGGCGCCAAGGTCAAGCCGCAAGCGACCCTCATCACCCTCAGCGGCAAAACGCCAAACGCGACCAACAGCATAACCCAGCCAAAAGCAATCGTTCCCGTAAACCGCACAATCACAGTTGCAGGATCCAAGTTCCAGCAGACATTCGTACCTTACTCTGTCAACGTTCTGGAACTGAGCTACTAGCAGTTTGTTAAGGCAAGCGCTTCCGCCACTTCTCCCGCAGGTTGAAGTGGCGGAAGTTTTTTATGCGACAATTCGGCTGCGGGGTGGCGCATGCTTTTTCATCTGCAAAAATTTAAGCTATCTTCCACGCTCGTTTGGCAGCGGCTGGCAATTGGCGCGACAAGTCTTGTTTGCACCGCTGCTCTCTCGTTCGCACAGGCTCCGTCAAACAGTCTCCATGAGGGATTCCTTGCTCCGTCAGCCGATGCTCGGCCGATGATGCGCTGGTGGTGGTTTGGACCGGCAACCGAAAAACCCGAATTACAAAAAGAACTCGAAACCATGCGCGGAGCCGGGATCGGCGGAGTGGAGATCCAGCCTGTTTATCCGCTGATGCTTGACAATCCCGCCAAAGGGATCCGGAATTACAGCTATCTCTCGCCGGGATTTCTTGACGATGTGACTTTTGCCAACCGCACCGCACGCTCGCTGGGGCTGCGCGTCGATATTACCCTGGGCAGCGGCTGGCCTTACGGCGGCCCCAAAACGACGCTCGCGCTTTCAGCTGGCAAACTCAAACTCGTTACTGCTCCGCTTGGGGATTCACTGCCGCAACCACCGGCTCTCGCTGACGGGGATGCTCTAATAGCCAGCTTCATCGCGAATGGAACCGCAAAGTCGTTCGATGCTTCCACTGCGGTAAAGCTCGATGCTTCCGGCAGTTTGCCAATTCTCGGCCCTGGCCCGCATACGGTGCTCTATTTCATCTCGAGTCATACAAAGCAGCAGGTGAAGCGCGCCGCATACGGAGCAGAGGGCTATGTACTTGACCATTTCTCCCGAGCTGCGATTGACGAACATCTTGATGACGTGGCAACACCGCTCCTGAAGGCCTTTGGCAACCAGCCGCCCTATTCGGTGTTCTCGGATTCGCTGGAAGTCTACGGATCAGATTGGACAGCGCAATTGCCCGCCGAATTTCAGAAGCGCCGCGGATACGACCTTATCCCGCACCTGCCTGAACTCATTGCCGGTGGCACTTCTCAGGCTAAGGCTGTGCGCCACGACTGGGGACAGACGCTTTCCGAACTGGTGCGCGATAACTATCTCACCCCGATTACCCAGTTTGCCGCGCAGCACCACAGCCTCTTCCGCTCGCAGACCTATGGTGAACCCGCCGTGACTCTTGCAGACGAAGCAATTCCCAATCTGCCGGAAGGCGAAGGTCCGCAGTGGCGTGCGTTTTCATTCACGCGCTGGGCCTCCTCTGCAAGCCACCTCTACGACCGCAACGTCACTTCTGCTGAAACGTGGACATGGCTTCACTCACCCGCATTTCGAGCCACTCCTCTTGATATGAAGGCCGAAGCCGACAAGATGTTTCTGCTCGGAGTGAACCAGATCGTGGGGCATGGATGGCCGTATTCACCTGCAGCGGCCGGTGAGCCCGGGTGGTCGCTCTACGCAGCTGCTGTTTTCAACGCGCATAATCCGTGGTTCCCTGTCATGCCGGACATTACAAAATACCTGCAGCGGGTAAGCTGGCTCCTGCGCCAGGGCAAGGCTGCGAACGACGTCGCCATTCTGCTGCCGGAGGACGACGCGCAAGCGGCATTCACCCCTGGGCACGTTTCCGTGACAGACGAGATGAAGAAACGCATTACTCCGGAACTGATGGCCGCCATTCTCGATGCGGGTTACAACATCGACTACATCGACGCGGCGACGATTGAGAAACTCGGAGCAATTCCGTATCGGGTCCTCGTGATTCCTCCTACTGAACGCATGCCGCTTACGACTTATCGCAAGATCAGAGAGTACGCGGCCACCGGAAAGGTGATTGCCATCGGGACGCTCCCATCGATAACTCCGGGATTGAAGGATCAGGCGAGTTCGGCAGAGATAGTCTCGCTCTCGCAGTCAATCTTCAAAGCGGCGGATGCGAAAGGTATTTTTGTAGATTCTGTTGCACAACTTTCTTCGGCGCTTCACTCGGTGCTGCGCCCAGATGCTGCTTGGACCGGAAAGCTGTCAGGCCTGGGTTTTATCCGTCGCAAGCTTGCCGACAGCGATATCTATTTCGTTGCGAACACCAGTAATGTGAAGATCGATGGCAAAATCCAGTTCCGGGCACATCGACCGTTTGTTGAGGCTTGGGATCCTGACTCCGGCAAAATCCTTTCCGGCACCAAGCACTCGGATACGGATGAGATTCCGCTAAAGCTCGCGCCGTACGAATCGCGAGTCTTTGTGCTTTCTGATCGACCATCCCTGCAATTGGGGGCTCCCAGCTTGACCGGTGCCTCATCCGTAGCAGCGAACGAAACAATGCTCACAGATCTGAGCACCGGATGGCAGATACGATTTGCCGGTTCCACCTCAAGCCAGCCGCTCACGACTCTGACCTCATGGACTGATCTCGGCGGCAGGCAGTTCTATTCCGGCGAGGCCGATTACACGCGCACCTTCGATTTGTCGTCCGCACTAAAGCCTGGCACGCACACTCTTGTTGATTTTGGTGCCGGCACGCCAACAATCGATACCAGGCCACCAGATGCGAACGGTACCCATGCGCTGCTCGATCCGCCGATCCGTGAAGCGGCAATTGTCTATGTCAACGGTAAGAAAGTTGGATCGCTATGGTATCCACCGTACCGGATCGATGTTTCTGCACTGATCCACGAGGGGCAAAATCATATCGACGTGCACGTCTTCAATACCGCGATCAATGAATTGGCGGGCCAGCCACCGCGAGACTATTCAGCGCTGCACGCCAAATACGGCAAGCGTTTCGAACCTCAGGATATGGACAATCTGAAACCTGTTCCTTCCGGATTAATCGGACACGTTTCTCTCGTCCAAGTGCCCGCCGACTAGCGGGATGCGCGCCGGGCAGCTACTAATGCCTGGATGAACTCCGGCGTCGAGCCGCAACAACTGCCTACGAACGAAGCACCAGCATCACGGAGCCCCGCAAAGTAGGAAGCAAAGTACTCCGCCGAAGTTTCATAGCGAATCGCTGAGCCATCCAGCTTCGGCAACCCGGCATTGGGCTTAATCCAAACCGGTAAATCGCACGCAGCATGGAGGCGTTCGCAAATCGACACGGAAGTCTCCACGCCAACGCCGCAGTTCGCCCCCACTGCATCCGCACCTGCTTCAACCATCGCTTCCGCAACTGCTTCGGGCGTTGAACCCATCATGGTACGGTCCTTGTTTTTGCCGCTGTCAAACGCAAAAGACGCCAGCACTGGCAGGCCCATTGGCTTCGCTGCTTCCACAGCCAATCGCGCTTCTTCAATGTCGCTCACGGTTTCAATCAGCAACGCATCCGCGCCTGCGGCGGCCAGGGATTTGGCCTGTGATGCAAATGCCATAGAAACCTGCTCGGCTGTGACCTCGCCCGACATCAGGATCTTCCCAATAGGGCCGATAGATGCAAATACGAGAGCGCGACCCACAGCGCCCTTTTTGGAGATTTCGACTCCGGCCCGATTGATTGCATCCAGATCGTTTGCTGAAAGTTCGGGCATTGCAACTGCATTGGCGCGGAACGTGTTGGTCAAAATTACCTGGCTGCCTGCATCGGCGTAGGCACGGGCTACCTCTTCCACCTTGTCAGGATGCGTGAGATTCCATGTGTCCGGGTTCGTACCTGGAGCCAATCCGCGCGCCTGCAACTGGGTTCCCCAAGCTCCGTCGGAAATCATCAATCCTTCAGCCAACCAATCATTCATCCCACTCATACGCTTCCCTTCTGGTGCGGCGAGCCGCTTGAGCCCGCCGAAATTCGAGCTCGGCATGGCGTGAACGCTACATTTTTCTTGGATCGTTGCGGCAATCATAATCGCAAATACGAGCGGACTCAAACCCCACTCCGATTGTGCGCCGTTCTCATTTTCCACTCAGGCTCTCTCATGCTGGAATTTTCTTCCTCGCCACCGGTGCGCTCAATTAAAGTTGGATTAACCGTGATCATCAATCTCGCCAGACGCGCACACGACCACAACTGGGAACTTGACCCCATCACGCGCTCCCTGCTGGATACAGACTTCTATAAACTGCTGATGCTGCAGTTTATCTGGAAGAATTTTGCAAACGTTCATACCACCTTCACTCTTCTCAATCGCTCGGTCAACGTGCGGCTTGCTGAAATCATTCACCTCGAAGACCTGCGCGACCAATTAAACGCTGCTGCCAAGCTTCGCTTCCACAAATCAGAATTGATTTGGCTGGCCGGCAACACCTTCTACGGAACACGTGGCATGTTTGAGCCGGCGTTTCTGCAATGGCTCGAACATGATTTTTGTCTATCCGCATTCGACCTCTCTCAAGAAGACGGGCAGATCTCTCTCGTGTTTCACGGCTTGTGGACCGCGACAACCATGTGGGAAATCTATGCGCTTTCCATCATCGATGAGTTGAGAACGCGCGCCAGTCTCAAGCAACTCAGCGAGATGGAACTCGACATTTTGTATGCGCGGGCCAAGACGCGCCTCTGGGAGAAAATTGACCGCCTGAGCGGAATTCCCAACCTGAACATCAGCGACTTTGGAACCCGCCGTCGCCATAGCTTTCTTTGGCATGAGTACGTTGTGACTGCGATGAGTGACCGGCTGGGCAGCGCGTTTACAGGCAGTTCCAACACCTACCTGGCGTACAAGCACGATCTCGAAGCCATTGGCACCAATGCGCACGAACTGCCGATGGCCATGGCTGCTCTGTGTCAGAGCGACGAAGAACTGAAGAGCGTCCAGTATCGTTTTCTTGAACTGTGGCGGCAAAGTTATCAGGACGAGCTGCTCATTCTGCTACCGGATACCTTCGGCACCACGCAGTTTCTGGAGAATGCTCCCGACTGGGTGGCCGACTGGACCGGTCAGCGCGTCGATAGCAAGGATCCCTTTATCGCCGGCGATGAGTACATCGCGTGGTTGAAGCGCCACGACCGCGACCCGCGCCGCAAACGACTGATTGCCTCAGATGCCCTTGATGTTGACCAGATCATCAGGCTTCATGCGTATTTTGCCGGCACTATGCACAACGGTGCTGCCCCTGAAGATTTCGAAACAGGCAAAGATTTTCTGGACCCCCAAAAGTGGACGCCCGATCATCGCATCCGGTTCAGTGCCGGTTGGGGAACCTACCTGACCAATGATTTCCGCGATTGCAATCCGCACGGCGGTGTCGGCTTCGACCCCGTGAGCATCGTCTGCAAGCTCAGTGAAGTGGAAGGCCGTCCTGCAGTCAAGCTCTCAGACAATTACTCGAAAGCATTGGGTGATCCCGAAGAAGTAGAGCGCTATCGGCGCCTCTTCGGCACTGCGGGTGTCGCAAAACTTCCCGTATACACATAGCCTCATCGGGGTTGATGCGGCGCGGTGTAATCTGCTCTTTATGGGTGCTCCTGCAAGCTGGTTTGTCAGCCAGCTCCGGCTCGAACTCGGCGTGCGCAATCATCGATACGCCAGAGGGCGCGCGCATGTTGAGAGCTACGGCAATCCGCCGATCATCGTATATGAGCCGGAGGGCGACCGCCACGGCAACTTCTTCACGCCGGCGTACCAAGCCATCATGGCAACCCCCGAATGGGCGTGCCGCTTCGACAAAGTTCATACGGGAGCTGCGCGATCGCTCCCCAAACCGGAACTTGATCTGAAACGCCGCTGGCGCGAACTGGATTCCTCGATGAGCTCAGACGCACTTCTAATGAACGTGTTCTGCACTCCGGGAGTTGCCGATTCGGCAGCGGTGCGCAATGCACTTGGGGTGGAGGGCGCTGTGCAGCCGATATTCGGCTGGAAGGCGCGTGTTCCTCTCGCGTCGGGGCGCTTCGACCGAACCGAAGTGGATATGCGGCTGGGCTCGTTGCTGGTTGAAGCAAAGCTTACCGAAACAAATTTTCAAACGCGCGAAGCACGGATTGTGGAATCGTATCGCGATTTCGACACGGTGTTCGATCGCGAATTGTTGCCGTCAGTAGAAATTGCGACCGTTAGACGCAAAGACGCCGTCGAATTTCCAGAAGCCTATTCGCAGGAGTTTGAAAGCATCATCGATGCAAGCCTCGATGTTCGTGATATTCGCGAGAATTCGCCTTCCGCAATAGCTGCCGAAGAGTTCAACGCAACCAGACAGAGTGAAGGCGGATATCTAAGCTACCAGCTGATTCGCAATGTGCTGGCCGCGTATGCTGCCGATTGCAGCTTTTGCGTGCTGTACGACGAGCGCCGCCCTGACCTGCGCGAAGAATGGTTTCGCGTCCTGGCCGCAATAAAAAGCGCAGAGATTCGTGTGCGATCGAAGGCACTCACCTGGCAGGAGCTAATCCCCATTCTCCCCCATAATCTCCAGGAATTCCTGGATGTAAAATACGGCATCGTTGCGCCTGGAGAGACGCCTTCACCCGTTGCAGAGAGCCCCGCCTTCGAATGAAGCCTACAAGCCAAGTACCTTTCGGTTTGCTTCAATATCGACGCCCGATCCTGCGAAATCATCGAACGCGCGATCGGTTACGCGGATGATGTGCTTGCGAATGAACGGCGCGCCTTCCGCAGCACCGGCCTCAGGATGCTTGATGCAGCATTCCCATTCCAAAACGGCCCAGCCCGGGTAATCATACTGCGCAAGCTTGCTGAAGATCTGGCCGAAGTCCACCTGCCCGTCTCCAAGTGAGCGAAAGCGGCCAGCGCGATCAATCCAATCCTGGTAGCCGCCGTACACGCCCGAACGGGCACTGGCGTGGTATTCAGCATCCTTCACGTGAAAGGCGCGAATACGCTCGTGGTAGATGTCGATGAAGCCCAGGTAATCCATTTGCTGCAAGACCATGTGGCTCGGATCGAACAGGATGTTAGCACGCGGATGGTCGCCAACGGCGTGCAGGAACCTCTCGAACGTCACGCCATCGTGCAGGTCCTCAGCCGGATGCAGTTCAAAACACAAGTCAACGCCCACTTCATCGAATGCGTGCAGAATTGGCAGCCAGCGCGAACCCAGTTCTTTGAATGCCTCGTCGATGAGCCCTGCCGGGCGCTGAGGAAACGGATAGAAGAAGGGCCATGCGAATGCTCCCGAAAATGTAGCATGCGCCTTCAACCCAAGCTTCTGACTCGCCTTTGCAGCCCACATCAACTGCTGTACGGCCCACTGCTGCCGCTCCTTTGCATCCCCCGCAAGCTCGCTCGGCGCAAATCCCGCCAGCAATGGATCGTAGGCAGGATGAGTGGCAACCAACTGCCCCTGCAAATGTGTCGATAGTTCCGTGATCGCGATGCCGGCGCGACCCGCGATGTCGAGAATCTCTTCACAGTAGCCGTCGGTTTCTGCCGCTTTTTGCAAGTCGAACAGGCGACTGTCCCAAGTCGGAATCTGAATGCCCTTGAACCCTAGCTTCCCGGCCCAGGCGGCCATGCCTTCGAGGCTGTTGTAGGGTGCTTCATTGCCCGCAAACTGCGCCAGAAAGATGCCGGGGCCTTTGATCGTCTTCATGAAATCCTCTCCTCGCCCGCTTCGGTATCTACTTTAAAACGCTACCCACGCTTCTTTACAGTTACTTTCGATTACTCGATCGATGAACCTCATTCCGCGGACGCCAGCCTCAATGCCGGGCAGCGTTGCCGGAAACGCATTGGCTTTGCCTTGCTTCCACGCAACGAGTCCATCTGCGAACTCGCGATACAACACAGCGAACGCTTCAAGATAGCCTTCCGGGTGCCCTGGGGGTGTGCGGGCTACAGCCAGAGCGTCCTTGCCGAGATAGCCTGCCGCGGCATGGTGAATTTCTTCAGGCCCCTCAAGCCACTTCACGATCAGGCGATTCGGATCCTGCTGTCGCCAGCCGAGCGAACCATTCTCGCCAAAGATACGGATGTAGAGTTCGTTCAGTTCTCCCGCTGCAACCTGCGAACAGGCCAGCGTGCCGGTTGCGCCGTTGTTCATGCGCACAAAAGCATTGCAGTCATCATCGAGCTTGCGGCCTTCCACGACTGTGCGCAATGTGGCATTGATCGCGTTTACCTGCAGCCCGCTGATGTACTCAAGCAGGTGAAACGCATGGGTGCCGATGTCGCCGATCGCACCTCCCAAACCGCTCTGCGCCGGATCGGAGCGCCATGCGGCCTGTTTGTGCCCGGAGGTTTCAATGGGTTTGCTTAACCAGCCCTGCATGTATTCGACAGCGACTTTGCGGATTTTGCCCAGTTTGCCCTCAGCGCACATCGAACGCGCTTCACGGACCATCGCGTAACCTGCGTAGGTATGTGTCAGGCCATATGGAAGGCCGGTTTTGGCCACGGCCGCTTTCAGAGTTTCCGCTTCGGCATAGCTGGCTGTAGCTGGCTTGTCGCTCATCACGGGGATACCCGCCTCGAGCGCGGCCAAAGCTATCGGCAGATGCAAGTGATTTGGAGTGGTGATAACAATGAAATCGATGCCGTCGGCGCGCTTGCTTTCGGCGGCAATCATTTCCTGGTAGCTGCCGTAAGCACGTTCAGGTTCGATTCCGAAGCGCACGCCCGCTTCTCGCGAACGCTCAGGCGAGTGCGAAAACGCGCCGGCGACCATCTGGATCTTGCCGTCCATCTCCGCTGCCAGCCGATGCACCGGGCCAATGAACGCCCCAGGGCCGCCTCCCACCATACCCATCCGCAATTTCCGCGATTCCGACATTGATTCTCCTCCGGCTACATACCCTACACAATCCCGGATTTCAATTCCAATTCTCGTTGTGCAAAAGCAAGTAACAGCGTAAACGATCGGACCTCTTGGCAGCCTCTCCCAGACCAGGTTTGGCTCGATGCGTTAAATTAGCAGTGGCTATGAATCCGCTTTCGATTATAGATTCTGCTCGTCGCTGGGACGGTCTGAGCCTCGGCGAGGTCATGCTACGCCTGGATCCGGGAGAGGGCCGCATTCACACTGCACGGCAGTTCCAAGCCTGGGAGGGTGGCGGCGAATATAACGTGGCGCGCGGGTTGCGGCGCTGCTTTGGACTACGCACGGCAGTTGCTACCGCGCTGGCCGAGAACCCAGTTGGACGCCTCGTAGAGGATTTCATTCTGCAGGGCGGCGTTGATTCCTCGTTGATCCGGTGGATTCCCTACGACGGCGTAGGACGTACGGTCCGCAACGGGCTTAACTTTACTGAGCGTGGCTTTGGCGTGCGCGCTGCGGCCGGTTGCTCCGATCGTGGAAACACTGCGATCAGCCAGGTAAAGCTGGGAGATTTTGACTGGGACTCCATCTTCGGCCCGGCGAACGGTTCACGCTGGTTCCATACCGGCGGCATTTTTGCTGCGCTGTCGGCTTCAACTGCCGAAGTAGCCGTGGAAGCGATGGATGCGGCGCATCAATACGGCACACCCATCTCCTACGATTTGAATTTTCGAGATTCGCTGTGGAAATCGATTGGCGGCAAAGCCAAGGCGCAGGAAGTGAACCGCGAGATTGTGCGCAAGGTCGATCTGCTGCTGGGCAACGAGGAAGATTTCTCCGCCATGCTTGGGGTGGAGATCAAAGGTGTGACTGAGGATTTTGCGGAACTGCCGATTGAAGGCTATTCGGAAATGCTGCGCGAAGTGGCAAGCCTCTATCCGAACCTGAAGATGATCGCGAGCACGTTGCGTTCGGTGCGGAGTGCGACCGTGAACGCCTGGGGAGCCATCGCACTGTACGAAGACAAGATCATCCATGTGCCGCAAACCGAGGTGGAGATCTTTGATCGTGTGGGCGGAGGCGACAGTTTTGCTTCCGGCCTTATTTATGGGCTTCTGAGTGGGAAAGGCATCGAATGGGCGGTTCGTTGCGGCGTAGCGCATGGCGCACTTGCAATGACTACCCCGGGCGATACAAGCATGGCCACATTACGGGAAGTTGAACGCATCATCAAAGGCGGTTCGGCGCGCATTGCGCGATAACTTCGAAACATTAGAGGAATGAATGCCTGAAACAACGCAGGAAACAATCGAACGAGTAGGACTGATTCCCGTTTTGCGCGCGAAGAGCGCGCCGCAAGCGCTCGCAGTGGTCAAAGCGATGATTGAGGGTGGCGTTACGGTTGTTGAGGTAACCATGACGGTGCCCGGCGCAGTGGATCTTTTGAAAAAGTTGAAGAAGGAATACGGCAGCGAACTTCTGCTGGGTTCCGGCACAGTAACGACGGCTGAACAATGCCAGGCCACTATCGACGCCGGCGCGGAGTTTGTCGTCAGCCCCAGTCTTCACCCCGAAGTGATTGCTGCTACAAAGAAGAATGGAAAGGTGTCGTGTCCGGGTGCGCTTACGCCCACAGAAGCAATCTGTGCCTGGAATGCTGGTGCTGACTACGTGAAGATCTTTCCATGCTCGGCGGTTGGAGGCGCTTCTTATTTGAAAGCACTGTCGGGCCCCTTTCCGCAACTGAAGATCATTCCCACGGGTGGCGTAACGCTGCAGACCGCCGAAGGCTTTATCCATGCGGGTGCGCGTGCACTTGGCGTGGGTAGTGACCTGGTTAACCTCGCAGCAGTGGACGCAGGGCATCCGGAGATCATTACCCAGGCAGCTAAAGCGTATCTGCAGGTGATTGCAGCAGCGCGATTGAAATAACGCTGTGCGGAAAACATGCTTTGATGTTCGGCTAAAGCGACATTCGAAGCGGTGATTTTCTAGTGTAACTTGGAACGGGTGTACTTCAATGACAGACAATATTTTGCACGGCTCAGCAAAGACATCGACCGAGGATCGTGCTTTTCGCCTCGATGGACGGCACGCGCTCGTGACTGGGGGCGCCAGCGGCATTGGCGAGGCAACCGCGAAAGAACTCGTGCGCGCCGGAGCGTTTGTCTGGATTGCGGACATTAACATCCCGGCGGCTGAGGCGCTTGCCAATCAGCTAGGGTCTGCCCATGCACTGCACGTTGATGTGACCAGCCGCGACTCGATCGCTGCCGCAGTGGCAAAGCTACAGCGCCTCGACATTCTGGTAAACAACGCGGGCATTGGGCATGTGGGTTCAATTGAAACCACCGAGCCTGAAGACTTCGATCGTCTGTTCAACGTGAACGTGCGCTCGGTTTACCTGGTAACACGCGCATTTTTGCCGCTGCTATTTGCTGCCACCGAACATCACGAGGCGGTCGGAGCCATCGTCAACATCGGGTCGGTGTCGGGTATCGTCGGCATCAAACAGCGTTTTGCTTATTGCATGACCAAGGGGGCAGTGTTGTCCATGACCAGACAGCTCGCCGTTGAATTTCCGAAGACGCTGCGTGTGAACGCTGTGTGCCCCGGCACCGTACAGACACCTTTTGTCGAGGGCTATCTGGAAAAGTTTCACGCGCACAACAAAGAAGAAATGCGGTCCGAATTGCGTGCACGCCAGCCTGTGGGCCGTCTTGGCCGGCCTGAGGAAGTGGCATCGATGGTGCGATATCTTGCATCAGACGAAGCTGCATTCGTAAACGGGTCATGCGTAACCATCGATGGAGGATGGACGGCTGCCTAAGCTACATTCAATTCCCTGTTGATCTTGCCCTGGAGGTTTTGATGAAACTCGTAACATTCTCGACGGCCGATGGCATCAGGCGGCCTGGGTCGCTGATTGAAGAGTCCGGCCTTGTGATCGATCTGACGACGGCGGGCTATCCCGATGCTGCGGCCGTAATTGCTGCGGGGTTCACATCCGTGCTGAACGTTGAGAGATCGGGCAAGCAAGAAGTATATGCCGGGTACAAGCTGGACGAGATTCGACTGCACGCTCCGCTGATGAACCCGCCTCGCATATTTGCAATCGGCCTCAACTATCACGACCATGCGATTGAGTCGAACATGCCGCTGCCGAAAGTTCCGGTGGTGTTCTTCAAAATGACGACGGGGATTGTGGGCCCGGGCGAAAACATCGTGCTGCCAAAAAATTCCATGCAAACTGATTACGAAGCTGAATTTGCTTTTGTTATTGGCAAAGGCGGTTATCGGATTCCAGCTTCAGCTTGGCGCGAACATGTTTACGGCTTCACGATTGTGAATGACGTGAGCGCCCGTGACGTTCAGTTAGCCACTTCGCAGTGGTCGCTGGGCAAGAGTTTTCCGACTTTCTGCCCAATGGGTCCGGCAATCGTTACCACGGATGAAATTGCCGATCCGCATGCGCTCGCGGTCAGCCTCACCATCGACGGCGAGGTGATGCAGAAATCCAATACGCGCGAACTGGTTTTCAAGGTTCCTGACCTGATCGAGTACATTTCATCGATTACTCGCCTGCTGCCGGGGGATGTTGTTTCAACCGGCACTCCCGGTGGTGTCGGGATGGGACGCTCGCCGCAACGCTGGCTGAAGGCCGGCGAGGTGGTGACGGTGAAGATCGAAGGGCTTGGGGAACTTACGAACCCCGTAGTGGCGGAGTGAATGGCCGGCTCAACTGATTTAGCTATTAGCTCTTAGACATTAGCTGCTTCCTTCAGCTGCGGAAGAAGCACTGTGAAGCGTAAAAAAGCCCGGCTCTGCGCCGGGCCTTTTTGGTTATGACTGTGCCCTATCTTGAGGGCGGCGGCGTTGCCGGAGGGGCCATGGACGGCTCCTGGCTTGGCGGTGCGGGTTCAATGCCGGGAACCTTGGGCGTGGTATTGATTTGGCCGGAAGCTGCCTCCGGAAGATTGATGCCGTAATGCTGCAGTGTGCTTGCAAGTACTTGATAGAGGCCGGCGCGATCTTTAGCGTATTGAGCGTGTGCCACGATCAAGTTGTATTCCGCATTCGCCACATTGCGCTGCTGAAGGAGCACATTCGCAGTAGTGGATGCACCGAGCTTCAGCTTCTTTTGTTCGGCATCGAGGCTCTGTTGATTGAAATCACGAGAAGCCTCGGCGGCCTGAACCGCTGCTCGGTCGTTGGTGAGCGCGAATTTTGCATTCACCACCTGCATGCGTATCTGCGCATACAACTGTGCAAGCCGTAACTCTGCCTGCCGGTATTCCATCAGCGAACGCTCCTGCACTGATTGAGCCAAGCGATTGCGCAGTGGAATGTTGAGATTGAAACCGATGCCTTTATCGGGTGCGGTACTGTTGAAGGCTCGATCAAGCGCCGTCCCGTAGCCCGTAGCGCTAGTGGGAATCGTGCCAGCGCCCCCTGCGAAGTTTGGGTTGAGATGCGGGTTGACGCGGCCGGCGACGCCCTGCCCCTGATAGTAGCCATAGAGGTCAAGAGTTGGCTTCAATGCGTTGCGCGCGCCCTTGAGCGTGATCTCATCGTTTTTGATGGTCAACACGGCCTGTTCCAGTTCGGGACGGTTCTGGAATGCCGCCTGCACCAGTGCTTCTGTGTCCTGAGCTTCCTCAGGGATCGGATCGAGGGAGACGCGGTCGGTGGGTATGACGGGCGCATTCGTCAGAACTGGATCGTTCAGATTGCGAGCGATGGCCTGTTTCATGATCTGCTGCTGATAGTTCAGCGAGTTCTGAGCGGTGATGAGGTTTTGCTGGTCGCTGGCCTGAGTCGACTGGGCATTTACGATATCGAGCGGAGCCATCGTGCCGATTTCCAACTGCTTTTTATTGTCGTTGACAAGCTGCGTGCTCTGATCAAGCGCATGCTGCTTGGCCTGCAAATTCTCATACGACTGCACCAGGCCCCAGTAAATACCTTCAACCTGATTCACGGTGTAGAGGATCTGCTGGCGGAACGTGGCGTCTGCAATTCGTCGATCATTGAGCGCCTGATACATAAAGCGCTTGTTGATCCAGATGCCAGCTCCCTGCAATAGATGCTGTGTCAATTGCGCATTGAAAGTGGTGAGTAACTGGGGGCTGTACAGCGTGACGGTGTTGTTCGTGGTCGCGTAGGTATTGTTGAAGGCAAACTGAAAATTAGAGCCGGTAACGAATCCCTGATTAAGGGTGAAGTTGTATCTATTGGTCGAACTGGTACCGGTCGAGAAGAAGCTGGTGGCCGGAAGGTGATTGCGGTCGAAGGAAACAACTCCGGTGATGTTTGGGTCGAGATTCTCAGGAGTTGGGCCGGCGCCGCCGGTGGTCAGCGACAAGCCGCTGGTGCCGGAACCGGCACCGCCCGATCCGACATTGGTTCCGCCGGGACCTCCGCCGGTGGAAAGCGTAGCTCCACTGGCTGTGGCGCCCAACGTGTTCGTCACCAGGCCGGATGGAACGCCTAATGGGGCTGCACCCGTCTTAGTGCGCAAAATATCAGTGTCCGCAATGTCCAGGTCATAGCGGGCGATGGCAAGATCGTAGTTGTTCTCGAGAGTGAGCGCGATCGCGTCGGAGAGGCTCAGGTATATTTTGCCATCCTTCACCATATCGCCCAGCCGAACGGAGTTGGCGAAGCTTGCTTTGCCAAGGGATGTAGCGCGGTACTTGTTGATGCTGAATAACCCGGCATATGGCTTGGAATAGTCGCGTGCTGTCCGATTTAAGGTAAAGGGTTCCGTGGGAACCGGAGCCGGCGCTGGGGGCAAGGTGGATGCTGCCTTGTCGGGTCCTTTTGAACCTGCCGGCGTTTGTGCGGCAAGGCCTGACGGCATGCAGGACGCCAGCGTCAACATGACTGCTGCAAAAGCACGCAGTCTCGAACCTGCCTCTTTTTGCGATGACCGCTTGATAGTTTCTCTTTCCAGAACTTCTGGTGAAGTCGAATTCTGCCTGTCAAACACACGTATTCGGCGCAATTGCATGATTCCTCTCCACAAAGGTCGCTGAGGCATGTGGGTAGCCATTACTGAAGACGTTCGGAATCCTGTTCCGGACGCAAATTGTCACAATCCAAGACGATTTTCACGCCCGGAGGATGATTGACTCCTCCATCCATACGCAGCTTCAGACTTTTTCGTTCCGTTCAGCCGGCACACGCCTTCTGCTTCAGCACTGGAATCCGGTTGTTAACCATCGACAAGTCGATGGTTAATGACGGTATCCAAGCTAATCACATGCAGAAAGCTGAGTATATCTCAACGACACAGTTTCTCTCGGTAGCTGGCGGCGTCAGGTACCCTGATATACAAAGCCATCTCATGTCAGAATCCGTTCAAAATGCGTCGCCGCTCCAGAACTGGAAGGTGGTTATGGCCTATGACGGCACGGACTACAGCGGCTGGCAGGTGCAGCCTGGCGAGATCACAATTCAGGGAGAAATTCAGGCAGCACTGCGACGCGTGACGGGCGAAAGCCCCTTGCCCCAGGGATCGGGCAGAACCGATGCGGGAGTTCATGCCTTGGGCCAGGTGGCGAGCTTCATGTTGAATGCTCCGATTCCAGCGGACAATCTGCGCCGGGCTCTGAACCGTACGTTGCCCGATGCGATTCGAATTCTGCACGCAGAGACTGTGCCGGAAGGTTTTCATGCGCGTCACTCAGCCACTGCGAAGACGTATGAATACCGCGTCTTTCGCGAAACGATTTGTCCGCCCTTTCTGACACGGTATGTCTACTCGTGCGCGTGGCCAATGAACCAGGATGCAATGCAGACAGCGGCAAAGCTGCTGGAAGGTGAGCACGACTTTGCGAGCTTTGCGGCAACAGATCCGGATATTGCAACCCGCAAGAATCCTGCGGCGCACAAGAATGTTACGGCGAATGACGATGACGAACGCGATTCAGACTTTCCGGCGAAGACCACCGTGCGGACCGTGTTTTCATCTGCATGGTCAGAAGAGCAAGGCGCGGCCGGAGCGATGCTCGTGTACCACGTGCGTGGGAATGGGTTTCTGCATCACATGGTGCGCAATTTTGTAGGGACGTTGCTGGACGTGGGGCGCGGACGGCTTGCAGTTGATGCGATTCCGGCGATTCTGGTAGCGAAGGCCCGAGCTGCTGCCGGGCCCACTGCTCCGGCCCGCGGACTCTTTCTGCGATCGGTTGAATACGGCGAGAAACGTATTCCTACCGGCGGCCTGCTAGTCTAAATCCAATCGCATGGGGTTCTTCTCCCGCAGTTCGTCTTTCTCGCGCGTGACCGCGCTGGCTGCAATCAGGCCAGTGCACGCAGCATTCTCATGGCTGCACGGAAATCCACAGAAGATCATGGACTGGCATGCCGAACTCGTCGCCATCCCCGCGCCGCCGTTTGGCGAACAGGCGCGATCCGAATGGCTGGCGAAGCATTTTCTGGCGGCAGGGCTGAGCAAAGTAGAAACTGATGAAGTTGGTAATGTGACGGGCATGCTTGCCGCGACGAATCTGCCCGCGGAAAGCACGGGGCCGGTGGTTGTTCTGTCGGCGCATCTCGATACCGTGTTCCCTGCCGATACGCCGCTCAATATCGTGCGCGATGGAGATCGACTGGCAGCTCCGGGGGCAAGTGACAACGGCGCGGGCGTCGTTGGAATGCTTGCGGTTGTTCATGCACTGCTGGATGCAAAGGTCGAACTGCCGGCCACAATTGTTTTTCTTGGCAATGTGGGCGAGGAAGGCGAAGGGGATCTGCGCGGCGTACGCCACTTCTACAACCAACCCCAGCTGGCAGGCAGGATCGCCGGGCACATTGTGCTTGACGGAGCCGGAGCGGATTCTGTCGTGACGCAGGCGCTAGGCAGCCGGCGCTTTCAAGTAACGATCAACGGTCCCGGCGGACACAGCTTTACAGATGCGGGGACGGCGAATCCGATTACTGCGCTGGGCGAGGCACTGGCTCAGCTTGCGGAGACTTCTTTGCCCGACGAACCGCGCACAACGTTGAATGTGGGAACCATTCACGGTGGTACGAGCGTGAATTCGATTCCTGAAAGTGCAAGTGCGACGATTGATCTTCGTTCGACGGATGCGGGGCAATTGGTGCGGCTTGAGAGGGCGCTGCATGGCGCAGTTGAAGATGCAGTGGCGCATTGGAACGCTCGCTCGAGAGGCTCAGGGACGGACGGCCAACGGGCATTGAGCTTCAGCATTACAAAAATCGGAGACCGCCCGGCAGCTGTATTGCCCGACGATTCGCCGGTGCTGGAGACCTTGCGAGCGGTTGACCGGCACCTGCGTCTGCGCACAGATCTCCGGCTTGGCTCGACGGATGCAAACATTCCGCTATCGCTCGGAGTTCCAGCGCTCTCAATGGGCGCGGGCGGAGAGGGTGGCGGAGCGCACACGCAGGCTGAGTGGTATTCGGCGAAAGACCGCGAGACCGGATTGCGACGCGTACTTCTTCTCCTGCTCGCAGTTGCGGACTGGGCGGCGGAGCAGTAGGGTCGGCTCATGCGAACTTGGTTTGCTTTATTTCTTGCATTTGTAGCGATGGTGCCGGTGTGCATGGCGCAGAGCTCGCAGAACAAGGGCGCAGCAACGATGCCTGAAGTGATTCTTTACAACGGCGTGATTTATACAGGCGAAGGGTTTTCGCAGAATAAGCCGCGAATTGTGCAAGCAATGGCGATTGGCGGGGGCAAAGTGCTGGCCGTGGGCAGGAACGCCGTGATCAAACGCATGGCCGGCCCTACAACGAGGATGCGTGACCTGCGCGGCGGCAAGCGGGATGTGTTTGTTTTCCCCGGATTCAACGATGCACATGTGCACCTTGGCAATGCGGGGCTGACGAAGCTGAACGTCGACTTGACCGATGCGACGTCGCTCGAAGACATGCTGGCGCGGGTTGGGAATTATGCCAAGGATGCGCCTGCCGGACGTTGGCTGACAGGCGGCCGGTGGGATCAGACGCTTTGGGCGGACAAGGTGTTGCCGACACGACAGGAACTTGATGGCGTGACGATGGGGCATCCTGCACTGCTCGAGCGCGTAGATGGGCATATTGCCGTTGCGAATTCGGCCGCGCTGAGTGCAGCGGGGATCAGCGGCAAATCTGTTGCGCCGGAGGGCGGGGCGATCGACCTGGATGCGCAACATGAGCCTACCGGAATTCTGCGCGAATCGGCGGTGGAGTTGGTGGCGAAAGTGATTCCTCCGCGTAGTCACGAGGAGCGCGTCCGCGGCGTGGAACTGGCGATTGCAGATGCGCTGATGCACGGGGTGACGAGCGTGCAGGATAACAGCGACTGGGAAGACTTCATTGTCTTCGAGGAATTGGAAACGGCGGGCAAGCTCAATTTGCGGATCACGGAATGGTTGCCGTTCAAAGCTCCGCTGGACCAACTGAGGCAAATGCGCGCGCATCATGACGCGAAGGATCCGATGCTGCATACCGGAATGTTGAAAGGGTTCCTGGATGGTTCGCTGGGCTCGCGGACGGCGGCGATGAAGGCTCCATACTCGGATGATCCGGGGAATTCCGGGCTTCCGCAGTTCACACAGGCTGAGTTGAACGCTCAGGCGCTGCAGCGGGCGAATGCGGGATTTCAGCTTGGGTTTCATGCAATCGGAGATAAGGCGGCGGAAATGGCGTTGGACGCCTATGCGCAACCGGGGATTCCGACCGGCGCGCGCAACCGCATTGAGCACGCACAGGTGGTGGATCGCCCGGATGTGGCGCGGTTTGCGAAGCTGGGCGTGATTGCCTCAATGCAACCGAGCCACCTGCTCACAGATATGAACTGGGCGGAGTCGCGACTTGGACCCAAGCGGGCGGCTTTCTCGTATGCGTGGAGGGCGTTTCTGGATGCCGGTGTGGCGCTGGCGTTTGGGACCGATTACCCGGTTGAGCCGATCACGCCGTTCCGCGGCCTCTATGCCGCCGTGACGCGCATGAATCAGACGGGGACCAAGAGCTACTTCCCCGAACAGAAGATTACCAGGGGTCAGGCACTGTTCGCGTATACGCAGGGGTCGGCGTATGCAGAATTTGCTGAAAAACAAAAAGGCAAGCTGGAGGCGGGGTACGACGCGGACTTTATCCTGCTGGATCGGAACATATACACGGTTCCGGCGGCGGAATTGCTGAAGTCACAGGTTCTGGAAACCTATGTTGCCGGTCGGCAGGTGTACCTTGGAGGCATCAAGATTCGTTAGGAGGGCCAACTGCCCCGATTCGAGTGTTTGAACCACAACTCTTTTGCTCGGTGCGGCGTCTAAAGCGAAGAAGCGGGTATTCGCAAGCGCCCGGGTCCGGCCACGCTGTTGGTGGGGATCTGGAGCAAGTCGGTGAGGCAAATGCCTGGGCCTAACTCATTCGAGGCAGACGAGTTTGCCTCCAGATCGCTATAATAGCAACTGGTGTAATCATTCAGATTAGCTACCAGTCGAGGTCAACGAACCCATGAAGACGTTCATAGAACGGCTGCGTAATCGCCGTATGGCTTCAACTTTTGCCTTGCTCGCGATGATGTCGGCCGCGATTGTGGGTGGTTCCTATGTAGCCCACGGTGTGCATGGGCAGGAACAGCAGAACAACAGTTCGGATGCCGCTCCGTTGAAGGTAGTTAACTCTCCGGTTCCTCCAAATGACTTTGTGAAGATTGCCCGCCAGGTGGCTCCAGCGGTGGTGAACATCAACACACAGACACTGCCTAAGCAGACGGGAAACCGAGGCGGAAACCCGCGGAACTTCCATTTCAGGACTCAGCCTGCTCCGCAGGGTCCGGGCGGTGGCGGCGATGATGACGAAGATCAGCAGCCAGGCGGCGGCCAGGGCCAGAATCAGCCGCCGGACAATTTCCAGGACTTTTTCAATCGCTTTTTCGGCGGACAGGTTCCCGATGGTGGTGATCAGGGCGGCGGCGTACGGGAATCGCTCGGCTCCGGATTCATCGTGGATCCGAAGGGCTACATCGTCACCAATTTTCACGTTGTGGAGAAGGCCGACAAGATCTACGTGAAGCTTTCGACCGATCCTGATACGCAAGATCTTGGCAGGCCCGCTCGCGTGATCGGGACCGACAAGGCGACTGATCTGGCGGTAATCAAAATTGAAACCAGCTCGGCGCTGCCAACCGTAAAGATGGGTAGCTCCGACGGTGCTTCGGTTGGTGACTGGGTGGTGGCAATCGGCAGCCCATTTGCACTTTCGCAGACTGTCACTGCCGGCATCATCTCGGCCAAGAATCGGACAATTGATCCAGGTGCGGGTGGTCAGTTCCAGCACTTTATTCAAACTGATGCGGCTATCAACCCGGGCAACTCCGGAGGACCGCTGCTGAATATGAATGGCGAAGTGATCGGCGTGAATACGGCGATCTACACGCAGTCGGCGGGTTACCAGGGCATCGGATTCGCCATGCCGGCGAACACGGTTGTTTCGGTGTACAACGATCTGATCAGCCCGAGCCACAAGGTGACACGCGGTTCGATTGGCATCCAGTTCCGCGAGGGGCTTTCTGGTGCGGTTGGACGCGTTTATGGCTTCAAAAACGGCGTACTTGTGCAGGAAGTTCAGCCGGGCGGCCCTGCTGACAAAGCGGGCATCAAGCCGGGCGACGTGATCAACTCGATCGATGGCCATTCCATCAAGGACGGCAACGAACTGGTGGATGAGATTGCCAGCCGCCGGCCAGGTTCTACGGCACGGCTGGGATACCTCCGTGAGGGCAAGCAAGGCGACGCGACAATTACAATTGGCGATCGCGATAAGGTGTTTGCCGAACAGGCGAGCAATCAAAACCCGTCAGCCCCCGGGGGCGAGGGTGATGCAGGTGAGAGCAAGCTCGGGCTCGTGGTTCGCGAGGTAACTCCGGCCATGGCATCGAAGCTGCACACTTCGGGCGTCTTGATCGCTTCGGTCCGTTCCGGATCGTTCGCGGACCTCCAAGGTCTGGTTCCGGGCTACGTGATCACACACGTGAACAAGCAGCCCACCCCGAACAAGGATCAGTTCAACGCCGTAGTGAGCAAACTGAAGACCGGCGATGACGTCGTGTTCGAAGTCATGGATCCGCGCCATCCCGAACAAGGTATCAATTACATTGGCGGAACCCTGCAATAGGAGAATCGGCGCCTTATCTCCCGCGAGATGAGGCGCCTCTATCTTCTTTCAGGGCTGAAACTTAAGTCACAGAATGAAGAATTTCCTTGTTGGTTTACTGAAGACTTCGCTAGACTTCTCAAATTAGCCTTGTAAATAAACCAATGTCTACTGAGGTGCCATAATCGTGTTTTTGTCGCGTTCAAGCTTAGTAATGATTCTTTCGGCCGCTCTTATAGTTCCGTCAGCATTTGCGTCGCGAGTGCATCGCGCTCCGACCAGTGGCAAAGCAAAGACGAGCAGCAAGTCGAAAACCGGATCAAA
>Ga0157372_10001569_pt1 | contig 24888 bp, 20 predicted proteins | sample C55metaG_FD_115307 | JGI IMG/M metagenome (GOLD analysis project Ga0157372, IMG submission 115307) | Corn rhizosphere microbial communities from Kellogg Biological Station, Michigan, USA - C5-5 metaG | ecosystem: Host-associated > Plants > Roots > Rhizosphere > Soil | place: USA: Michigan...
CAATTCCACGCCTGCGGCCTGCAGCGCCGGCAGGTTCAAGAACGGCTGCACCTTCGCCTCGATGCAGATGCCGGCCGCTGCGCCGCGTTCGACGTCGCCGTCGAACGGCGAATACAGCACGACCTTGGACGCCGTGCTCCATTGCACGAGTTCGGCCAGGTCCTTTTCCGACTGTGCGGAGACAATGAATACGCCAGCGGGCTGTTGCGCTTGCGCGAGTGCAGACAGGCTCGTCACGTTGTCGATCTTGACGGCCAAATCCTTGATGCCGGTCTTGCCGGCGTCGCCGCCCGACGCGATCAGCGTGGCAATCTCGCCTGACAGATGCGCATCGCTGCCGTACAGGATCACATGCAGTGCACCATCAGCGGCAGCGCGCGATTCGAGTGCGACCTGCGCGGTGAGCAGCGAGCGGAACAAACGCGCACCGGCGCGGATGCGGCGATCGTCGGCGTCGTCGGCCCGCGCCGTGCTCGCCGATACCGATACGGCGGTGACCGCGGCGACCAGGCCCGCCAGCAGCCAGTCGCGCAGGCACGCGGGCATGGCGGCGAAGTGCCGCCGGCGCAAGAATCGCCCGTTCCCGGATCTGTGCCTTGTCATCGATGCGCGAACGAAACCGGCTGTCGCCCTCCGTTTGATCCAAGCATAATGCCGACGAACTGTGGAGGGATTGAGGAATTCGGCAAAGATGGGGGAAACCACCGGCAAAACCGGCGCCGCACGCCGCCGCATCGTGGTGATCGAGGACGATGCCACGCACGCCATGCTGCTCGCCGACACGCTCGCCGACGAAGGCTTCGAGGCCGTGCTCGTCGACAACGGGGCGGTGGCCGCCGAGCGCGTGCGCGAACTCAATCCTGCCGCCGTTCTGCTCGATGTGACGCTGCCCGGCAAGGACGGCTTCGCGGTATGCCGCGAAATCCGCGCTTTCTCGACCGTGCCGCTGATCATGATCACCGGGCGTGTGGAGGAAATCGACCGTCTGCTCGGCCTGGAAATCGGCGCGGACGATTACATCTGCAAGCCGTTCCAGCCGCGTGAAGTCGTCGCGCGAATCCGCGCCCTGCTGCGCCGCGCGCACGACTGGGGCGAAGGTACGCGCGACGCCGCGCTCGCATTCGACGATGCCGCCCTGCAGGCGCGCTGGAAAGGCGTGCGCCTGGATCTGACCGCGGTCGAATATCGCCTGCTCAGGACGCTCGGTGACCGCCCGGGACGCGTGCTCTCGCGCGCGAATCTGCTCGATGCGATCTACGCGGATTACCGCATCGTCAACGACCGTACCGTCGACAGCCATATCAAGAATCTGCGCCGCAAGCTCGCCGAGGCCGAACCGGGCACGAACCCGATCGAATCGGTGTATGGCGTGGGCTACCGTTATCTGGGCGACAACGGCTAGCGACGTGATGTCCGGATAGACTGCCGCACAGCGTTGTCGACCTGTACCGGGGAAGAGCATGGCCGAAACCGATTTGAACCGCCGACCGATCGCCACGCGCGGCAGCGCGTGGGCGCAGCGGCTGGCGGCGTCGCTGGCGCGATCGGCAATTACGCCGAACCAGATTTCGATGCTCAGTGTGCTGTTCGCCGGCATCGGTGCGGCGTTGCTGGCTTGGGCGCCGCGACCGGCGGGATTGTTGCTTTGTGCGCTGTGCATACAACTGCGCCTGGTATGCAACCTGATCGACGGCATGGTCGCGATGGAAGGCGGCAAGGCCTCGGCGGTCGGCAAGATCTACAACGAATTTCCCGACCGCGCGGCCGATTCGCTGCTGATCGTTGCCTTGGGCTACGCCGCAGGTTGCGCATGGCTGGGCTGGCTCGGCGCGTTGCTCGCCGCGCTTACGGCGTATGTGCGCGTATTCGGCGGCGCGCTCGGTTTCGCGCAGGACTTCCGCGGACCATTGGCCAAGCAGCAGCGCATGGCCGTGCTCACGGTAGCCTGCGTGATGGCGGCAGCCGAACAGTTCTGGCACGCACAGCGCTATGCGTTGCTCGGCGCGGCCGTGACCATCGCGGCGGGCTCCGCGCTCACGTGCCTGACGCGCACGCGCACGATCGCGGCGCAACTGCGCGCGCAGGCCTGAGGTGTTGTCCTACCTGTTCGCGATGGTCGTGCGTGTGCTGGTCGGTGCGCGTCCGCAGTGGATCGGCTGCAAGCCGACGCCGGGCTTGCGCATCTACTACGCCAACCACAGCAGTCACCTGGATACGCTCGCGCTGTGGTGCGCATTGCCGCGAAGCTTGCGCGCGACGACGCGGCCGGTGGCCGCCAGCGACTACTGGAATCGCGGCGTGCGCGCTTACATCGCCACACACGGCTTCAATGCGCTGTTCATCGAACGCGACCGGGGCAAGCGCGAGGGCGATCCGCTCGAGCCGCTGCTGCAGGCGCTCGCCAGCGGACAATCGCTGGTCATCTTTCCGGAAGGCACGCGCCGCGCGCAGGCATTGCCGAGCGCGTTCAAAAGTGGAATTTTCCACTTGGCGGCAAAGTTTCCCGACGCGGAACTGATCCCGGTATATCTCGACAATCTCTATCGCAGCATGCCCAAAGGCACGCTGCTGCCGGTGCCGCTGACATGCTCGGTACGCTTCGGCGCGCCGTTGGCGCGCGTGGCCGGTGAGTCCAAGGACGCTTTCCTCGAACGCGCGCGACAGGGCGTGGTGGACCTCGCATGAACGCGTTGGCTCGGAACGAAAAGGGAATGTGAGATGCTCTCCATGCAGGAAAAATTCTATTGGTTGTTCGGCGGCATCGGTGTGCTGCTCGCGATCGCCTCGATCGTCGGCGGGCTGCTGCGCCGGCGCCTGCCAGACAGCGCGACCGTTGCGAACCTCGTTGCGCGTGTGCGCGCGTGGTGGGTCATGGTCGCCGTGCTCGCGGCGTGCTTCCTGCTCGGTCGCACCGCGACGATCGTGCTGTTCGCGATTGCGTCGCTGTTTGCGTTGCGCGAATTCGTTACGCTGACGCCGACGCGCCAAGGCGATCACCTGCCGCTCGTCGTCTGCTTTTACGTATTGCTACCGGTGCAATACCTGCTGATCGGCGACGACTGGTACAACCTGTTCGCGATTTTCCTGCCGGTGTACGGCTTCCTGCTGCTGCCGGTGCTCACGACGCTCGGCAGCGACACCGGGCAATTCCTTGAACGCGTGACCAAGCTGCAGTGGGGCTTGATGATCACGGTATATTGCGTCAGCTACGTGCCGGCGTTGCTGCTGCTGAAAATCCCGCATTACGGCGACAACCTGCTGCTCGTGATCTATCTGCTGCTCGTGGTGCAGATCAGCGATGTGCTGCAATACGTTTTTGGCAAGCTGTTCGGCAAGCACAAGATCGCCCCGCTCGTCAGTCCGTCGAAGACGGTGGAAGGCTTCGTCGGCGGCGGCGCGAGCGCGACCGCGATCGGCGCATCGCTATGGTGGATCACGCCGTTCACGCCGGTGCAGGCCGCAGGTTTGGCCGCCGTGATCGTGCTGGCCGGCTTCCTCGGCGGCCTGGCGCTGTCTGCGGTCAAACGCAGTCTCGGCGCGAAGGATTGGGGTTCGCTGATCGAAGGTCACGGCGGCATGCTCGATCGCCTGGATTCGGTCAGTTTCGCCGCGCCGGTGTTTTTCCATCTGACCCGATATTTTTTCGAGCCCTGATCGAGCGCAGCCGGCGCCATCGGCGACGTAGCGCGCCAAAGCCGCGGCGGCGCACTAAGATGTGCGCATGAATGCACGCGAACTGCAGCGATTCTGCCGTTACTGCTGGTGCGCATTCATCGCGCTGGGCGCATCCGCCGCGGTTGCCGACGCCGATCGCGAACAAGGTCTGCCGATCGTCAACACGATTCTGCCGATCCGCTACAACACGCCGGCCTCGCCGGTAGGACCGCAAGCGTTTGCCCTGGCCGCTCTGCGTGACGGCTCGATCGTGGTCGCCAACAATGCCGGACTGCTGCGCCTGAGCGGGACGTATGCAGCTGCGTGGAACCCGGCGCATGGCAATGTATTGTCGCTGGCCAATGCCGCCGACGGTACCGTGTATGTCGGTGGCATCGGCGAGATCGGCTACTTCAATGAATTCGGCGGCGGCTATGAATCACTGGCTGCCTGGGCGCCGCGCCTGGGCCTTGCGTTCAGCGATTTCTGGATCAGCGTGGCGGCGCGCGACGGCTCGGCTTACTTCGCCGACGCCACTCATCTGCTGCGCTGGAACGGGCAAGCACTGCAGCTGATCTACACCGGCCAACCGGAAATGCTGCAAGGCGTGCCGTTTGGCAACGGTGCGGTTGTCCTCGATCCAGGCGCCGGGCTCGTCGCCGTCGATGGCGGCACCGTGTTCACGATTCCGGGCAGCGAGCGCCTCAGACTTGCCGGAGCGTGCGCGCTGGCGAGCGCCCAAACCGATGTCATCTCGATTTGCTCGGATGGTACCGCGGTGCGTTGGCGCGCAGACGGCGATGCGCTCGAACTGCCTTTGAGCGAGCAGGTGCGCGCGTTGCTCAAGAGTGCGGGTGTCACCACGGCACGCATGCGCGATGACGGCAGTTTGCTGATCGGCACGCGTCGCGCCGGCATTCTCTGGCTCGACGCGCATGCGGCACTCGGCGGCCATCTGGCGATTCCCGAATGGGGTGAAAGCCGCGTCTTCAGTTTGCTGCCGCGATCGGACGACGGCTTTTGGGTGGGTCTGGATTACGGCGTGGCGCACGTGGAATCGCCCGGTCAGCTCATGCGCTACGACGCCTTGCTCGGCTTGCCGCGCGCGATCATCGCCACGATCCGGGTCGACGGTGAACTGATTGCCGCTACCACGCGCGGCGCCTACCGTCTGGTGCCGGCGCTGGATACGGCGAGCGCGCGCTTCGAGTCGTATGTGCCGTCGCAGACCACGTTGTTCGCCGTCGCCCAATCGCGTGGCGTGTTGTTCGTCGCCACCGGCGAGGGCGTCTACGTCGTCGTCAAAGGGCATGCGACAAAAATCGACGCGGAACTCGCCTATTCGGTCTTTGCCTTGGACGAAACCGGCGATGCCGTGCTCGTCGGCGGATTGTCCGGAGCACGCGTGCTGAACCAAGTCGATGGACACTGGAGTGCGCGCCAGCTGCCGCAAATCGACAAGGAGATCCGTCATTTCGTCGCCGACCGCGACGGCGCGATCTGGTTGACCGGCAATTATCCCGGGGTGTATCGCCTGCACCTGGCACGAACCGCGGAGACGATGCCGGCGATCGAGCACTTCGGCGTAGCCGATGGACTGCCGAACGGTCGCGTGATCCCGCTGCTGCTGCCCGATGGCGTCGTATTCGACGCCGCTGACGGCCTGCGCCGCTTCGATGCCGCCACTGGCCATTTCGTCGTCGACAGCGCGCTGCAGTTGCTGTTGCCGATCGCGCAAGGCGAAACGCGCAGCGCGGCCATTATCGATGGCACTCATGTGCTGGTCGTGCAGCACGACCGCGTGCGTCTGCTCGAACGCCTGCCCGCCGGCACGTGGCACGAAGTATTCACGCCGCTTGCGCGGCTGCCGCGCGGCATGGATTTCCGCAACGTCCGCGTCGATGCCGATGGCGCGGTGTGGATCGCCGCCAACGAAGCACTGTTCCGGCACCGCCCGGAATCGCAATCGACGCTCGCGCATTTGCCGCGCCCGCAGATTCACCTGGACAACGATGGCGACGGCACCGGCACGGCCGAGTTGGGAGTGGCGCCGCGCAATGTGCGCGTGCGCCTGGAGGAAGGTTTTTTCGACGGCGTCGAACAGCTGCGTTTTCGCACACGTCTGGACCCGCTGGAAAGCGCGTGGTCGGATTGGCAACAGTCGTCGATGCGCGAGATGACGCATCTGGGCGGCGGCCAATATCGTCTGGCCGTGCAGGCGCGCGATATTTTCGGCCGCGACAGTGAGAGCTCGAGCATCGACTTCATGTTGATGCCGCCGTGGTACCTGCGCTGGTGGGCATTCGTGCTCGCGGTGTTGGCGTTTTTGTTGCTGCTGGCGCTGCTGATCCGGCGACGCGACCGTGCGCTGCGCCGGCGTGCGGCCGAGCTGGCCGATCTCGTGCGCATGCGCACACGGGAACTCGAGCAGGCCAGCATCACCGATGCGCTGACCGGGTTGCGCAATCGTCACTACGTGCAGCTGAGCGGCACGCCGTGGCATCACAGCGACAGCGCCTATTGGCTGGTCGCGCTGGCCGACATCGATCATTTCAAGCGCATCAACGACGAGCGTGGACACGCCGTCGGCGATGAGGTGTTGCGCGCCGTGGCCGGGCGTTTGGCCGCGGCGCTGCCGCAGGGCGCGGTCGCGGTGCGCTGGGGCGGCGAAGAATTCCTGATCATCGTCGCGCTCGAACACACCGCCCACGCGCCGGAAATGGTGCGCCGCCTGCTGCATGCCGTCGGCGACAGCATGATCGCACCGTCCGCATCGCCGCCGCTGCCGGTCACCTGTTCGATCGGCTGGGATGTGGTCGCGGTCGACACCACGGCCTCGCTCGACATGGTGCTCAGCAGTTCCGATCACCGTCTTTATGAGGCCAAGCACCGCGGCCGCGATCGCGCTTGCGGGCCCGCCGGAGACGTTCTGGTGCGCGCGCGCATCTGACGCGGTGTTTTCGAACTCAGCAATTATCGAGTTGCGCCTGCAGTTCGCGTTCGCGCGGCTCCAGCACGGCGCGCTCGTCCTTGAAGGCGCGCTTCAACTTGTGTTCGACTTCGCCGTATTGCTTGCGCAGGTAACCGCAGGTCTGCGCGGGCGACGCCGGCGCGCAGGCGTCCTGCAAGGGGGTGAGTTGCGTCGCAATCGCGTCGCGCGGCGCGCTGCTGATCGGAATCGGGTTGACGCCGGGCGCGGAAATACCACTGCCGCCGCCCGGAGCATAGGCCTGGCCCAGGCTCTTGCCCGGAAACCCGAGCGTGCCCAGCGGCACGTAGCGCACCGGCGGCGACCCGTTTTCGCTGAAATACGTCGAACCGTCTTCGGAATTCTGGCAGATGAACAATGACGGCAGCGCTGCCCGGGGTGGTGCCGGTTCCGGCGCCGGCTGTGGCGGCGGCGCAGCGGGCGCCGTTTCGACCGGCGCGACCGCCGCCGGCGTCGATGGCGCCGCGTCGGGCAAATGCAGCTGCGACTCGTGCGTGCTCGCCGGGCATGGGCGATCCTGATAAGCGACATCGCCCTCGGCGTTCGTGCACTTGTATACATCCTCCGCGGCAGCGCCCGCAGCGATGCAGACGAGTATCGCGAACAGGCCAGGCGACGGCTTCATGACGCCGATTGTACGCCCGCACTTGCGGACCGGCGGCGACGATTGCGATGCTTCGGGTCCGCCACACGGATGACGCCATGATCGAGCTGTTCAGCGACACCAAAACCAAACCGACCGCCGCCATGCGCGCGGCGATGGCGAACGCCGAAGTCGGCGACGAACGCGCCGGCGAAGATCCGACGGTGAATCGACTCGTTGAACGCTGCGCCGCGTTGCTCGGCAAGGAGGCGGCGCTGTATCTGCCGTCGGGCACGATGTGCAACGAGATTGCGCTGGCCGTGCACTGCAAACCGGGCGATGAAGTGCTCTGCGACGCGACGTCGCACATCATCGGTTTCGAGGGCGGCGGTCCGGCCGCACTCGCCGGCGTGATGCTCAATCCGATCGCCGGCCGGCGCGGCATTTTCAGCGCAGCGCAATTGCAGGAAAAGCTGCATCCGGATCGGCCGTATGCGCCGCGCCAGCGCCTGGTCGAGGTCGAGCAGACGTCCAATCTCGGCGGCGGGGCCGTCTGGCCGCTGGCGACGTTGCGCGAGGTAGCGCACGCCGCGCACGCGGCTGGACTGGCCACGCACATGGACGGCGCACGCCTGTTCAACGCGAGCGCGGCCAGTGGAATTTCCGTCGCCGAGTTCGCGCGCGAATTCGATTCGGTATGGATCGATTTCTCCAAAGGGCTTGGCACGCCGGGCGGCGCCGTGCTCGCCGGCACGCGTGCGTTCACTGCCGAAGCGCAACGCTGGCAGTTGCGCATCGGCGGGGCGATGCGCCAGAGCGGCATCATCGCGGCGGCGTGCGAGTACGCGCTGGATCACCACGTCACACGCCTGGCGCAGGATCATGCCAATGCGAAGCGACTCGCGTCCGGTATTGCCCAGATGGGAAGCTTGCGAATCGATGCGGCGAGCGTGGAAACCAACCTCGTCTATTTCGACGTCACGGCGCCGGGCTGGAACGCGGAAAAGCTCTGCAACGCTTTGCGTCCACACGACGTGCGTATCGGCGCGATGGGCACGCACACCTTGCGCGCCGTGACGCATCTGGACGTGGATGCGGCGGGAATCGATCGCGCGCTGGCGGCATTGCGCGCGGTTCTGCCCTAGCGCGGACGTTCCACGCCGACCGGCAGGTCGGCGATGCGCTCATACTCGGCGCTGGCAAAACGCTGCGGATCGGCGAGCCGTTCCTCGATCATCGGCGTGGCATCGTTGCCCCAGAACAGTTCGTCGCCGATGCGCAGCGTGGGCACGCCAAACACGCCGGCCGCGAGCGCGCTTTCGGTATTCGCGCGCAGTTGATTCTTCACTTCCGCCGCCGCCGTCGCGATTTCGATGTTGGTAACGCCGAGCGCTGCGGCTACTGGCGCGAGCCCGGTCGCGCTGGCGCCGTCACGGCCATCGCGCCAGATATGATCGAAGATCGCCTGGACCGATTCCCAGGTCGTTGCCGCGGCAATGCACAGGCGCAATGCACTGAGCGGGTTGAACGGATGGGCCGGCGGAAACCGCAGCGCAGTCCCGGCATGCTCGGCTTGCCATTGCACGAAGCGATAGGTGAACTCGCGTTTGCCGGGAATCTCCGCCGGGCCGAGCTGGCCGTGCGCCTTGAGCACGGCGCCGAATGCGATCGGCACCGGCGTGATCGCAAGCCGCGTGTGCCACTCGCGCACCTTGCGCAGCTGCAAGTACGAGAAAGGCGAGATGAAGTCGAAATACCAGTGTGCGTTCAAGACGAGTCACTCGAAATCGTTGGCGAAAATCCGGTCGAATAATGCCGCAGTATCCTCGAACAACCCGAAAGCGCCGAGCGCTTTGCCCGCGGTCGCGCTGCCCGACGTCAAAGAAAACGATTCGACCGTAAACGGGACGAAACTCGAGGCTGAGCGCGCCAGCGTGACGATCGCTCCGTTCGCATGATCGATCGTGCCGGGTCCGGCGAGCACGAAACAACAATCACTCGCGCCGATCCCGATGGGCGTCAGTGCGAAAGCCGGTGCAAATGTGATGGCGGCGGCGTGCAATGTCACGTTCGCGTCGTCATAGACGAGCGCATAGAGCGAACCGGGGTCGGCCACGAGTTGCACAATGCGGCTGCTGCCGAGATCGTACGCATTCAGCAGTGTTCCGCCACTCGCGGAAAACGCGAGCAGCTGATCGCTGCTATCGATGCTGCGCCGGCCCACAGCGTAAAGGACATCCGAGGCTGCGAAGTAAGCCGAAATGCCGCTATGCAGCGTGCAACAGTCCGGGCCGAGTGCGCCGGTGACCGTCAGATTGCCGTTCGCCGGATCGATCCGCACGATCTCGATGCCGCCGTCGTCGGAGGCGGCGAAGCCGACGAGACGCGCGTGCACGCTGTCGTAATCGAGGTGGCTGACGTTGGCGTTCGGTGTGATCGCGGCCGTTGCGATGGTGCCGCCGACGCCGTACGGAAAAGTATACAATTGCGCGCCGCTCGTGGCGTTGGCGACGAAAAACACGCGATCGTTGGCGACATCGGCCGCGACCGAGCCGGTCTGCACGGCGCAACATCCTGCGGCTTCGAGCACGGTGACATTGCCCGTGGTGATGTCGACGACGCGCACGTTGTCGCCGTGTGGCGCAAGCGCGAGCACCGCCGCTGCGACGGGTGCGCAGAGTGCGGCATTCAGCCAGAACACGATGATGCCCGCGTAACGTTGGACGTTCATCGGCAACTTCACCGGCTCAGCGCATCGAGCCGCGTTTCGAGCGCGCGCAGACGCGTTTCGAGTTGCTCGATGCGTTCGTCGCGTTGTTTGACTTGCTGCTGCAACGCCTTGACCGAAGCCAGCGCGACGCCGGCCTCGTCGGTGACGGATACATAACGTTCGCTCGCGCCGAGACCGAATGCAGCGCGGAAATCTTCTGCGACCGGCCCGAGATGACGTTCGGCCGTCGGCGCGCCGCGATAATTCCAACTGCTGATCGGCAATTGCTCGAGCTTTGCGAGCACCTCGCTGCCATCGGTTTCGCGAAAATTCTCCTTTGCGCCGCGGCTGGACAGCTGCGAAATCGTGCCACGCGCAAGTACATTTCCGCTCGAGTCGACGACGAAACGGCCCTGCTGCGCGGCGGCGATATTGCTGTTTGTGTTCAGCACGCGCAATACGGGTAGCGGCGCCGTGGGGTCGACGTTCGTCGACACATCAAGATTCGCCGCGGGACTTGCGGTGCCGATGCCGACGTAGCCGCTCGCGGCAATGTCGATGCTCGATGTCGGCGCGCCCGGACGAATGCGAAACGGCAAGCGCGAGCCGCCGCTAAGGTCGCGCACAAAGAAATTCGCTTCGTTGCCGGCGACGTCCCAGGTTTGCGCGGTGAATCCACTGCTCGAATTCTGTTCGAGGCGGATCGCCGGTGTGTCGCCCGTCGCGATGTGCAGATCGAGGCCGGGTGCGGACGTGCGCAAGCCGACTTTGCCGCTGCTGTCGAGGTAGAGCGCATTCGTCGGTGCGTCCGCGAGCACCGTGAACGGGACCTTGCCGTTCGTTAGATCCTCGATCGCGAACTTGTTGAGGCCGCCGGATACCGAGTCGTTCGCGGTCAATTGCCAACTCACATTCGGCAGGCCCGGCGTTGTGGAGGTGTCGTTGAAATGGATACGCGTGTTGTTTTCCTTCAGCATGATCGTGTCGAAGCCGAAGTTCTCGTTGATGACGCAATCCAATCCCACGCACAGGGAGCCCTGGATGATTTCATCGTCGGCGGTGACGAGATCGTTCGGCGTCGGGCCCGCCGGCACGGTCGCGCCATGCGCGGCAATCGCCTTGGGTTCGGTTTCGCCCGGCGTCGCTCCGCCCACGAACAAATGGCCGTTTTCGACGCGAAAGGAACCTTCGATCGGGAGGACGGACGCGCTTGCGGTCGCCGTGGTGGCACGCCCGTTCGCACTGCTGCCTGCGCGCGTTGCCTGGTGTGGCGCAGCCAGATCGACACGGTACCGATATTGGCCATCGCCGAGCGCACTTGCTTGCGGAAGCTTGAAGTGCCCGCCGTCGGCAGGACCGAGTGCCTGTTGCGCGATGATTCCGTTTGGTCCGCTGACGGTCAACGTTGCGCCGGCGTAGGTCGCCGCCTGCGTGTCGAGCGGAATGCTGACTCCTGGCAGATCGATCGCGAGCGGCGCGGCGCGCACGCCGACGGTGGCAAACAGGAAAAGGGCGGACAGGCCTAGACGGTACATGCGGTGCTCCTCGAATATTGAAAAAGAAGCGTCCGCAATGGCCGTCCTGGTGTGCGCCAAGGATGCGCGTGGTGAACACGTACTAGCCTGGGCTACGCGGCACCGCGTGCGCTGTTTGGTTGTATACGCCGCAGGCGAGTGCCGGTCAACGCGTCGGGCTAGTGCAGCGTCTTGAAAGTCTCGGCATCGAACGCGTCGACCGCGATCACTTCGTTGCGCGCGGCTTCCGCGTCCTGCAGTGTCTGGTATTCCTCCTGCGTGATCACGCCGGCTTTCAGGCCCATCTCGTCGAGCATGTAGCCCGGCGCGCGATCGAGTTGCCCGGCGCGAACGGCATCGCGCAGTTTGGTTTCGACCGGGATCGCCCGCACCGCTTTGTCGAGCGCGGCTTCGAGCGCGCCGAGACCCGGTTCGTCCGGTGGCGGCACGAAAATATCGCCGGTCAGGTTCAAGCGCGCTTCGCGGTCTTCGAGGATGTCGCGTGCCACGCGCGCGCCGAGTTTGTCCGATGGCGGGCGGAAACGCGCGCCGAGCGGGAAGATCACCCACGACAGCCACCACGCCGCCGCGCGCATCGGCAGATTCTCGAGCACGCCGCGCAGCGCTTCCTGTACGCGGTACAGACAATGCTCGGCGCTCCAGCAGGCGAGGTTGAAATTCGCCGTCGTCTTGGCTTCGTCGTGGTAGCGCTTGAGCGCAGCGGAAGCCAGGTACATGTACGCGAGCGCGTCGGCCAGGCGCCCGGAAATTTTCTCGCGGCGCTTGAGCGAGCCGCCTAGCGTGCCCATGGCGACGTCCGACAGCAGCTCGAACGCGGCCGAGAACCGCGACAGGTGCTGGTAATAGCGGGACGTGTCCTCGGTGCGCGGTGTGGCGGCGAGTCGACTGCCGGTCCACGCGAGCAGCTTGGCGCGTGTGGTATTGCGGAACAGCAGGTTGATATGACCGAACAACGCGGCGTCGAATTTCTTCAGGTTGTTTTCCGCGATCGAAGTGATCTCGTGCTGCACGAACGGATGGCAGCGGATCGCGCCCTGGCCGTAGATGATCATCGAACGCGTGAGGATGTTCGCTCCTTCGACCGTGATGCCGATCGGCACGGCATCCCAGGCGCGCGCGAGCGAGTTGCGCGGGCCGCGCTGGATCGCTGCGCCAGCGCGGATGTCCATTGCGTCGGTGACGACTTCGCGCATGCCTTCGGTCAGATACGCCTTGGCGATCGCCGACAACACCGCAGGCTTTTCCCCGGCGTCGAGCGCCCCGCAGGTCAGCGTGCGAGTCGCGGTCATCAGATAGGTCTTGCCGGCGATGCGCGCGAGCGGTTCCTCGATGCCCTCGAAGCGGCCGATCGGCGTATCGAACTGTTCGCGCACGGTCGCGTAAGCGCCGCTGATGCGCGTGGCCATCTGCGCAGCTCCGACGCTCAGCGCCGGCAGCGAGATCGAACGGCCGGCGGCGAGACACTCCATCAGCATGCGCCAACCCTGGCCGATGCCATTGTTGCCGCCGATGATGCAATCCATCGGCGCGAACACGTCATTGCCGACGATCGGCCCGTTCATGAACGGTACGCCCATCGGGTCGTGACGCAAGCCGATTTCGATGCCAGGCAGATCGCGCGAAATCAGCGCGCACGAGATACCGCGGTCTTCGGCGTCGCCGATCAGGTGTTCCGGATCCTTGATGCGGAAGGCGAGGCCGATCAGCGTCGCCACCGGCGCGAGTGTGATGTAGCGCTTTTTCCAGTTCAGGCGCAGGCCGAGCACGGGCTTGCCGTCGATGACGCGCTTCTCGACGACGCCTTCGGATTGCGTGGCCGCGGCATCGGAACCCGCTTCCGGGCCGGTCAGGCCGAAACACGGGATTTCATCGCCGCGGGCCAATCGCGGCAGGTAGTACTTTTTCTGCTGATCGGTGCCGTAATGCAGCAGCAGTTCGCCCGGACCGAGGGAATTGGGCACCATCACCGTCACCGCGGCCGCGACCGAGCGCGTGGAGATCTTCGCCACCACGCGCGAATGCGCAATGGCCGAGAAACCGTGACCGCCATATTCCTTCGGAATGATCATGCCGAAGAAACCGTTCGCTTTCAGGAATGCCCAGGTGCTTGCCGGCAGATCGCGTTGCTGCTGAATCTGCCAGTCGTCCAGGCGCGCGCACAATTCGGCGACCGGACCGTCCATGAACGCCTGTTCGTCGGCGGTCAGTGGTTGCGGCGTGAACGCAAGCAGCTTGGACCAGTCCGGACGGCCCGAAAACAGTTCCGCGTCCCACCACACGGTGCCGGCTTCCAGCGCAATGCGCTCGGTATCGCCGAGGCGCGGCAGCACGGGCGCCATCGCTTTCATTGCGAAACGCGAAACCAACACGCGCCGCAGCGGCGGCAAGCCGAATATCAACGCGAGTGCGATCAGCACGAGCGTGCAAGTTTCGAACAGCAGCGGCGAAGCAACACCGACGATGCGCCAGCCAATCAGCCACACGGCGGCCGCACCGGTCCAGGCCAAGAATCCGTAACCCACGAACAGCAGCGCACTCAGCACGATCAGTGCGAGGACGAGAGTGATCAACATGGATTGCCCCGACGCGGATGCGAGATGTCTATGATCCGCCGGGCTTGCATAAAAGCAAAGCGCCTACTGCGGATTCTGCTTTACCTGATCGGCGTTTTCCCAATCGAACTGCATGAACAGCACGCTGGCGCCGGATTTGTCCACGCGCGCCCGGCACTGGCAGACCTGCTTGTATTCGGTAGACAGGCCCTTGTCGAATGTCACCGGCGCTTTCAGCAGGTAGGTATCGGGCGATTCGGCCTTGGCGCTCGCCGCGAAGGCCTTGGTGTCGATCTCGAAGGTCTTGCCGGCCATGCGCGTGGCTGCTTCGGCAGCACACGCTTTGGCCGCAGCGTCATTCGGACCGCCGCTGCAGGCGGACAGAGCCAAGCAGCTCGAAACGATCAGCAGCATGCATGCGCGCATAAACGCCCTCCAATGCGCGGCCGTCCCCGAAGATTCGCTCGCGGCCGCTACGTTCGCACGTGCAACATATATACCAGAAACATGCCGATTGCGCGCTGCAATGCGGCACCTGGATCCAGACGCTCAGTACGTCGGCACGGTCGCGTCGACTTCGCGCGACCACGCGTCGATTCCGCCTTCGACGTTGAAAACCGCGCGGAAACCGAGGCTGCGGAAGTGCTCCGCGGCGCGCGCACTGCGGCCGCCGCTGTGGCAAATAAAGGCGAGGGCCGTGTCCTTTGGCAAGCGCGCGAGCGCGTCGATGCCGTCGTCGAACGTCCGGAAGTCTTGCTGCAACGACGCTCGCGCGCGTTCTTCTGGCGGGCGCACGTCGACGAGCGTGATGTCGCCAGCATCGAGGCGCGCCTTGAGTGTTTGCACCGAGATCGGCTTGACCGGCGCCGGCGCATTCGGGTTGTCGATGGCCAAGCCGGAACCTTGCGGCGTGTCGACCCAATCGATGCGGATCCCGCGCGCGCGCGCGGCAGTGGCCGCATCCATCTGGATCACGATGCCGTTGGCATCGGCGCGGATCAGGCGCTCATCCGGTTCGGCCAGCTGGAACTGCGCCTGGAAGCGCGCATCGATCGAGAGCTGCAGCGCCGCATCGGCACCCGAGTCGGCCAGCGCCTCGCGGATCGCTTTCGCGGCGGTGGCGCTGATCGTCAATGCCGGCGGCGTGCGATCCGGCTCCGGCAAGCCGAGCAATTTCTGCAATTCTCCACTGTTATACATCGACTGCACGATGTCGGCGCCGCCGATCAGCTCGCCGTTCACGTACAACTGCGGGATCGTCGGCCAGTTGCCGTAGGTCTTGATGCCTTCGCGGATTTCCGCGTCGGCGAGCACGTCGACGCTCGCGTAATCGCCGAGCAATTCATTGAGTACGCCGGCGGTCGCCGCGGAAAACCCGCAACGTGGCGCCTGCGGCGAGCCTTTCATGAACAGCACGACCGGATGCTGTTGCAACAGTGTATCGATGCGTGAACGCAATACCGGATCGAGCGACATGGCAAACCTGCAAAGTGAACTGTGCGTATTTTAGCGCGCCGGCAGCGCCGCGCGCGCCGCTGGCAGGATCGTCTCGAGCCAGCGCGTATACATCGCCGCCGACGGATGCAGGCCGTCGCTGACCAGCATGTCGGCGGCGCCGCCGCGATCGCGCGAGATTGCCGTGACGTCGGCGTAGTGCACGTGCTGGGTCCGGGCGACGTCGGCGTTGGCGGCGTTGTAGGCATCGATCGCGCGCGCGATCGCGGACAAATCGCGCCCACTCGCGCGTGCGAACGGCGTGACGCTCCAGTCGGGAATCGAGACGGCGACGACACGCTGTGGCGCGCCGGCCAGCTCGATCGCACGCCGCAGCAGGCCGGTGAACTCCTGACGATAGCCGGCGAGGTCACGGCCGCGATACTGGTCGTTGACGCCGATCAGCAGCGTGACGAGCGCGTACGCTGGATGGAATGCGTAGACATTCATCGCCGCGGCGAGTTCGTCGGTCGTCCAGCCGGTCTGCGCGAGTATCTCCGGCGTATCGAGGCCGAGGCTGGACGCGAGCTGGCTCGGCCAGCGCCCTGCTTCGTCTACGCCCTCACCGATGGTGTAGGAGTCGCCGAGTGCGAGGAAGTTACGCAACGTGCAGAGCCGCAGCGCGTTGCCCGGCATGCGGCGCGCGGCGCTCGAGCACGCGCTCGATGCGCGCGAATACCTCGCGCAACTGCGCCGCCTGCGGCAGCAGGGTGATGCGGAAATGATTGTTCGCCGGGAAATTGAATCCGCTGCCCGGTACGACCAGCACGCTCTCGCGTTCGAGCAGTTCGAGCGCGAATGCGGCGTCATCGAATTCCGGCAGCGCGTCTCGCCGGATCGACGGAAACGCGTACAGCGCACCCATGGGCGCGACCAGTTCGAGGAAGCGGCTCTGCGCACACGCTTCGATCACCGCCTGGCGCGCATCCTGTAAACGGCCGCCCTTCGCCGTCAACGCGGAAATCGTGTCGGGTCCGGTCAAAGATGGCTCGATCGCCCACTGTGCCGGCACGTTGGCGCACAGACGCAACGCGGCGAGCAGGTCGAACGCCTGTTCCAGCTCGGTCAACGCGCCGGGCGCGCCCGTCAGCGACACCCAGCCGACGCGGTAACCGCAGGCGCGCTGCACTTTCGACAGGCCGCCGAACGTGAGCACGGTCAGTTCCGGCGCAATGCTGGCGAACGGTACGAACCGGGCCCCGTCGTAGAGGATGCCGTCGTAGATTTCATCGCTGAGCACGATCAGGCCATGCCGCTGCGCGACGCGCGCGAGCGCGACGAGCAGCTCGCGCGGATACACCGCGCCCGTCGGATTGTTCGGGTTGATCAGCACCAGCGCGCGTGTGCGCGGCGTGATCAGCGCTTCGATTTCGTCGGCATCCGGCAGGTGTGCGCGCGTCGCCGGACATGGGTAATACACCGCGCGGCCGTCGTTGAGCACGGTCGCCGCGCTCCACAGCGGATAATCCGGGCTCGGCAGCAACACTTCATCGTCGATGTCGAGCAGCGCGCGCAAGCTCATGTCGATCAATTCGCTGACGCCATTGCCGATGAATATGCGGCGCGCGTTCGCGCCGGGCACGCCGCGCGTGTGCTGCTGCGTCGCGATCGCCGCACGCGCGGCCGCCAGGCCCTGCTGATGGCAATACGCGCCGCTGCGCTGCACGTTCTGGGCGAGCGCTTCGCGCACGTGCGCGGGCACCTCGAAGCCGAACAGGCCCGGGTTGCCGATATTGAGCTTGACGATGTCGCGGCCGGACGCTTCCAATTCCAGAGCGCGCCGCGTCAACTCGCCGCGGATCTCGTAGTGAACGTCGTGCAGGCGCGCGCTGGCACGCACGGGGCTGGAATGGCTTGCAGGCATGGGGTCAGGCCGAGCTTGTTGTACCGCAGCATGCTAGCCGAATATCGCCTAAATTCAAGCCTGACGCGGCGCAGCAGGTAAAATAGCCGGATGGATTCCTCCGACGACCACGCGGCGCGCTTGCGCGCGATCGGCTGGCGCGCGCCGGCCACGCCGCTCGCGCTCGAAGCCGGGCAGCGCATCGCTCGCGTGATTGCCCAGCATCGCAACGGTTATCGACTGCACGACGGCGATGAGGAAATCCCGGCGCAGCCGGCGCCGCACTTCCTGCGCCGGAGCACGCCGCATGAGGAACGCCCGGCCGTTGGCGATTTTGTCGTCGCCAGCGACGCCAATCCGGCCGTCATCGAAAGGGTACTCGAGCGGCGCAGCCTGCTCAGCCGCGCGGCGGCCGGCGAACGCCATCAGCGTCAACTGATCGCGGCCAATATCGACAGCGTATTCGTGCTGATGGGTCTGGATGGCGATTTCAATGCGCGCCGAATCGAACGTTATCTGCTGTTGATCGAAGGCAGCGGCGCCAAACCGGTGATCGTGCTGACCAAGCTCGACAAAGTGGAAAATGCCGCATCCACGGCCATGCGCGAAGAGCTCGCCGCCGCGATTGCCGCTGTGGAAACGCATGCGGTCAACGCCAAGGACCCGGCGAGCGTGGCACCGCTGCTCGCGCACCTGCAGACCGGCGACACCGCGGTGCTCGTGGGTTCTTCCGGCGCGGGCAAATCGACGTTGACGAACACGTTGCTCGGCGTCGAACGCCAGGCCACGAACGTGGTCCGCGATCACGATTCGCGCGGCCGCCATACCACGACGCATCGCGCGCTGATCCAGCTGCCGAGCGGCGGCTGCCTGATCGACACGCCGGGCATGCGCGAAATCAAATTGACCGGCGATGAAACCCTCGGTGGCGCCAGCTTCGCCGACGTCGAGGAACTCGCGTTGCAATGCCGCTTCGGCGATTGCACGCACGGCAACGAGCCCGGCTGCGCCGTGCGTGCCGCGCTGGAGGCGGGCAGCCTCGATCGCGAGCGCTGGCACGCCTACCTGAAATTGCGCGACGAGCTCAGCGCTGCTGGCGACACGCTCGAAGCGCAGCTCAAGCGCAAGGCGCACGCGCGGGTCGGCAACAAGGCGCTCGGCAAGCGCTTGCTGGAAAAATATGGACGGCGCTGAATGAGCCAGGCCATCGATATCGCCAAACAGGCGCTGCAGAATGGCGACGCCGTTTCGGCGGAACGTCACCTGCGCGTCTTGCTCGCGCGCGAGACGCGCAATGCCGAGGCGTTGCGCCTGCTCGGCATGGCGCAGAGTGCACAGGGCCGCTACGGCGATGCGGCCGGCACTCTGCGCAGCGCGGCGGATCTCGATTCGAACAACGCGCTGGTGTTCAACAGCCTCGGTAACGCTCTCGGCCGTCTCGGCGACAAGGCCGGTGCGGCAACGGCGTTCGCGCGCGCCTGCGAACTGGCGCCGCAGGCGGCGCCGTTCTGGTACAACCTCGGCAAGCTGCTCTACGAGGATGCGCGTCCCGAACAGGCGTTGCCGGCGCTGGAGCGCGCGGCTGCACTCGCGCGCGACGACCTGCGCGCACATTTTCTGCTGGCGCAGGCGCAGCGCGTAACCGGGCACACCGAGGCCGCCGCGGAACTTTACCGGCAGCTGCTCGAGGGTCATCCGCAACGCGCCGAAGCGTGGCTAGGGCTGGCCAGTCTGCAGCGCCTGCATTTCTCGGCGGCCGACGTCGCCGCGATGGAGCAGACGATGCGCGCCGAGCTGTCCGAGGACGACCGCATCTCGATCCGCTTCGCGTTGGCGCGCGGCTACGAGGATCAGCAGCGCTACGCCGATGCGTTCGCGCTGTACGCCCAAGCCAATGCGCTCGTGCGCGCGCATCACGCGTGGGACGCGCGGCACTTTTCGCAACGCGTCGATGAGTTCCTCGGCGCATTCGTCGCGCCGCTGCCGCCGCGCGGCGTCGACGATCAAGGCGGCGAAGTCGTGTTCGTGGTCAGCATGCCACGCTCGGGGTCGAGCCTGGCCGAACAGATTCTTGCCTCGCACCCGGCGGTGGACGGCGCTGGCGAATTGCAGGATCTGCCCGCGGTCCTGCACGAGGAGTCCGAGCGCCGCGGCCAGCCGTTTCCGCGCTGGGTCGGGCAGGCTACTGCGGCAGATTGGCGGCGTCTCGGCCAAAGCTATCTGGAACGCACCGCGCGCTGGCGTGCGCAGCGTCCGCGCTTTACCGACAAGCTGCCCGACAACTGGCGCCATGTCGGCGCGATTCTGCGCATGCTGCCGGCTGCGCGCATCGTCATCTGTCGGCGCGATCCGGTGGAGACATGCCTAGCCTGTTTCCGCCAGATGTTTGCCGTCGGCGGCCAGGCATTCAGTTACGATCTGGATGATCTCGCCGCGTACTGGCGCGACTTCGACCGCGCCGCGCGTCACTGGGCGCGCCTTTACCCGGACCGCGTGCGCACGCAGCAGTACGAGGCATTGCTCGAAGATCCCGAGCGCGAAGTGCGCGACCTGCTGGCCTTTTGCGATCTGCCGTTCGACGCGGCTTGCGTGCGTTTCCACGAAACGCGTCGCAGCGTGCAGACCGCGAGCGCGGCGCAAGTGCGCGAACCGCTACGCCGCGATACCGCTCGTGCGCCGCATTACGGCGCGCTGCTCGACCCGTTGCGGCAGTCGTTGCGCCTGCTTTCGCTACAATAGCGGTCTTATGTTCAATGAAACCCAGCGCTTGGCGGGACTTTCGCCGGAAGTCGCGCGCAACGCCATCGAGATCGCCCAGGCGATCGCGCAACGCCGCCTCGAAGATGCCGATCGCGCACTGATCACCGCGCTGGCGCACGCGCCTGCGCATGCCGAGATTCTGCGCCTGTGCGGCCTGGTCCAACTCGCGCGCGCAGAGCGCGAAGCGGCGATCGGCAGCTTGCTGCAGGCGCGCGCGCTGCGCGCCGACGATCCGCTGATTCACGATGCGCTCGGTACCGGCTACGAGGCGATTTTCGATTACGCTCGCGCTCGCGCATCGCTGCATCGCGCCTGCACGCTCGCGCCCGACAACGCCGGCTTCTGGTTCAACTACGCCGCCCGCATCTATGCCGACGGTGACAACGAAGGCGCGCAGCCGGTGTTGCAGCGCGTTTTGAGTCTTGCGCCGAAGCACGCCGGCGCGCGCATTCTCGCCGCCAATATCGCCGCGGCCGAGGGCCGGCGCGACGATGCCGAACGCCAATATCGCGAGGTCATCGCCGACCGCCCGGATCAGGCCGGCATGGCGTGGTGGTGGCTGGCCGTGCTCAAGCCGATGGCACTGACCGAGCAGGACATCACGGCGATGCGGCACCTGATCGATGACTCGCGCATCGACGAACGCGAACGCGCCGCGGCGGGCGTGGCGCTTGCGTACGCGCTGGAACAACGTGGCGACTTCGCATCGGCATTCACGTCGCTGACCGAGGCGCATGAACGCCTGCGCCGCAGTGGCTGCCGTTACGATGCGCCAGGCTCGACCGAGCACACGCAAGCCGTGTTGCGCGCATTCGATCCGGCGCCGGCCGGCGCGCAGGCGGCGCAGGGCGAGGAAGTGATCTTCATCGTCAGCCTGCCGCGCTCGGGTTCCACGCTGACCGAGCAGATCCTCGCCGCGCACTCGCACGTCGAAGGCGGCGGCGAAATTCCCGATCTGCTGCAGACGATCATGGACGAATCCGACCGGGTTCATGGCGCGCTCGCACAATGGGCGCCGACGCACTCGCCGCAACAGTGGCGCCTGCTCGGCCAGCGTTACCTGGCACGCACGCGACGCTGGCGCAAACAGCGTCCGCGGTTTACCGACAAGCGTCTGGACAACTGGCTGTTCGTCGGCGCGATCGTGGCGATGTTGCCGCAGGCGCGCGTCGTCATCGTCACGCGCGATCCGCTGGAAAACTGCCTCGGCTGCTGGCGTTACATGTTCACGCACGACTACACGCACGAATTTGCCGATCTGGCCGCGCGCTGGCGCGAATTCGATGCCGCCGCACGGCATTGGCAGGCGCTGTATCCGCAGCAGGTGCGCGTACAACCCTACGAAGATCTCGTCGCCGATCCGGAAACACAGATTCGCGCGCTGCTCGAATTCTGCAATCTGCCGTTCGAGGCGGCGTGTCTGCAATTCCACAACGCCGAGCGCCGCGTCACCACGCCGAGCGCAAGCCAGGTGCGCGAGCCGCTGCGACGCGACACCGCGCGCGCGCACAAATACGGCGCATTGCTCGACCCGTTGCGCAAAGAACTCGGCTTGCCGCCGTTCCAATACTGATTGCTATCGCTGGAGATTTCCGTGGATCGAAACGAACTCATCGCCGACTTGCCCGCCTCGACGCGGGAACTGCTGCGCCAGAGCGACCAAGCCTTGCGCGGCGGCGATCGCGCGCGCGCCTTGCAGCAGGCGCGCGGTGCGGCGCAGGAATCGCCGGGACATCCGGAAGTTCTGCGCCAATTGGCCGCGGCCCTAGCCGCCCACGGTCCATCGGAAGAAGCGCTGGCGGCGATCGAGAACGCACTCGTGTTCCATCCGGACGAGCCGATGATGCTGACCACGCACGCGATCGTGCTCGAGGTCAACGGCCACAACGACCGCGCGATCGAGTCATTTCGTCTGGCCAGCGCCTTGGCGCCCGAATCGGCCAACCACGCCTACAATCTCGGCCGCGCCTTGAGCAAACGTGGCGACAACGCCGCCAGTCTGGAGGCGCTGGAGCGCGCGCTCGCGCTGGATCCGGCGCATCGCAACGCCCGCGCAGCACACGCCGAAGTCCTGCGCCGGCTTGGCCGCACCCAGGAAGCGGTATCGCAGCTGCGCGACCTGGTCGGGCGCAATCCGGAGGACGCCAAGGCCTGGTCGGCATTGGCGACGATCAACGCCGGCCGCTTCGATGAAGGCGATGTCGCAGCGATGGAACGCATCAAGGCCGATCCGGCTTTGGGCATGGACGAGCGCGTGCGCCTCGAATTCAGCCTGGCCAAGGCCTATGCGGGCGAAGCGCGTTATGCGGATGCGTACGCGGCCTACACGCGCGCGAACGGGCTCGTGCGCGCACACGTGCCGTGGAACGCCGAAGGCCATTCGAAAGCGGTGGACGGAATGCTCGCCGCGTTCACGCAAGCACCGCCCTCGGAGGCAGATCGCTTCGGCGAAGAAATGATCTTCATCGTCAGCCTGCCGCGTTCGGGTTCGACGTTGACCGAGCAGATTCTCGCCGCGCACCCGAAAGTGGATGCCGGCGATGAGCGCACCGATCTGCTCGATACGATCAGCGGCGAAAGCCGGCGCCGCGGCCAGCCATTGACGCGCTGGGTCGCGCAGGCGAGCGCGGCCGACTGGCGGCGTCTGGGCCAGGAGTATCTGGACCGCAGCAAACTGTGGCGCGGCACCGGCCTGCGCGCGACCGACAAGCTGCCGAGCAACTGGCTGTGGCTCGGCGCGCTTTCGCGCATGCTGCCGGGGGCGCACATCGTCGATTGCCGGCGCGAACTCATCGAAACCGCATGGTCGTGTTACTGCCACCTGTTCAAGATCGGCACGCAGGACTTTTCCTTCGACTTCGACTCGATCGCCGCTTACGCGCGCGACTACGAACGCGCGATGTCGCAGTGGCGAGAATTGTTCCCGCAGCGCATCCGCACGCAAGTGTACGAATCGCTGCTTGCCGATCCGGAAGCAGAAACGCGCGCGCTGCTCGCATTCTGCGGCCTCGAGTTCGACCCGGCCTGTCTGCGTTACTACGAGGCCGAGCGCAGCGTGCGCACGCCGAGCGCCGCGCAAGTTCGCGAGCCGTTGCGTCGCGACACCGCGCGCACCGCCCGCTACGGCGCGCTGCTCGATCCGCTGCGCAAGGCGCTGGGGATTCCTCTCTTTTCCGTCATCTAGCTATAGTTCGGCGCATGATCGATTCGCCGGAAATGCTGACCCGCTTCACCGAACTCGACCGTCGGCTCGTTGCCGCGGTCAAAGGTATCAAGCTTCTGGCGGCGGTGAGCTGGCCGGCGAGCGTGCAAAGCAGGTTTCTGGAGAACTGGCATGCGGGCCGCGCGCAATTGCCGGCGGTCGAATATCCGCGCAGCGATTTCACGCGCGCGCGTGCCGAACTCGAGGCCGTCTGCGCGCAGGCCGACGTGCAGCATCCGCTTGGCGATTACCTGCAGCGCACGGCGCGATCCTGGCGCATCGCCACCGACTTGCTCGATGCACTCGGCACGCCGGCACTGACCGAGCATTCGATCCGTCTGTTCGGGCGTCCGGGTGACCGCTTGCCGGGCGGCAGCGTCAGCAATCTGGACGCGGCGCGCCACTTCATCGAGCTGGCCGACGAGCTCGGTCACGAGATCGTCAGCAGCGAGGCCGACTACTGCATTCCGCCGGATGTCCTGCGCGACGAGTTGCAGGCGCAGATCAGCGCTTTTTTCACGCACGACAACGTGCGGGTCGAAGTCGACCCGAACCTGATCGCCAAGGCCGCGGCCGGTACCACGCGCATCCGCCTGCGCTCGATGACGAGCTTCTCCGAATACGACAAGCATCAGTTGCTCGAACACGAAGCGTTCGTGCACACGCTGACCGCGCTGAACGGGCGCGCGCAGCCGAATCTGGCGTCGCTGGCCACGAACTCGCCGCGCATCACGGCGACCCAGGAAGGCTTGGCGACGTTTGCCGAACTCATGTCCGGCTCGATCGACATCGGCCGCATGAAGCGCATTTCCTTGCGCATCGTCGCGATCGACAAGGCGCTGCACGGCGCGGACTTCATCGAGGTATTCAAGTTCTTTCTCGACGCCGGACAGACCGATGCCGACAGCTTCACCTCGGCGATGCGCGTGTTCCGCGGGGCGCCGGTCGGCGGCGGCGCCGCATTCACCAAGGATGCCGTGTACCTGCATGGCCTGCTCTCGGTGCACACGTTCTTCCGCTGGGCGCTGAAGAACCGGAAGCTGCGGCTGTGTCGCTACCTGTTTGCCGGCAAAATGACTTTGCACGACGTGCTCGCGCTGGAACCGTATTTCGACTCGGGATACATCGCCGCACCGGTGTATCTGCCGCCTTGGGTCCAGCGCGCGAACGGCATGGCCGGCACGCTGGCGTTTTCGCTGTTCGCCAACCGCATCCGTCTCGACAAGGTCGAAGCGGAAGATCTGATTCTCGGAATCTGAGGGCTGTGAAAATGTATAAAAATGCTCTTGCCATCGCACTGCTGTCGATCTTGAGCAGCACCGCCGTGGCCGCAACGAATGCGCAACTCGTGCACGACGCATTGCCGCAGATCACCGCCTGGCGCCGCGACATCCACCAACATCCGGAATTGAGCAATCGCGAAGTGCGTACGTCCAAACTCGTCGCCGATGAACTGAAAAAGCTCGGCTACGAAGTGCGCACCGGCATCGCGCATACCGGTGTCGTCGGCGTGCTCAACGGCGGCTTGCCGGGTCCGAAACTCGCGATCCGCGCCGACATGGACGC
>Ga0157372_10001574_pt1 | contig 24873 bp, 14 predicted proteins | sample C55metaG_FD_115307 | JGI IMG/M metagenome (GOLD analysis project Ga0157372, IMG submission 115307) | Corn rhizosphere microbial communities from Kellogg Biological Station, Michigan, USA - C5-5 metaG | ecosystem: Host-associated > Plants > Roots > Rhizosphere > Soil | place: USA: Michigan...
TGCTCGACGAACCATCTGACGGTTACCATTATTTTGAAGGTCATGCGGTGCATCAGCTTAAAGAAAAACAACGCTCGGCTTTATACAAGCAATATATTGGTTTCGTTTTCCAGGCTTACCATTTAATTGACGAGCTTACCGTTTATGAAAACATTGAAACCCCACTTATTTACCAGGATTTTAAAAGCGCTGAGCGTAAAGCCATGGTTGCCGATATGCTTGACCGCTTTAACATTGTTGGCAAAAAAGATCTTTTCCCGGCACAGCTATCTGGCGGACAGCAGCAGCTTGTGGGCATAGCCCGCGCGCTTATTGCCAAACCAAAATTGTTATTGGCCGATGAACCAACCGGTAACCTCAACTCAAAACAAGGGGAGGAGATTATGGAACTGTTCCGTAAGCTGAATAAGGAAGATGGTGTGACCATTATCCAAGTTACCCACTCCGAAAAAAATGCCGAATACGGTTCGCGCATTATCGATCTGCTGGATGGCAGGATCGATTCATCAAGAAAACTCTGAACTCAATAATAAAATGCGATACTATAAATTACTATTTCTCGGTCTTGTTACGTTGTCGTCGGCAAAAGCGTTTGGCCAGTCTGATACATCCCTTTCGTTGCAGAAATGCATTGATATTGCTATAAAAAATAACCTTGATGTAAAGCAAAGCGAATTAAAGGCCCAAAGTGCCCGCATTGATTTTATGCAGGCTAAAGAAAGCATGTTGCCAACTTTAAATGCTAATATAAACCACGGTATAAACCAGGGGCGTAATATTAACCCCTTTACAAATACCTATGTAAATCAATCATTAACTTACGGCAACTACAGTCTCGAATCAAACCTTACGCTTTTTGGTGGTTTACAAAACGTAAATGCTATCAAACAAACTTCGCTGGCTTACCAGGCCGGTAGAATGGATTTGCAGCAGGCTAAAGATCTGGTTACTATAAATGTGATTACTGCCTATTTGCTTGTACTGGATAATACGGAGTTGTTGGCACAGGTTAAAAACCAGGTTGATGTTTCGGCAAAGCAGGTTGAAAGGCTAACTGTTTTAGAAAAGGATGGTGCTAATAAATTGCCATCTGATCTATATGATTTGCAGGGTACACTGGGCGATAACAAGTTGAACGTTGTTGCGGCTAACAGCGCGTTGGAAAGTGCCAAACTGAGCTTATTACAAATACTTAATATCCCATATAATAAAAATATTGTATTGCAGCCCATTAACGCACAGGACGTTTCAAATCAAACTGCGCTCACGTCCGATCAGGTTTACGATACAGCGTTACAGCAACTGGCCTTAGTTAAAGCCGCCACGCTTCGCCGTCAAAGTGCCGAAAAAGCAGTCAGCGTAGCTAAAGGGGCTTTGCTGCCAAATGTTTCGTTATATGGCGGTCTGTACACCAATTATTCAAGTGCTGCGCAGACCTCGGTGTTCACCGACTCATCAACCGTAAATACCGGTAACTTTATAAATACGCCAGGTGGTAAGCAACCAGTTTTAACTACGCAGGCCAATTATGTAAATAAAGATATCGGCTACTATGACCAGTTTAAAAATAATTACAGTACACAGTTTGGTGTAAGTCTAAAGATCCCGATCTTAAATTATTTCCAAAATCACAATAAAGTGGCCAAAGCCAAGATCGATTTACTCAATTATAAATACATAGAGGAAAATACTAAAATTAAGCTGAAACAGGATGTTGAACAGGCTTATCTTAACATGACATCGGCCTATAACAGGTATACTGTGCTCCTTGAGCAGGTTAAAGCCTACGCCGAATCATTTCGTACTGCCGAAATACGGTTCAATGCAGGTGTTTTAACTTCTGTAGATTATGTAGTAGCAAAAAATAACCTTGATAAATCAAAGATAAACATGATCAATGCCCGCTATGACTGTTACATTTATAACAAAATACTTGATTATTACCAGGGCAAATTAGCGTTGTAAATGCGACAAGACTAACAAATCCTATACTTTTATTAAAAATTATAAGTTAAATATCCGGTTAAACTTTACTGAATTATCAGTTGGGTTTAGCCGGATATTTCTAATTTAGCAGCGGTTTTGCAAACAATAAGGTTTACCAAGACTTAATACATCATTCAAACACCTAAAAAAATGAAAAAAGCAATTTTACTTTCCTTATCTATTTTTTTACTGTCAGTCGGCGTTTCAAAAGCCCAGGTTATCCCGAGCTTTTCTTTCGGCCTTAAAGGTGGTTTAAACTATTCAACATTTCCCTCCAACGGAGTTTTTAACAACGATAATAGAGCAGGTTACCAGGCTGGTGCATGGGCACGGATAGGTGGTCTGGGCTTAATTTTTCAACCCGAACTTTATTATACCAATAAAAGCGTAACTGTAAATAATGGAGGTGTTTCAAATAAACAAAGCTTTAAAAGTTTTGATGTTCCATTACTTGTAGGTGCTAAAGTTGGTGCTTTAGGTTTAGGTGGAAGGTTTTATGGTGGGCCGGTGCTTTCATTTACAACCGGAAGAGATAGGGATGCATTTAACGATGCAACAGCGTTAAGGTATAAAGATGCGAACTACGCAATACAGGTGGGGGCAGGTGTTGATATCAGTAGCCTGTCTATCGACCTTCGTTACGAAGGTGGTTTAAATAAAATAGCTTATGGCAACGATAATTCGCACACGCGTGTTAGCTTGTTCAGCCTTGCTGTTGCTTATAAATTGTTCTCATTATAATCTCCCAGCCCCTCAAAAATACTGAAAGACCTGCCGGTAACGGCGGGTCTTTTTTGTGTTAGATCGGAGTGTAAACTTTCTTATTATTCAAGTTACGCAATCGATTGTATATTTAGTATTATATTTTAGCTTTTATTTGATAGAATAGTATTATGCTTATTGTACAATGTACACCTATATTTAGGTGCCATTTATGCGTTAGTTATCTGTTTAAACGCGGGTTTCAGACATTTCCTAAAATTCAGGGCAGATGAAAAAATACCTTTCAATCTCATTTTACAAAATTTTGTTTGCGCTATCGCTGATAGGGAACAATGCTTCTGCTCAAACGGATACAACTTCGAGGCTTATCCGACTTAATCAAATAGGCTTTTACCCTGGTGCCATAAAAAAGGCCATTGTTTTAAGTGACAGAGGAAGCGACTTTTTTATCCAAACCCTTCAAAAGCAAACAGTATTTACCGGTAAGCTTAAATCATCGCTTAAATCAAACTTTGCCGGTCATATTGTTCAATTGGCCAACTTTAGTACATTCGGCAAGCCCGGCAGGTATGTGCTTTATGTCCCATCTGCAGGTTATTCTTATCCCTTTGAAGTTAAGGCTTCGGTTCATAAGGCGGTGGCCGTTGCTGCTATCAAAGCCTATTATTTTATGCGCTCAGGCACACATTTACCCGAAAAGTATGCCGGCAAATGGCACCGGGCCGAAGGTCATCCCGATACTGTTGTACTGATCCATCCATCTGCCGAAAGTGAGGGGCGAAAGACAGGCTCAGTGATATCATCGCCGCGCGGTTGGTATGATGCCGGCGACTATAACAAGTATATTGTGAACAGTGGCATTACTACAAGTACCTTGCTTTCCCTGTATGAGGATTTCCCTGCCTACATGAAAACAGTTAAGCTTAATATTCCCGAAAGCAGCAATAAAATTCCGGATGTTTTGGATGAGGTGCTTTGGAACTTGCGTTGGATGCTCACTATGCAGGATCCCGCCGATGGCGGCGTATATCATAAGCTTACCAATGCCGCTTTTGATAAATTTGAAATGCCTGATAAAGATACATCGCCACGTTTTGTGGTACAAAAAGGTACTGCGGCTACGCTTGATTTTGCGGCTGTTATGGCGCAAGCTTCCCGCATTTTTAAACAATATCCTAACGAGCTACCGGGCTTAGCCGATTCATGTATCAATGCTGCTCAAAAAGCCTGGAGTTGGGCTGGTAAAAATCCGATGGTGGCATACCGGCAAGATGAGATGAACAAAAAGTTTGAACCGAAGATCACTACAGGCGGTTATGGCGATAATAATTTTACCGATGAGTTTATTTGGGCGGCTTCTGAGTTGGCAGTCAGTACCGGTGAGGTTGACTATCTTAAAAATATTAATCTTTTGCCTGATGGCTTGATGCCGGTACCTACATGGTCACAGGTTAGGCTGTTGGGGTATTATACGCTGATCAAAAATGATATAACAGGAAAAACTGTACCCGCGTTACCGGAAATCAGGAAGCGACTTATCAACACTGCCGATGATATGATAAATGGGGTTGACTCAAACGCTTATCAAACAGTGATGACTAAATCAGCCAGGCATTTTGGCTGGGGCAGCACATCCGAGGCTGCAAACGAAGGAGTTCTGCTTATCCAGGCTTACAAGTTATCGGGCGATAAAAAATACCTGGATTATGCTTTAGCAAATCTTGACTACTTGCTTGGTCGTAACGGCACTGGTTATTCCTTTGTAACAGGGTATGGTACTAAAACGCCAATGCATCCGCACCACAGACCTTCTGCAACTGACGCTATAGTTGACCCAATACCAGGCCTGCTTGTTGGCGGCCCCAATCCAGGTATGCAGGATGGTGTCAAATTGCCATCAAAAGTGCCCGATGAGGCCTATATTGATAATGAGCACGCTTACGCCGCCAATGAAATAGCCATAAACTGGAATGCCCCGCTGGCTTATCTGGCTAATGCGTTAGAGGCTTTGCAACACAAGTTAGCGACCCAGACCACAAGATTATAAAGCATTAGGCAGATATCTGCGACAGGTCAACCTTCAAGACCCCGTAGGTTGTAAGACTTTATTATCGCAGTAAAAAGAAAGCGCTTCTCCAATTAATTAGAAGCGCTTTTTGTTTTTTAAGAACTTACGAGGTCTCTAAAACTTCGTAAGTTTGAATTTATCGTTACTTCACCACCTCAACCCATTGTCCTTTCAATAAGCTGCTGATTTGGTTATTATACATCGCCTCGCAATAAACAGCTGGCAAATAATATTTACCTGTGTATGCTGCATTAAGCATTACATAATAGGTTGATTCCTGCCCTTCATACAAACTGAAATAGGTGTTCACCCTGTCATCACGGATGTCGCGGTAATCAGATGGTGATGATTTAAACGCTTCGTCGCCAAGCAGCCGGGTATTCAGGATCTCCCAGCCCGACGGAAAAATCTGGGTGAGGGCCAGGTTATCATACCTGCCGCGTTTACCGGGGTTTTTGATGTTTATCTGTGCTACAAAATCGGTCCCTTGTTTTAATGATGATGGGTCTATCGGTTTACCTTTAAGCGAGAAATAACCAACACGCATCTGTAATACATCCGGATTGATGATAGATTTGGTATCCTGTCCTGATGATGGCTGGCCTTTTTGTATCAGCCTAATGTACAGTTTATTGTTGCTGTTGTTCTTGAGGTAAACTTTACCGCCATTGCCGGCCAGCGCCCCTTGCCATAAATATGAACTTGTACTAATGGTGGCTTTGGCGCTTCCTGCTGCATAGTTAAATTCAAGTTTGCCTGCAGGTTTGTTTTGCCCGTAAAACTGGGTCAATGCTATCAGCGAGTATGCTGTAGTTTGGGTGCTGTACCAATCATCCTGTGATAAACGCGCAGCAACGGTGTGCACCAATCCGGCCGCTTTTTGTTTTTGGCCTAACAGGGTAAGGGTTTCCAGTATCATTGCCTCATCCCTTAAATCGGATCCATAAGTGCCATAAAGACTATTGTATGGTTTAACGGTAGCTGATAATCTAGCAATCATTCTTAAACCAACTTCGGGCTGTCCCGCAAGCTTATAAGCCGCTGCAAGTCGCCAGGCCGCTGCATCACTCAGCAATGCAAACTCACGCAGCCGGTTCATTGCGCCCATTTCGGGTGAGCGGGCCAGTGCCAGCAGATATAAACGATAGGCCTGGGTAAGGTCATCTTCATAATAATATGGCTGCTTGCGTGGTGCCCAGCTCAGGGCTTTTTCTTTTTGATACTTTCTCCAGCGGTCAATAAAGCCGATCGGCATGCTGAAGCCTTTTGCCTGTGCTGCTAACATGAAATGCCCCGCATAATTGGTTCCCCACTCATCGGCTTCGCCGCCGTAAGGCCAGTAGCTTAAGCCACCACCCTGTACCTGGAAGCCATTGAGCCTGTTAATGGTGGCTTTAATATTCCGGTCGGTTTCGGCTCTTTGTTTTGGTGAAAGGTCAAGCAACTGGTTCAGGTATAACTGGGGGAAAGCTGATGATGTGGTTTGTTCCACACAGCCATGCGGATATTCAATCAGGTAATCCAAACGTTTTGAAAGATTCAACGGCGGGATATAAGCTACTTCAAGCGTGGCTTTATTAGTACCGTTGATACCAACCGGCTGATAATCGGTATTCCACACTTCGCCCGGCGCAAGCTCTTTCTGAACAATGCGGGTAACCGGCGGATTAGGGTTGCGAACGTTAAGATCAACATCATAAGCAGCTGTTTCCGAACCGCTTTTGGCAATTATTTTTACTTTACCTACGCCGACAAAATCTTTAACGTTCAAATCAAAGGTTACCATCTGGTCGCCGGGCTTATCGAAAGTCAGCGTCTTTTGATTATTGCCGCCAAGATTACTGAAAGCATTGCTTTGCACTTGTATGTCAACGGTTTTAATATTGTTCTCCATAGCGAAAACGGTAACCGGTAACTGGATGCTTTCGGACGGGCCAAGCACACGCGGCAGGGTAGCCAGGATCATCAAGGGTTTTTTAACAGCTACAGCTTTTTCGGCAATACCATAAGCGCCGTTATGCCCGGCTACTATCATAGCCTTAACAGATCCAACGTATTGAGGCAATATAAAGCGCTGTGTTTGCTTTTCACCTGCATCGAGATGGAAAGGCCCAAGGAATTTTACAACAGGCTTAAAACGGTTTACAGATACGTTTTTGTTGGTACCGAGGTTCCCGTCGCCGCCGATGCTTAAAATTCGCTCCAGTCCTCCGCCAAACGCGCCTATCACATAGTCGAATAGGTCCCAGGTTTTTACGCCTAAAGCTTCATGAGCATAAAAGGTATCATGTGGATTCGGCGTTTTGTAATTGGTGATATCAAGCAGGCCTTCATCAACAATTGCAATAGTATAGGTCATTTCCTTGCCCGATGCTTCGGATACGGTAATGGCCGACTGTGTTTCCGGCCTGATCTTATCAGGCATGCTGATGATTGGTTTCAGGATGGTTTCAGGGTTTTCAACTTGCAGCGGGATAGCACCATACATGCGGATAGGTAGGTCATTAACCGTTTGCGAATGTTTTTGAAGCAGGGTAACGTTAACAAAAACGTTCGGTGCCATTGTTCCATCAACAGTAAATGTATATCGGGTTTGTCCCTTTTTCGTATCTATCCAGGTTGTTTTTAAAACCTTGCTGCCGTTTTCAAAACTAATCAGTGCTCGACCAGCTTCTCCTGTTGGAATGGTCAAAGTTGCCTCATCGCCAACTTTATATGCAGGTTTATCTGAAGTAAAAGATAACATTGCAGCCTCGGTAGGATTGGTGGATTGTAACCTTTCCGACCAGTTTGGCCAATCCACATAAATGATCTTACCTGTTGAATGGCCTGTTTGTTCGTCTTTAACTTTAATGAGGTAGCGGCCCCAGTCGGCTTTGTTGATATGCAGCTTCCATTTCCCTGCGCCACCGGTAAGCCTTACGGTTTCAGTTTTGATAAGTTTATTATACTTATCCTGGGTAAAGTTACTCATTTCATTGCCGGTTTGATCCCACCACCAGCGCCATTGTACCTTGTATAGTTCAACCTGCACGTCGCGGCTACCCGGCAGGGCGTTTCCATTTACATCAACATCGGCTATGTCAACTAAATGGTCCTTATCAGTAACCAACATGCCCGAAAGGTCACTGCCTTCAGGTGTCTTGATCCCTACGTAGCCTGGGTAAACGTTATAAGGCATGCTCACCTGGTTGATGCTGAAATTACCGCCCGGCTCAAATACCTTAACCAGGAAATTCGCACGAAGCTGACCAGGGGCCTGTTTCTCCACATTTACATTTGCGTCAACATCGGCCGTACCTGTTTCGCTTAGTTTGCCATCAAAAACGGTTTGAACCTGCGTATTAAAAGCCAGTGTAGGATCATCAAAAACATAATCTTTATATTTTTTGAAGCTGGTATTCTGTGCCGATAAATAAGCATCAACTTTGGCTTTTAAGTTTTGGGCCGCACCACCAAAAAGCCATTGTGCACTTAGTTTTCCATTGGCGTTGTTTCCTTTGGTCAATTCAGCAGCCCCGCCGAAAGACAAGCTAAGCTTAAGCCGGTTAGGCATTATGGTTTCAACCTTTATCTTTTTCTCAAAAGTAGCGCCGCCAACCTTAACCTTAGCTGTCCAGTTACCGGTAGGGGACGAGGTTTCCGTCGCTGTATGGAAACTGTAAAATCCATCTAAGCTTTTGGTTTGGGTAATGCGCCTGTAAAGCTTATCACTTGGATCATACAATTCAAATTCGACAGGATGATCGGCCGGAAGAGTTTTTAATTTATCCTCCAGAATAAAAGATGTATAAATGGAGTCTCCCGGACGCCAAACACCGCGTTCGCCATAAATAAATCCTTTGAGGCCATTCTGCACTTCTTCACCGCCAACATTAAATCTCGACAGGGGCAAAGAACTGCCATCGTCCAGTTTAAGATAGCCACGCTGTACGCCTTTTTTGGCTACCAATAAGTATGGTTTCCTCTTCAGATTTAATTTAGCCAGACCGTCGCCGTCGCTGGTTGTTTTGTAAATCACCTGTTTTTGGTAGTCAAGTAATTCCAAATCCACGTTATTCATTGGCTGGGCACTAAGTATATCAGTAACAGCTATCAGCATACTGTTATCATTGCCACGTTTGGCAATAAGGCCAATATTTGATGAAATAATGTTGCGCGTAGCCCAGCGTTGTTTATTATAGTACGAATCTGTACAGGCGTCGTCGCGTTCCTGCCAATTGTAACCTTCAGGATAGTAATTATCATAACGTTTCCAAAAGTCGTCATCTTCGTCACTTACTTTTGAGGTATTATCGCTGTAATCACCACCGTAGTAACCACCTTCTTCGTCGTCGCCATTATCTTTTTGAACCTTGCCGCTGTGGACTTTACAATTGAACAATGAATATGACCGCCTGAAACCAATAACCACACGATAGATAGCACCTGGTTCAGTGCGGATCATTTGGTCAAGATCGAGCATAAAGCGGTTCTTCTTGTGTAGGTTAAGACCTTTATCAGTATCCAGGCGGATTGTTTTCTCAACTATTGGTTTACCAACCTGTCTTAATTCGGCATTGCCATCAAAACCATTGCTTTGAAAGTATTGCGGTACGTTGTTTTCGTAGATCTTGATGATGGTGACATCAACCGCGTTCAGGTTAATTGCTTCAAACGGCATCATAATGCGGCCCGAATCGGGGAGGATCACACCCTTGCCGGGGATGGTAACCGCAGGCAAACGATTTTCAAAGAATAAATTAGCGGTATAACCCTTCGTGATCCTTTTCAGGAGCGTGTTTTTAATGCCTTCGTTCACAGATATGGTGTAATCCCCCTGCAAACGATCAGGTGCGTAAACTTTGACCAGGCTGCCATCTATGCTGTAAGCAGGATCAGTTATATTATTGATCGTGATAAGGCCGTTAAGTTCTTGTCCAATCAAAATGTTATCCGAAAACTGTACTTCAACATACTGATCATTGTCCTGCACAGCGCGGATATTTAGTACCTTAAAATCGCCAATGGCAGGCACTTCAAAACTCTGGTTACCTTTTTTATCTACGCCAATGCTGCTGCCATCCCACTTAATAGTAAGTGGATTGGCTTTGCCTGCAATACGGGTTAAGCCGGCTATGGTAAAATGATGGTTTTTGTGGGCAGCGTCATGCTCCCAGTTTATTTTTACCGGAGATGCGTAGTTGGGTATGAGGATCTTATCAACAGCCGATGGATCTTCTGCATCGGCTGTTTGAACATCGCCAGTCAGTTTCATTTCGGTGTTTGAAGTGCTGCTTGCAGTTTGCATGCCAACAAATGAAACCGTAAAATCGGGCTGAATAACCTGGAAATAAAATTTAAAGTGCTCAAAATGATCCGACACTTCAATAAGCTTGCCCAATTTAAAATCGGCAGTATAGTTTTTACCGGGGTCGAGCTTTTCATCGGGCTTGAACTCGATGGTTCGTGCATCCGTCCAGATAGCCTTTCCTTTTATAGCCGGTGAAAAGTTGAAAAGATCTTCGGTTATTTCCTCATTTTGTTGGTGCGTTACCTGCACGTCATTGGCCAGCCTGATACGAATGGGGCTCTGTTTGGAAATAACACCAGTTGTATACGACTCGATATACTTGCTGAAAGCAGGATCAACTATTGTTTTTTTATGGCCATGAGCTACCAGGTATATGATAAGTAATGCAAGAGCAATGGTAGTGACAACAGTGATTAAGGTTCGGCGTTTGCGGAATTGATTGTATCCGTTTTCCATGAATAGGTTTATTTATTATCAGGTAAATTATGAAATTTATGACAATAAATAATTTAAAGCGAAAATTATTTTATCATAACCCCGGGCTTATTTAAAACCGGGATCTTGATAAAATTCATCTCCACAATACTTTCAGGAAGGAATATAAATTTCTTGTCGAAAATGTCTTTGCCTATATAATAGCTGAGCCAATATTCGTTATTAAGGCCGAAGGTTTGCTCATCAATAGGCTCGATAAGCTTATATGCTTTGCTATCTACAACAGGGATCATATGCCTCAGAGTAGAGGTTTTTACCTGTTCGCCGTCTTTTTCACCATAACCTTTTGAGGTAATGAGCACGTTTTCGATCGGCTCGTTTTTAAGGTTAATGAGGTAGACATACCATACCTTACTTTCCACGCTCTCGCTCTCCAATGCTACCGCAATAGCAATATCCTTTACATTATTTTCGGGCAGGTCTTTTTTCATTCTTTTGGTTGATTAGGTTGATTGGGTGAATGGTTTTACACGTACATGCCAAACCATTCACCCAATCAACTATTCACTACTTCTTCTTAGTTGCCGCCTTTTTCTTGGCCGGTGCTTTAGTTGCAGTAGGTTTAGCTGAGGCAGCAGCTTTACCAAAGCGCCCTTTTTTTGCATCCTTCGGTGTTGCATCGGCGAGTGCCTTGCATTCCTCATAAGTCAGGGTCAAAGGATCTTTATCTTTAGGGATCTTAACGTTCAGTTTGCCAAATTCAATATAGGGCCCCCAGCGGCCGTTCAGTACTTTAACGTCCGGATCTTCATCAAAAGATTTGATCAGCTTTTCAGCATCCTTTTTACGCTTTAGGTTGATTAGCTCAATGGCCTGTTCCTCGGTAACATCGTGCGGGTCGATCTCTTTAGGTAAAGATACAAAAGCGCTGTTATGACTGATGTAAGGCCCGAAACGACCGATAGCCACTTTCATTACCTTGCCTTCATACTCGCCCACAACTTTGGGGAGCTTGAATAGCTCAAGTGCTTCTTCAAGGCTGATGGTCTCGATACTCTGTCCGCTGCGAAGGCTTGCATAAAGGGGTTTCTCTTCGTTTTCGTCTGTAGCGCTCTCACCAACCTGTACAAATGGCCCGAAACGGCCTATCCGAACAGAGACTTTTTTTCCGCTTTCCGGGTGGATGCCTAATTCGCGTTCTCCGGTTGCTTTATCAGCTTTTTCAATAGTGTTTTCAACTTCCTTGTGGAATGGGTTATAAAAATCATGGAGCATTGCAGTCCACTCTTTCATACCTTGCGCTATTTCGTCAAATTGCTTTTCAACGCTGGCTGTAAAGTTAAAGTCAACAATATCTTTGAAATATTGTACCAGGAAATCATTTACAACAGCGCCGATATCAGTAGGGAATAGTTTGCCACGTTCGGCACCGGTATTTTCAGTTTTTTCTTCTTTGATTATGCTACCTGCTTTTAGCGTTAATACCCTGAAATTACGTTGCTTACCATCACGATCTTCTTTTACCACATAACCGCGGTTTTGAATGGTTGAAATAGTAGGGGCATAGGTTGACGGGCGACCGATGCCAAGTTCTTCCAGTTTTTTTACCAGGCTTGCCTCTGTATAGCGTGCGGCCGGGCGGGAAAAACGTTCTGTAGCCGACATTTCCTGTAAAGTTAAACGCTGACCTTTAGCCAAAGGCGGCAGTATAGCATTTTCGCCTTCCTGTTGTGCTTCGTCCTCATCATCTTTGGACTCAAGGTAAACTTTCAGGAAGCCGTCAAACTTCATTACTTCACCGTTAGCTACCAAATCTTCGCTACGGGTTGAGATGCCAATTTTCGCGGTAGTTTTCTCAAACTGGGCTTCGCTCATTTGCGAAGCGATAGCGCGTTTCCAGATTAGCTCATATAAGCGCTTTTCTGCTGATTCGCCGTCGATAGAATGATTGTTGAAATATGTTGGCCTGATTGCCTCGTGTGCCTCCTGTGCACTGGCATTTTTGGTTTTATATCTTCTTTGCTGATGGTATTTTTCGCCATAAGCGGATACGATCTCACTTGCAGCCGAATTTAAGGCCAGTTCAGAAAGATTTACCGAATCGGTACGCATATAAGTGATATACCCCGATTCATATAACCTTTGTGCAACCTGCATGGTACGTGCTACAGAATAGCCCAGTTTACGGCTTGCTTCCTGCTGCAGGGTTGAGGTAGTGAACGGTGCGGCAGGCGAACGTTTAGTTGGTCGGGTATCTAACGATTTTACATCGAAATCGGCCGCGATACAATCCTGTAAAAACTTCTCGGCATCTTCCTGTTGTGCAAAACGCTCGGGCAGTTCGGCTTTAAAAGCTTCTCTGCCTTTGCCAAATACGGCCACTATTTTAAATGCTGCTTCCGATTTGAATTTGTTGATCTCGCGTTCACGGTCAACAATAAGCCTTACTGCAACTGATTGTACGCGTCCGGCCGAAAGCGACGGTTTTACCTTTTTCCACAAAACTGGAGAGAGCTCAAAACCTACCAGCCTGTCCAAAACGCGGCGTGCCTGCTGAGCGTTAACAAGGTTATAGTCAATTTTTCGCGGTGTATCTATCGCTTTTAAAATGGCCGGTTTGGTGATCTCATGAAAAACGATACGTTTGGTATGTGCATCTTTCAGATCCAATGTTTCAAACAAATGCCACGAAATGGCCTCACCCTCCCGGTCCTCGTCCGATGCAAGCCAAACCATTTCGGCTTCCTTAGCTAACTTCTTTAATTCGCTAACTACCTGCTTTTTATCTGCGGGTACCTCGTATTTTTGTTTAAAGTTATTAGCTATATCAATTGCATCTTCCGACTTAACAAGATCACGGATATGCCCATAGCTGGACTTTACAGTAAAGTCCTTTCCAAGGTAACCCTCAATGGTCTTAGCTTTCGCAGGTGATTCAACTATCAGTAAGTTTTTGGCCATTTAATCAGTTTTAGTTTTTGCAAATAAAACATAAAGTAAGCGAAACACCAATTAGTTTTTGAATTGGTGTTTCGTTATACTGTTAAAAGTTGTAATGTTGATACCGGATTTTTTTAAAATTGGAGTGCAAAGACTTGCAGGTTTGAGAGATTGGCAATGAATTAAGGCGAAAAATTAGGCCCTCAAGGTTGGTTAGCCAAAAGGTTTCCAAAAAAACAACCTTGTAACATTCAAACGTTGCAACCTTACAACAAAAAGGCTTACATCAGGAAACCACCGCCAACCAGATCGTCTCCTTCATAAAATACAGCCGACTGGCCCGGCGCTATGCCTGACACATTATGATGAAAATCAACTTTCATATGTTCGCCCATTTGAAGAATGGTGCTTTGCGCACCTGCATCTTTGTAACGTATTTTGGTAATAGCTTCGAGAGGCTCGTTTATATTTTCATATTTAATGAGGTTGAGGTTTTTTACCCACGCTTGTTTGCGTTCAAGCTCATCGGCAGTACCTAAAACAACTGTATTGGTAGCAGGATCGATTTTCGTAACAAACATTGGATGCCCTAATGCCACACCTAAACCTTTACGCTGCCCGATGGTATAAAAGGGGTAGCCCTGATGTTTGCCTACCACAGTGCCGTTTGTAAGTAAAAAATTACCGGGTCCAATTCGTTCGTCAAGGTCTTCAACTTTATGGCGCAGAAAGGAGCGGTAGTCGTTATCAGGTACAAAACAGATCTCATAGCTTTCACTTTTACCGGCAAGTTCTATCTGGCCCATATCAAGCGCCATCTGTCTGATCTCGGGCTTTGAGAAACTACCTAACGGGAATTTGGTACGTGCAAGGTTTTTTTGAGATACTCCCCATAACACGTACGATTGATCTTTATTGGTATCCTTACCTTTAGATATCACATAACGGCCGTTATCCTGTAAACGGATATTGGCGTAGTGACCGGTAGCTATAAATTCGCAATCGAGTTTATCGGCACGTTTTAACAATGCTTCCCATTTAATATGGGTGTTGCATAAAACGCAGGGGTTAGGGGTACGGCCGGCCAGGTATTCATCAACAAAGTTGTCGATCACAAAATCGCCAAACTCATTGCGGATATCTAATATATAATGAGGAAAGCCGTAGCCAACTGCCAGGGCACGCGCATCATTGATACTGTCCAAACTGCAGCAGCCTGTTTCTTTTGAACTGCCGCCCGATGAGGCATAGTCCCAGGTTTTCATGGTTAAACCAATAACTTCATAGCCCTGTTCATGCAGCATCACTGCCGCCACCGAACTATCAACCCCGCCACTCATTGCCACTAATATCCTGCCATGCTTACTCATAATGCTGCAAAGATACCTATTTGATTTTTATGTTAACATATGCTTGGTCAGTAAAGGGTAAAATGTGTTTTATCGACAGGTTTTCGCTGTTAACTAATAGTTAATTAATATTGTAAATCAGTTTATTGCATTGGCTATATTAAGTAGTTATACCGATAATATAGTCTCTTCACCCGGGGGATATAACGGGTGAAATTCCAATTATCGAATTGCCGGCGCTGTTGTTTCGTTAATATGAGTTGAATGCTTAAATCCTGACAAGCTTAACATTATATTAATATATAATAATTAAACACAGAGGGGGTAAGAAAAAGTGACAGGCTTAGTGTAACAGGGAAATAAAAAGCCACGCAAAGTAGGATATTATAAAAACCAGTTAAACCCCGCATTTTTAGTGTCAAAACCGCGATAAATGTTACATTGAAAAGGGGTGTAACTGATACACCAGTTTCAACATTATGGCTTTTTTTTTGATAAAAGTTTAATTAATAAATGTAGCGCTGACTATTATAAAAACAAGCAACATTATTTATTAAAAATAATGTAAAAGTGATACTCACTATTGTAACATACCTCTTACATTATAAATTTGCTATATCCTAATTAATAAAAGAATGTTAACTCAATTGACTTTAGAACAAAAATTACAGGGCGTGATTTTAGTGATTATTTGCTTTATTGCTGCAGCCAACTACTTAATAAAGTAACGCTTACAATACGAATAACACGTTAAGGTGCTTACAACGAAGGTTGTAAGCACCTTTTTTTATTGCGAAGGTTTCTGCGGGATAATTATGGATTCCGCGTTTGTCCGTCGCCCTTAACTATCCATTTGTAACTGGTAAGTTCTTCCAGGCCCATAGGGCCGCGGGCATGAAGCTTTTGAGTACTGATGCCAATCTCGGCGCCAAGACCAAATTGGGCGCCATCAGTGAACGCTGTTGATACGTTTGCATAAACAGCTGCAGCATCCACGTCATTTAAAAATTTAGCAATGTTTTCTGCATTTTCAGAGATAATGGCTTCACTATGTTTTGAACTGTTTACAGCGATATATTCTAACGCTTCAGTAAATGAACTTACCGTTTTAATAGCCATTTTCATGGAAAGAAATTCTGTACCAAAGTGTTCCGGACTGGCTTTATGTAAAAGGCCGGCAGGATAGTCGTCTTTTAACGCTGTAAAAGACTGCTCATCGGCAAAGATCTCCACTTCTTTTTCCCTGAGGATCCGCGCCAGTCGCGGCAAGTCGTTTAAGCGGGTCGAGTGGATGAGCAAACAATCTAAGGCGTTACAAACACTTACACGGCGGGTTTTAGCATTGGCAATGATTTCAGCCCCTTTCTCCAGATTGCCCGATTCGTCGAAGTAAGTATGTACGATGCCAGCACCCGTTTCAATAACCGGTACCTTACTATTGTCCCGCACAAAGTCAATCAATGATTGGCTCCCCCTTGGGATGAGCACATCGATATAACCAATAGCCGTCAATAAGGCGGTAGTGGCTTCACGTTCGGCTGGGAGCGGGGTAACTACATTAATATCAACGCCATGCTTTAACAACACCTTATGGATAACCGAGATAATAGCCCGGTTGGAGAAATCGGCATCACTGCCACCTTTTAGTACACTGATATTGCCTGTTTTAAAGCAAAGCGCGAAGACATCGAAAGTAACATTGGGCCGGGCTTCATATATAACGCCGACAACGCCAAGCGGTACGCGTATTTTTGATATCGATAAGCCATTAGGCATTTCGGTAGCCGAAAGCTGTTTTCCAAGCGGGCTATCCAATTTGGCAACGCTCTGCATATCGCCGGCAATACCTTTAATCCGGTCAGCTGTAAGTTTAAGGCGATCGTATTTTGGATCAGCCGGATCCATACGGTCAAGGTCTCGTTGGTTTTCGGCCAGGATATATTCGGTTTGCGCGATAGCTTCGGCTGCCACGTCCTCCAAAATTTCATTGATAATGGCAGGAGCAAGGGGAGCTTTGCGGCTTGCTTCACGTGCTTTATCGAAATAGCTGTTATAGTTCATTGTATTTAGCCTTGTAAGTAAAGATAATCATAGTGTACCAGTGCCTTTTGGTTTTTTTGGCCAATGCGTTCACGGGCCTTATCTGCCCCATACTCGGCGATGCCTAAGCCAATAAGCTTATCGGTATCATCTATCAGTTTAATAATATCACCTTTTTTGAAGTCGGTTATTACGCCGACAATGCCCACAGGTAATAAGCTGGTTGCTTTGTTTGAAATGAGTGCAGCTTTTGCACCTGCGTTAATGAGTACGCTCCCGGTTGCTGATTTTTCGGAGTGGGCAATCCACTTCTTTTTGCCTGATGCTGTTTTATTGGGAATGAAACGGGTATGCATAACCTGGTTTTCCAAAACATCGGTTAAGATCTGATTCCGTTTACCATTGGCTATGTGCACCGAAATGCCAAGCTGGGCAGTTTTTTGTGCCATAGTTGATTTGGTGATCATACCTCCGCGCCCAAATTGCGAACGGCCCGAAGACACAAAGGTTGAAAAATCAAGTTCATTACCGCTAACTTCGTCTATCACTGCCGAACCTGCTGCTTTTGGATCACCATTGTAAATACCATCAACGTTGGTGAGGATTATGAGCGCATTAGCGTTTAGCATAGATGCTATGAGGCCTGCCAATTCATCATTATCGGTAAACATCAGCTCGGTTACTGATACCACGTCGTTTTCATTGACAACAGGGATCACCTCATATTGCAGCAATGCCTCAAGGCAATTTTTCATATTGAGGTAATGCATCCTGTCCCTGAAATCTTCGCGGGTTACCAAAACCTGCGAACATAATATCTGAAACTGCTCAAACAGGTGCGAATAGGTATTGATCAGTTTTACCTGCCCAATAGAGGCCAGCACCTGGCGGGCAGCAACAGCATCTGATTTTTCTGTAACGGTAATGAGACTGCGACCGGATGCTACAGCGCCTGATGAAACTAGTATCACTTCAATGCCTTGCTTTTTTATCGCAGCTATCTGGTCAACCAAATGGGTTATTCGCGGCAGGTCGGGGAGCCCGTTTTCCTGGGTAATAACATTTGAGCCGATTTTGATAACGATGCGTTGATAATTGAAAGCCATTAGTACAGTACAGGTTGAGGCTTCAATATTACAAATTTGGGAGAAATTAGGCTTTGTTTATTTTGAAATATCCAGTAAAGTGATGGATTTTATAGTGAAATGATGCGAAAGTCATCAAAAAATTTAAAAAAACAGACCGCAAAGCTTGACAGCCAGTATTAAATTTTTATTTTTGTCGACTAATTCTATAGACAATGTATCGTATTAATGCAATTGCCGTTCAGTCCATGTTAAAAATGCAGCTCCTAACTGCAGTGTGTTGTTGTTGAGCGTACCTTCATCAACGATAACACAACTACTAATCAAAATTTTAATTACCACCACACCAATTACTTCATGAAAATTTTTACAAACTTAGTTAGAATAGTTGTGCTTTTCCTGGTACTATTACCGAGGATAAGTTATGCACAGCTTAATGGCTCATATATATTGAGCGGCAAGGTAAACGACGATCAGGGTAAGCCGCTGATAGGGGCAACCGTATCTATAAAAGGTACAACCAACAAAACATCAACGGATACCACAGGTAAGTTTTCGTTAACCACAAGCGCCAAGCTACCTTATACCCTTGTTTTCACAGCAGTAGGTTATCAGCCTCAGGAATTTTATATAAAAAATGCTAACAGCGCAGTAAACATCACCCTCACAACACAATCATTGCTGGTTAATGAGGTGGTGGTAACGGCATCCCGTAAGGAGGAAAAGCTGCTCCGCTCGCCGGTGGCTATTGAAAAATTAAGTATCACGGCGTTAAAGCAATCGCCAGGCCCCAGTTTTTATGATGCTTTGGAGAACGTGAAAGGCGTACAGATGACAACCACCAGTATCACCCTTAAAGTGCCAAATACCCGTGGTTTCAACAGCCCGAACAACTTCAGGTTTATGCAGCTGGTTGATGGTGTTGATATGCAATCGGCTACCTTAGGCGTGCCGCTTGGTAACGCTATTGGCCCAACCGAATTAGATATTGCCAGTGTGGAAATTACTCCGGGCGCCGCCGCCGCCCTTTATGGCACCAATGCTATTAACGGCTTATCAAACCTGTTCACTAAAGATCCATTTAAATATCAGGGTTTAAGTTTTTATCATCGTCAGGGCTTAAACCATGTTGGTAAAGACCGCTTAGGGGCAAGCTCACTTACCGAAGATGCTTTAAGATATGCCAAAGCTTTTAACGATAAGTTTGCCGTTAAAGTGAACTTTAGTTATATGCAGGGACAGGATTGGCAATCAGATACCCGTCTTGATCAAAATCCAACCAACCTTAAATCGGCCAACCCTGCTTATCCTGAATTAACAGGTACCAGCAACGCGGCTTATGACGGCTGGAACAAATACGGTGACGATGCCCTTGCAGGCAGTAACACAGTATCAATAAAAGGTATCACCGTTGATGGTAAAGCCCGCCCTAACCTTACCGTTGCCCGTACAGGCTACAATGAGGTTGACCTGGTTGATCCGCACGTGAAAAACTTAAAATTGGATGGAACTTTATCTTATAAATTATCACCAGGCACCATATTGTCTTATACCTATCGCTATGGCAGGCTTGATGGCGTGTTTCAGCGCGGCAACAAAATCTCGTTACAGGGAGCAACAGTTCAGAATCATAAAATTGAGTTAAAAGGAAAAGATTTCTTGGTGCGTGGTTATGAATCAATAGAAAACACCGGCAACTCGTTTAACGTGAAGCCACTGGCCGATAACCTCGACCTTAATCATGCCAGTAACTCGGCCTGGGCAACTTTATATGGTAATGCTTTAAAAGCTTATAATGGTGGCGTGCTTACATCTGCAAATCTTGCTGCGGCTGAGCAGGCTGCCCGTGCTGCTGCTGATAACGGCCGTGTTGAGCCGGGTACCCCTGAGTTTGATGCTTTGAGAAAAACTATTATTGGTATTAATAATTGGGATATCAAATCGAGCCTGATCCCTAACGCCCCGGTTACCGGTGGTGCGGCGTTGGTTCAAAAAAGCCATATGTATAATGGCGAGGCCCAATGGGATTTGAGCAGCAAGGTTAAATTTGTTGATCTGTTGGTTGGTGCCGATGTGCGTGTGTACAGCATCACACCGGATGGAAATAACTTCGTGGATTTTAGTCGCGCTATTGCCGACAGGAATACTCCATTGGCCGATGGCTCCTTTGGTAAAGATGTGATCTACAAAAAATATGGCGCCTTTACCCAGGTTACCAAAACCTTTTTTGACGAGAAACTGAAAGTATTCGGCTCAATCCGGTGGGACCGTAACCCGTACTTCGATCCTAAATTTACACCGCGTTTAGCTGCTGTTTACACTGTTAATCAAAATCATAATTTCAGGTTTACATTCCAGAACGGCTATCGTTTCCCTTCATTGTTTGAGGCTTTATCATACGTAAATAACGGTAGGGTAAAACGTGTAGGCAGTTTGCCGTTCATTAACGAAGGCTTAGGTTATCTTGGCAATAGCTATACTCAAACATCGGTGGTAGCATTTAATGCAGCCGTGAATGCTGCAGGCGGCTCAGATCAGGCAGCTTTAGCTAACCGGAACCTGTTAAAAGTAGCGGACCTGCCACCCGCCCGCCCGGAGCAAATTACTTCTTTCGAGGTAGGTTATAAAGGTATCGTGGCCGACAATAAAGTGTTCATTGATATTGACGCTTACACCAACCGTTATGATGGTTTCCTCGGCCAGGTACAAGTTTTTGTGCCAAACGGTGTTACTGTAGGTTCAGACGCAGCTGTATTAGCCATGCTTGACATTAACCGCGATCCCACAACAGGCACATCAAGTAATGCCGCCAGCCAGGGCCAAAGCAGGTACCGCGTTTATACCAATGCTAAGAATATTTACCATAATTATGGTTCTTCGGCAGGTATCACTTACAATTTCTATCAGCATTACACAGTATCAGGCAACGTGAGCTTTAATAAATTGAAAGCACAAAAAGCATCAGATATATTTGTTACCGGCTTTAACACACCGGAATGGTCTGGAAATGTATCGTTTGGTAACCGTGAAGTGGTTAAAAACTTCGGTTTCAACGTGGTTTACAAATGGCAGCAGTCCTACCTGTGGGAGAGCCCATTGGTTACCGGTACCGTGCCTTCAATTAAAACAGTTGATGCACAGGTTACTTACCGCGTACCTTCATACTATGCCACATTTAAGTTAGGGGCTACCGATATTTTTAACAAAAGATATTATCAATATGCAGGCGGCCCAACCATTGGTGGTTTATATTATGTTTCTGTAACGCTTGATGGATTATTAGCAGGTAATAATAACAACAAATAAGCGCTTTTAATACGTTTTATATAGTTTGTAAGGGGATGGGGTTTAAAAACTTCATCCCCTTTTCTATTTTGTCGATTGTCATTATAAAAGCGTCATTGCGGGGCACGAAGCAATCCCCTAAATACAGAGGGGCTAAGCAAATCCAGCCTTTGTAGTTCGCGATTGCTTCGTGGCAATGACAGTGAGTGGAGATTATGACGGAAACAAAAAAGGCCAACTGATTTTTCAATCAATTGACCTACGTATAAAAAAAAGCGTCTTTGACTTATTTAGCGGTTACCTCATGCAGTCCACATTCTTTTTTGGATTGATCTTCCCACCACCAGCGGCCAGCGCGGAAGTCTTCGCCTTCGGCTACTGCGCGAGTACATGGCATACAGCCGATACTTGGGAAGCCTTTATCGTGCAGTGAGTTATATGGAATGTTGTATTGTTTGATATAGGCTTTTACTTCGTCCAGTGTCCAGCTGAAAATAGGATGGAACTTTACCAGTTGGTTTTGTTCGTCCCACTCCAGGTCATGCATATCATGGCGGTTAACCGATTGCTCGGCGCGGATGCCGGTGATCCAAATTTTATTGCCTTTTAAAGCGCGTTTAAGCGGTTCTATTTTACGGATGCCGCAACATTCCTTGCGGTTTTCAACCGACTCGTAAAAGCTGTTAGGGCCTTTTTTGCTTACCATCTCTTCCAATAGTTCATTATTCGGATAGTAGGCATGTATAGGTTTTTGATACCTATTCATGGTTGCGGCCCAAACCGAGTAAGTTTCGCGGAAGAGTCTGCCAGTTTCAAGCGTGAATACTTTAATTGGCAGATTATTGGCAAAGATCATATGACTGATCACTTGGTCTTCCCAACCAAAGCTGGTTGAAAATATAACTTCACCGGGGAAAAGCTCTGCCAGTTTAGTCAGGGCTTCAACCGGATTAAGTCCGGTAGTTACACCTTGTATTTGTTGTAATGCGGTGCTCATTTTATATAACCTTAGTAACAAACATAATGATTGAACGAATGCTGATGAGGATTACGATTACCGATACCGCCACCATGATAGTTTTTGCTGAGATCTTGTTAGAGATCTTAGCTGCAATTGGTGAAGCAAGTGCACTGCCTAATATGAGCCCCGCTACAGCCTGCCAGTGATCGCTGCTTACCATAGCAATAAAGGTTATTGAACCCATCATCGCCACAAAAAAGCGTGAAAGTTTAACAGTGCCTAATGAAAAACGAGGGCTGCGGCCGCCGGCTATGAGGGTAGATAGCACGATTGAACCCCAGCCACCGCCGCCAACAGCGTCAATAAAGCCGCCGCCTAAGCCAAGCATTGAAATACGTTTTACTTTGTCGGCAGATTTTTTCTTTTGCGTGTTGAAGGCCTTCCTGAATATCACTATACCTAATATCAGTGTATAAACTGATACAACAGGTTTGGTATACATGCTATAATGCTCAAGTGATGATAACAGGTAAGCACCCGTTACAGCACCGATAATACCCGGTATAACCAGTAGTTTAAATAGCTTCCAGTTGATGTTACCCATTCGGTAATGCATCCAACCAGCGATACCACAACTCAATATCTCCGATAAATGAACTCCCATACTGGCCGAGGCAGGGGGGATACCCATGGAAAGTGAGAATGTAGTTGACGTAACACCGTACGACATGCCAATGGCGCCGTCAATCATCGCAAATACAAACCCGGCGCCTAAAAAGTAATAAAAAATAGGATCGATGCCGGTTACGAAGTTCTTAAAGTTGGGCTCTTTCAAATAAAGTGCCGTTATACCAATGGCCAACGATACAATAATGGTTGACCAGATAAGCCAGATGAAGTTTTTCCGGCTGGCGGCCTTGGACTCGACCAGTACAGATGTTACACTATTTAGTTTTTTTACCTTGTCGGCAAAGTCGCCTTCAAGGGTATTTCTTAGTTCGCTCATTTGCTGCAAAGTGATGTCAAGCTCGGCAGGAAGGCTTTCGTTTAATACTTCTTTTAATCGTTTTGCCACGGTAGGTGATTTTCCATTGGTAGATATGGCTAATTTCAGGTCACCCTTTTGCACTATTGATCCCAGGTAAAAATCACATAATGCAGGCTTATCGGCTACATTGATCAGTAGCTTTCGGTCGTGAGCTGCGTTGCGGACATAACTGTTGAGTTCACTGTCGTTAGTAGCAGCAATAACAATATCTGCATTGTTCAGGTCATCATCTGTAAATGATTTTTGTACAATACGGATACCGGAATATTGCGATGCAAGCGTATGTACCTCGGGCAAAAACTCGCGCGAAATAACGGTTACCCTCGCTCTGTTGCTGTTATTAAGTACAGCGGTAAGTTTTTCCAAACCAACATTACCGCCGCCTATAAGCACAGTATGCAAGTCATTCAGTTTTAAAAAAACAGGGAAAAGCTGATTGCCTTCCTGTTTCATATCCTGAATATTGGTTAAACTCCTATCCCCGGGCAACAACGTCATAAACTTCTTGTATCAGTTGGAATTTTGGATGAAGCGACACTACCTCGCCTAAAACAATAATTGCAGGCGATGATATCTTATTTTCTTCAACAGCATTAACAATAGTATCTATCGTAGCAACAGCGATTTTCTCATCATCTGTCGATCCGCTTTGAATAACGGCTACCGGTAGTTTGTTCTTGCCTTGTAATTTAAATATTTCAGTGATCTCGACCAGTTTATGGATCCCCATTAATACAACCACGGTAGCATTTGAGCGTGAAGCATCAATAAGATCGTTAGAAATCTTGCCATTTGCAGTAGTGCCTGTAACTACCCAGAAACTTTCGCTTAAACCACGATGCGTAACAGGGATCTGCTGTAATTCGGGCACGGCTATCGAGCTTGAGATGCCAGGAATAACCGAAGCCTGTATCTTATGCGCTGCAGCAATAATGATTTCCTCGTATCCGCGACCGAATACAAATGGATCACCGCCTTTTAGCCTAACCACATGGCCATAGTTTTTGGCATAATCAACCATAAGATTGTTAATAGCTTCCTGCGAAAAGGTGTGATCGCCTGAACGTTTGCCAACGTAAACTTTTGTTGATGTTTCGGGAGCGTATTCAAGCAGTTCTTCATTAACCAACGCATCGTATAAAACAACATCGGCTGTTTTTAAAGCTTTGATGGCTTTCACGGTTATCAGGTCGGCATCGCCGGGACCGGCACCCACCAGGGTAATGCGCGGTACTTTTATATTTTTATTGTTATCAGTCATTACTGTACAAGCGCCTCTCTCTTATCCTTGCTTCTGCTTAAAAATTCTGTAGCCTGAGCTAAATATGCGGTAGCAAATTCTTGCGAAGGCTCATTTTGATTGAGCTGTAAAACAAGATCATTAAATGTTCCGTTCAATTCAAATTCGCCTTTTTCAACGTATTGGGCATCAAATTCTCTGATCACGCCAATTTGTGTACTGCTGTTAACGCCTTTATCAAGCAATAAAGCTTTTGCTGAGCTTACAAAAACATTGTAGGCGTGGTAAATAGCATCGGCCCAGCGGCCATCAGCATAAGCTTCGTTAGCCCAGCCTAATTTTTCTTCCGATTCAAACAGGAGGGTAGCTACCAGGTCGATGATCACACCGGCGCATTCACCTACGCCTATAGCGGTAACA
>Ga0157372_10001575_pt1 | contig 24869 bp, 22 predicted proteins | sample C55metaG_FD_115307 | JGI IMG/M metagenome (GOLD analysis project Ga0157372, IMG submission 115307) | Corn rhizosphere microbial communities from Kellogg Biological Station, Michigan, USA - C5-5 metaG | ecosystem: Host-associated > Plants > Roots > Rhizosphere > Soil | place: USA: Michigan...
CAAAAAAATCCTTTGCCATTTTCCTGGAAATCGCAATCGTGGAAGGACTATTCAAAGCTGTTGCCGCAGTGCCCTGTAAGAGTTTATAGCTGAACATCCGGAAGAAATCAGGGCTGGCGATGCGGCCTTGTTGCTTGAGGATCTTATCGCCCACCTGGAAAGTGTAGTTGTTCATCCAGGTGAAGCCGGTGGACATTTCAACCTCGGGCAGGTCCTTCTTCATCTGTTCGGGCATGATGCCTGGGGTATAGAAACCGGAGGATATTTTGCCGTCATAGAATTGGTTCTCGTATACGCTGTAGAGCCGGTCGCCGTTGGCGTGGTAGTTGTCGACACTGCGCTCATCGTTTACCCAGAGGAGGATGAGGAGGCTGCACGTCATCCCCAGAGCCAGGCCAAAGATGTTGAGAAAGCTGTATCCTTTGTGTTTCCAGAGATTGCGGAGGGCGACTTTCAGGAAGTTCTTTAGCATGGAAGTGGGAATTTGTTAAATAGACGTTAGTGACGACCCGCATGTTGCAGGAAACTGCCAAAAAATGACGTTCTTTTTAAACTTTTTGGCCCGGCGGCGGTCAAACAGACCATAATTTCGTTCAATATGAGAAGAATCCTCACCGTGATCCTTTGTTTTACATCGCTAACCTTCCTTTTGAGCAGCTGCAGCAGCAGCCGGAAGCTGTCGGGCTACGTGCCTTTTACCCGTGACCTTAAGCAAAAGCTTGAAAAAGAGAACATTGACTTGAAGCAAGTGCAATTTTACGTAGATCAGAAGCTGATCCTCAACCGCAACCTGGGCGACCAAAAGGTGGTGGTGAGCTCGGGTGTCGTCAGGCTGGAGAATGGCAAGTATATCAATGAGGTGATCATTCCCTCTTTGACCCCCGGGCTTTGCGACAACGTCGATGGGGACAAGCTGATGATCAACTTTGAAAAAGGGAATAACGACCTGGCATTTGGCCCGGGAAGCGGCTACAGCTACAATCAATATGTGTTATATGGTACGGAGTGGAAGAACGGAACGGCGTTGGTGACCTATGATTCGAACAAGTACCGCGCGCGTTGTGGGGACTGTTCGGATGTTGCTTCGGCAACGCTGGTGATCAAGAAGAGCGTGCTGGACAAGATGGAACGGAAATCCAGGACCCTCAAGGGTAGGACCGTAGGGAAATAAGCGGCGTCTCCGGCCGTGCATTGGTCAGCTCTTCGAGCAGATCGATCTTGCCGTCGGAGACGGAGAGGGTTTTTATACTGAGGGGATTGACGATCTTGACGAGATAGAATGTTTTTTCCCCATCGGTGATCTCGGTAACAACGTCAATACGGTAACCAGGATACCTGGCCACGATCAGATCCCCCGCCAGCCGGGGGATCTCTTTTCCCGGATAATATTGCAACGAATAGCGATAGGCGCCGTGCTTGTCGAACCAGGCTTGGAACTGATGGCCTTCTTTTTGAAAGGAGACCTGATAGCCGTCTGCGGAGGCAAACCAGTATTCGTTGCTGGCGCCGACGGGGAAGAGTTTTTGGAAATGCCGGTAGGCATGGGCGTTGATCTCGTTCATCGGAACGTTGCCGGAGATGGCCGGGCCGCTTTCGGTATATGCGGCGGGATGGTAATCGGCCTGGGCGGTGGCGATTGCGGGGGCCAATACGGCTACAAGGCTCCCAATCAACCAATTAAGGCAAGCTTTCATTATGTATGGTTTTTGGTCTTTCCTTCATTTAAGTTAACAATTTAATAATACACACTGAAATATTTTTTCGCTTACCTTAATTGGTTTTTTTCGCCCATGGTGTTTGGCGGCCGCATAGCGGGCGGAGCGAAGCGAGAGTATGGGGGTTTTTGCCGAAATTCGAGGCTACTACTGACCTGACTGAATCTATGTCCAGAAAAAAGACCCCACGGTTATTAAAGGGTTATTCGCAGCATAACAAAGTACGCCTGGTCCATGGCGGCAAAGACTTTTTCGACACCATCGTACAGCTGATCGACGGCGCACAAAAGTCGATCCATTTACAGACCTATATTTTTGACGGGGATCAAACGGGCCGGCTGGTCTCGGATGCCCTGCTTCGCGCCGCCGGCCGGAAGGTGGAGATTTTTGTCCTGCTCGACGGTTATGCCTCGCAGCATCTTTCGCGGGAGATGATCGCCGGCTGGAAGGAGGCGGGTATTCGTTTCCGTTGGTTCTGGCCGTTGTTGAAGGCGAAGAAGTTCTACCTGGGCAGAAGGATGCATCACAAGGTGATCGTGGTGGACGCGGCGCGGGGAATGGCCGGCGGGGTGAATATCAGCGATCGATACAATGACATCGGCGGCGTCAAGGCCTGGTTGGATTTTGCCCTATTGGTGGAGGGTCAGGCTGCCTTAAAGTTGCACGTTGTCTGCCGGGATATGTGGACCAAGGCCTACTGGAAGTCGGGGCGTTCGAAGAAGGATGAATTCGCCTGGGTGCCGGCATTTGTACCGGATGAAGAATGTTTGGTAAGGGTGCGGCAAAACGATTGGGTACAGGGAAAGAACGAGATCTCGCGCAGCTATGTGGAACTATTCCGCCAGGCAAAGTCACATGTCATTGTGCTTTCGGCCTATTTTCTACCCGGCGCGGTCGGCCGCAAGTTGATCACGCAGGCGGCGAGGCGCGGGGTTGCGATCCGGATCATCGTCGGTGCGGTCTCGGACGTACCTATTTCCCGGCTGGCTGAGCAGTATATGTATCGCTGGCTGTTCCGCAACAAGATCAGGGTGTACGAATACCAGGATACCGTGTTACACGGCAAGATGGCGACCTGTGATGGAATCTGGATGACCGATGGATCCTACAATGTTAACCAGATCAGCGCCTATGCCAGTGTCGAATTGAATATGGATGTCCGCAACGAGAAGTTCGCGGCATGTGTCGAAAGGGAATTGGAAGCGGTGATCCGGGATCATTGTAAGGAGATAGTACCCGAGGAATATTTTAAGAAGACCGGACCACTGCGGCAGTTGCTTCAATGGGGCGCCTATGAGATCGTACGCGTGATCTTCTTTTTATTTACTTTTTACTGGCGGCAGGAGAAAGAGCACGGCAGTCATTAGTTACCCCGGATGCCATTAATTGCCCCGAATCCGCCGGACGAAGATGCGCAGGGTGCGGCTGTCCCAGCCGGCAAATCGGCCTCGCTGTACGACGATCTCGTTGGCGTCCGGGCGTTGCAGGAAATAGTGAAACACGAACCGCGCCTTCGGGTCCTCCCAGCCCTTCATTTCCCCAAAACGCAGGTCGTTGAACACGACCGTGTCCCCCCATTCCTCACAGGTGTAGAATCCCTGCGAGAACCGGAGAAGATAATGAACGTCGGAATGTTCCATAAAGGGCCTCAACAGGCGTTTTGCCTTGGGTTGCCATCTGAACTTTGTAGGCTGGTGGTCGAACATGGACCGGTAACCGGTATAGAACCCGCCGCTATCTTCGGCGACGACGTACCAGAGCCAGCTGTTGAGCGGGGTCGGCGTGGAGAAATAGCGGGTATAGGGATGATGCTGAGCCTGCAGATCGTCTTTTACATGGTTGTCTATCCGCAGCTTGTTAGAGATGCCATACACCAGGTATAGCGTACTGAGCAGGAGGCCTGCGGCGGCCCATTTCCGTCGCGCCGGGTGTCTTGCTTTCAGGATCAGGAGGGCCACAAAGGCGACACCCAGCCAGACGCTGTAGAAGGGGTCCGCCACAAAGAGAACGTGGAAGGAGATACGCTGGTGAGAAAAGGGCTCGAACCAACCCGTGCCGTATGCGTTGAAGGCGTCGATAAAGATATGGGTGGACAGCTCGACGCCAAAGAAGATCAGCCAGCGGCGCTGGCTCATGCCACTCCTGGGCAGCGCTCGTTGAGCCAACAGGGCCAGCAGGGGGGTCATGACTGCGACGAACAGGATCGAGTGAGTAATTCCCCGGTGGGCCCAGACATCCAGGGCGGTGGGAAGCCACATCGAGGCAACAAAATCGATGTCGGGGAGGCTGTTGGCCACGGCGCCGATGAGCAGGGCTTTTTTGCCAAGAGTGCGACCGGCGAGCAGCTCGCCGATGGCGGCCCCGAGGACGATATGGGTTAGTGAGTCCATTTCGATTGCTGGATCAAAAATTGTTCCCGGGACCGGCCGCTGCGACCGGCTGTCCGGGCGGATGTGACTACTCCAGGGTTTTGACGCCTTTGACCGGGGCCGGAGTATCCTGTAGCAGATCGAGCACGACGATGTCGTTTGTACCTTTCTTCAGCCAGGAGGCGGGGCAGTACAGGTGCTGTTGCGGCCCGACATACCAATAGCGGCCCAAATTATGGCCGTTGACCCAGATGACCCCTTTTTTATAGGCGCTACAATCGAAATAGGTGTCGGCGGTGTGATCGAGGGTAAATTGGCCTTTGAAGAAGATCCCCTTGTCGTGAGCGTCTTCATTTTTGGTAGCGGGGGGCGGCGCTGTAAGGGGCAGGTTATAGATCTCCCAGTTGAACAGCGTCATACCGTTGAGGGTGACCCGATCGGTTATGCCTTTCCGATCGATCATATATTGTGCGAAATTGATATGGCCCATGCCTTCGACGAGGATATCCAACTGAGGATCTTTCACCTCCGTTTTGGGCAGCTTGACGGTCCAGTTGCCGCCGTCGCGGTAGATCGTATCGATGAACCGGCCGTTGAGGAATACCAACGCGAAGTCGTGGGGTTCGGTGATGGTCAGCGTACCACTCTTATGCCCGATGAGCTTGGTGCGGTAGAGAATCATGCCGCCGGATTGATCGAAGTGTTCCATGGGTTGGGGCTGGGGAGAGAACTTCGGATTGGGCAGATGGTCCCAGAGCGTACCGGCCTTTTCCATCGCGATGTCCGGGATCTCCATCACCGGGACCGGCGCCGGCGGCTCGGGTAGCGGGTGGTCGGTATATTTTGCGATCAGCTGCCGCAGGGCGTTGTATTTTGCCGTTGCGCGGCCCTGTTCGTTGATGGGCGCATCATAGTCATAGCTGGTTACGTCGGGTTGGAACTGTACGGGGGTGAAGGCGTTGGCCCCGGCCGTATAGCCGAAATTGGTGCCACCATGGATCACGTACAGATTGAAGCTACGGTGATGTTCCAAAAGATATCGTACGTCTTTCAGGATGCCGGCCGTATCGGGGCGCTGCCATTTTTCCTTCCAATGGGTGAGCCACCCCGGATAGGTCTCGCTACTGAAGGCTGGGACATGGGGATTATGCCGGTGGGCCACTTCAAAGTCGCCGTCGCTTCCGCCGCTGTCGAGGCCGATGGCGCAGCCGTCCAGGTTACCGGCGTCGAGCATGAAGTTGGTGGGACCGTCGGCCGTGTAGAAGGGCACGGTGATCCCCTGTTGTTGCCAGAGACGGCGAAGGGTTTCCAGATAGGCCTTGTCATTGGCATAGCTACCATATTCATTCTCCACCTGCACCATGAGGATCGGGCCGCCATGATCGCATTGCAGCGGGACGATCTCTTTCGAGAGTCGCGTGACATAGCGGGTGACCGCGCTCAGGTAGCGGGGGTCGCTGCAACGAACGCGGATATCGGGTATCTTCAGGAGATAGCTGGGCAGACCGCCCCAATCCCATTCGGCGCAGACATAGGGTCCCGGCCGGAGCAGGACCCACAGCCCTTCCTCTTTACAAAGGCGGATGAAGGCCGCGATATCTTTGTTGGCGGTGGTAAAATCAAATACGCCCGGCGAGCTCTCCTGATAGTTCCAAAAAACATATACTGCGATCGTGTTGCAGCCCATGGCCTTCGCCATGCGGATGCGGTGGCGCCAGTATTCGCGGGGAATGCGGGCCGGGTGCATTTCGCCGCTGATGATCTGGAAGGGTTTGCCATCGAGCAGGAAATCGGTGTTGCCCAGGGTGAAACGGTGGCTGCTGCTTTGCGCGAACAAGGAAGTGCCGGTGAAAATGCAGAGGAAAAGCAGTATTGCTTTTAATTTGTTGACGTTCATTTGATCAGGAAGGCTTATTAATGATCCGGGTCTCTCCACCTGGCGAGCCTGCTACGACGATATCGGCCATATCGATGAAGAATCCATCTTCCATCACGCCGGTGATGTCGCTTACCTTTTTGTGCAGGGAAGGAGGATCCAGGATCTCGCCGAACTGGCAGTCGAAGATATAATTATGGTTGTCCGTGAAATAGGGTTTGTCCCCGGCCATGCGCATGCGTGGCGTGCAGTCCAATTCGGCAAGCCGGCGTTGGGTGAGTTCCCAGGCAAAGGGAACGACTTCCACCGGCAACGGGAATTTGCCAAGGTGACGGACGAGCTTACTCTCGTCGACGATAATGATATAGAAGCGGGTAGCCGCAGCTACGATCTTCTCCCGAAGCAGGGCGCCGCCGCCGCCCTTGATGAGGTTGAGCTTTTCATCGACCTCGTCTGCGCCGTCGATGGTAATGTCAAGGCGATCGACCTCAGAGAAAGGCATGAGTGGAATGCCAAGCTCGCGGGCGAGGCTTTCCGACTGGATCGAGGTAGCCACCGCGCGAACGCTGAGTCCCTGCTTTACCATTTCACCGATACCCTGGATGGCCCAGTAGGCGGTGGAGCCGGTGCCCAAACCCAGCGTCATACCATTCCGGATGTATTCGATGGCCTTGCCTGCGGCGATCTTTTTGCCATTAACGGCTTGATTGTCCATGAGAAAAGAGGTTAACATTCAACCGCCACCGGCGGCTTTTGGTTGTAAAAATAGGGGGGATCGGGATACCGCCCATCATTATTTTTTCCCGGTTTTTTTGGCGCCTTCGGGTTTCAGTAAAGAAAGTAAACCCTTCGGCGCCAATGGTTAATGATTGACCTTCGGTCAAAACGCCCGTGGCGTTTTTTGCCAATTTCCTAGTAGATCGGTAGGAAATATCGCAAATTTCCCTAGTTTTGTATGGTCCTCTTTTATCATGACCCAGATAGTTGCATATAAGAATTGTTGTTGTTGCTGTTGTCGGCAAGCCACGACTATATGGGTGGAGGATGACCTCTTGTAAGCTGATCGAACTGTATTGATACAATAGTGAAGGCTCCACCAAAAGTGGAGCTTTTTTTTATTTAAATGCGAATTATGTCAACGACGACCTTATATCCTTCAGTAGCAACTCTTCTTTCCGAGGTTCGGGCCCTGGAAAAGGAGATCGGTCACACCCCGCTGCACACGGTGACGCATCTCTTTCAACATCCCCGGGTAAAGATCTATGCCAAGAAAGAATGGATGCAGTTGTCGGGTAGTGTCAAGGCCCGGGCCGCCTACTCGATCATCCGCCGGGCGATCGAGGAAGGGCAGCTCACTCCGGGAAAAACTCTTTTGGACGCTACAAGCGGAAACACCGGTATCGCCTATGCCCATATCGCCGGTAGATTGAACATTCCCATTGCCCTCTGTCTTCCGGAAAACGCTTCGCGGGAACGCAAGGATATCCTGCAATCCCTGGGTGTCCGCCTGATCCTTACCTCGCGGTTCGAAGGGACGGACGGGGCCCAACAGGTAGCGAGGGCTATGGCGGAAGCCGATCCGGATGCGTATTTTTATGCCGATCAATACAAGAACGCCAACAATTGGAAGGCGCATTATAATGGTACGGCCCTTGAGATCGCCGGGGCGCTGCCAGGGATCACGCATTTTGTGGCCGGTCTTGGGACTACCGGGACTTTTGTAGGGACGGGCCGGCGGTTGCGGGAGATAAAGCCGGATATCTCCCTGATCTCACTGCAGCCGGACCTGCCGATGCATGGGCTGGAGGGATGGAAGCATCTCGAGACGGCCATCGTTCCGGGCATCTATGACCCATTGGTCGCCGACGAGAATGAGGAAGTCAGCACCGAAGAAGCACATCGGACCATCGTAGAAGCCTGGCATCACGAAGGACTCAAGCTGAGTCCGTCGGCCGCCGCGAACCTGGCCGGCGCCATCCGGGTGGCCAGGCGGCTGGAAGAGGGGATCGTCGTAACGGTGCTTCCCGACAACGCAGACAAATACAGTGAAATCATCCAAAAACTCATCGTATGATCATTATTGAACCCAGAGTCAGGCAATTATTAGTAGAGGACGCGTTGAATACTTTTCCGGATGAGTGTTGCGGCTTTCTTTTCGGCAGGGAGGAGCATGACGGCACCCGGCTGGTGGTCGATATTCTTGTCGTGGATAACAGCAAGGAGGGCGACAAGACGAGGCGATTCGAGATCTCGCCGCAGGATTATATGGCGGCGGAGGCGCATGCGCTGGATCATGACTGGACCTTGCTGGGCATTTATCATTCGCATCCCAAGCATCCGGCTATTCCCTCGGAGACCGACAGGCTGGCGGCGCAACCTTATTTTTCCTACGTGATCGTCTCGGTGATGGATAAAGATACCATTGGGCTGCGCAGTTGGCTGTTGAACGATGAGCGGCAATTCGAAGAAGAACAAATCCTTGATTATATATACTCATAAAAAAGCATCACTAAAATGGCAACGGTTATTATTCCCACTCCTTTACGGAAATTCACCAATAATACGGCGCGGCTGCAGGTTGGCGCCGGTACGGTCCAGGACACGGTCAAAGAGCTTACGCAAAACTTTCCCGATCTGAAGAAACACCTGCTCGACGAACACGGCAGGATTCGCAGCTTTGTCAATATTTTCATCGGAAACGATGATATCCGCGATCTTCAGCAGGAGAACAGCGAGGTAAAAGATGATGCAGTGATCAGCATAGTTCCGGCCATTGCCGGTGGCAGCGACGCCGTATTCACAAAAGAAGAACTTGCCCGGTACAACCGCCATATCATTATCCCCGAATTCGGCTTCGAGGCGCAGCAGAAATTGAAGGCGGCGAAGGTGCTGGTGATCGGGTCGGGCGGGTTGGGCAGTCCTGTGCTGCTCTACCTGGCGGCGGCGGGTGTCGGCACCATCGGGATCGTGGACTTCGACGTCGTCGACGACAGCAACCTCCAACGGCAGGGGTTGTTCGGGGTCGATGAGATCGGTAAGCCGAAGGTGGAGGCTGCCAGGCGCCGGTTGGAGGCCCTGAACCCTTATATTGAGATCAACATCTACAATACGCATCTCAACTCTTCGAATGCGTTGGATATCCTTCGCGACTACGACGTCATTGCGGATGGAACGGACAATTTCCCCACGCGGTATCTGGTGAATGACGCATCGGTGCTGTTGGGCAAGCCGAATGTTTACGCGTCCATCTTCCAGTTCGAAGGGCAGGTTTCCGTATTCAATTACCGCGACAAGCAGGGACAGCTGGGGCCGAACTACCGGGACCTCTACCCTACCCCGCCCCCGCCGGGCCTGGTGCCCAGCTGCGCCGAAGGCGGAGTGTTGGGTGTGTTGCCGGGGATCATCGGCAGTCTGCAGGCATTGGAGGTCATCAAGGTGATCACGGGCGTCGGCGAAACGCTTTCCGGCCGCTTCTACATTTTCGACGCGCTGAATTTTGAGAGCCGGACCTTCCGTATCCGGCCGCGGGAAGACAATCCGATCAGCGGGAAGAATCCGACAATAACGGCGCTTATAGATTACGAGCAATTCTGCGGAATGCGGGCGGTGGAAGAAAAACCGTTGAAGGAGATCACCGTGAAGGAGCTGTATGACTGGCAGGTAAAGGGCGAGCCTTTCCAGCTGATCGACGTCCGGGAACCCCACGAATACGAGATCGTCAATATTGGAGCGGAGCTGATCCCGTTGGCAACGGTAGCAGCCAACAGCGAGCGGTTGGACCGGGACAGGAAGGTTGTCGTGCATTGCAAGGTGGGCGGCCGCAGCGCCAAGGCGATCCGGGAACTGGAAGAGAAATTCGGGTTCACCAATCTTTATAATCTCAAGGGAGGTATCCTTGCCTGGGTGGATCAGATCCAGCCGGAGCTGACGAAGTATTGAGCCGGCTCCCGGTTTGTGGGCGCCGGATTTTTGGGGCTGGTTGATCTTAGTAATAGAGTAACCGGTCGAGGATCTGGCTGACCTTGTCGGGATTGGGAAGCATTGCGCTTTCCAGGCCCGTGTTCATCGGCACGGCGGGAAGATCGAGGGCGCCTGCCACTTCCACCGGCGCGTCCAGCCGGGTAAAGCAATTACGGGTAATGCGCCAGGCCAGGGCTTCGGCGAAAGAGTTGGTTTGCTGTTCTTCCGTCAGCACGAGACATTTACCATGACGGCCGACCGTCTCGAACACCTTTTCTTCATCGAGTGGGTACAACGTCCGGAGGTCGACGATCTCTATCTGGCCGGGAAAGCGGGCGGCGGCAGCTTTTGCCCAGTATACGCCCATTCCATAGGTGATAACACAGGCCGATTCGCCTGTGGCGATAAGGGAATCCTCCGCGGCGAGGACCCGGGCGGCTTTGCCCAGGGGAAGGATATAGTCCGCGGCGGGTTCGATCGTCTTTGCCTCTTCGGTTCCGGGAACCTTGCTCCAGTAAAGACCTTTGTGTTCGAGCATGATCACCGGGTTGGGATCGAGGAAGGCGGCTTTCATGAGTCCCTTCATATCCGCTGCATTGGAAGGATAGGCTATTTTTATTCCTTTGATGGAAAGTAAGGTCGTTTCGATGCTGCCGCTGTGATAGGGGCCGCCGCCGCCATAGGCGCCGATCGGGATGCGGATGATGGTGCGTACGGGGAATTTGCCCTGGCTGAGATAGGCCGATTTGGATATCTCGGTGACAAGCTGGTTGAAGGCGGGATAGATATAGTCCGCGAACTGGATCTCGACGATGGGCAGGGCGCCGACGGCGCTCATTCCGACGGTGGAACCTACGATATAGGCTTCCTGGATGGCGGTGTTGAACACCCGGTGATCGCCGAACTGTTCTGCAAGAGTCGCCGCCTCTCTGAAAACTCCGCCAAGGCGGCGGCCGACGTCCTGGCCATACAGGAGGGCTTCGGCGTGTTCCGCCATGATCTCACGGATGGCAAACAAAGCGGCGTCGACCATGATCACTTTCTGGCCGCCTTCCGGCGTACGGACGCCTGTCTCTTCGATGACCGGGGTCGGCACGAAGACGTGATCGGCGACGGTGGCCGGATCGGGTTCGGCAGCGGCCACTGCCTGCTGGAATTGGCGGGCTACCGATCCTTTTGCCTCCTGTTCGATGGAAACCAGCAAGGCTTCTTCGACGCCGAGGGCCAGCAGGCGCGCCTTTAGCTTTGGCAACGGGTCGTCCGAAGAGTGTTTGGCCATGTCTTCGGCGTCGCGATAGAATTCCCGGCGGACTCCGCTGGTATGGTGTCCTAACAAGGGCACCTTGGCCTGTACGAGCCAGGGCCCCTGACCGGTGCGAACCTGGCGGATCGCCTCGCCCATCGATTCGTATGCGCTGAGAAGATCGCTTCCATCGATGCGGATGCGTTCCATGCCTTTGAAACCGCCTGCATAATCATAGGCATCCATGGCCCGGGCTTCGTCCGAACGGACGCTGATGCCCCAGCCGTTATCCTGGACGAGATAGAGGATAGGAAGCCTTTTGAGCACCGCGAACTGAAAGGCTTCGCTGACCTCGCCTTCGGTGACACTGGCGTCCCCGAGCGAGCAAACGACGATGGGAGATTCGTTCTGCGGTCCCCTGCGCAGTTGAGGGGAAGAGATGCTTTCAAGATATTGCAGTCCCTGCGCGACGCCCGTAGCGGGTATCGCCTGCATGCCGGTGGCGCTGCTCTGATGAAGCATGCGGGGCCGGTCTTCGCCTGAGTAGTTTGGATGGCTGTAGTATTCCCGCCCGCCCGTGAAAGGATCCTCTCCTTTGGCGAGCAGCTGCAACATCAGCTGGTAGGGTTCGAAACCCAGGCCCAGCAGAATACTTTCGTCGCGATAATAGGGGCTTATCCAATCACAGGGAAGAAGGTGAAAGGCTGTCGCCAGTTGAATGGCTTCGTGCCCGCGGGAAGTAGAATGAACGTATTTACAGATGGATCGATTGTTCTCGTAGGTGGCGGCCATTTCTGCCGCTGTGCACATCAGCCGCCAGCCTTTTAGCAAGATATCGAGGGAGATCATTTTATTTCCACTGTGAACAGACTATCGTCTTCAATAAAGCCTTCCAGCTCGTCGCCGACCACACATTCGCCGACACCGGCGGGAGTGCCGGTAAAGACGAGGTCGCCGATGTTCACGGAGAAGTAATTGGAGATATAGGCAACGATCTTGTCAAAATTATTGATCATCAGATTGGAATTGCCCTGCTGCACCAATTCCTTGTTCTTATACATACAGAAGTTGATATCCTTCTTGTTCTTGACATTCTGCAATGGGATCCATTTGCCGATGGCGGCGGAGTTGTCCCAGGCCTTTGCCTTTTCCCAGGGAAGACCCTTTTCCTTCAGCTCGTTCTGGATATCACGGGCGGTGAAGTCGACTCCGACGGTAACGGCGTCGTAGTATTTAGAAGCGAAGCGTTCCTGGATGTATTTTCCGTTCTTGGATATACGAAGAACAAGCTCGCACTCGTAGTGCAGCTCGTTGGTGAACTCGGGATAATAGAACGGGGTATGTGCCTGGAGCAATGCGCTCTTCGGTTTCATAAAAATGATCGGCTCATCCGGGATCTCGTTATTCAACTCCTTGGCATGAGCGACATAGTTACGGCCAACGCAGAATATTTTCATATTCAATCAGGGTTTTTAAATAGACAATATATCATAGGCATATTGAATATCAAAATACTTACTCATTAAGGATGAATGCAATATTTATGCGAAAATAAAGATTCCCCTTTACAAATCATAGTTCAAACTCCAATTTATTGTACTGGTTCATGGTCCGTTCAAGCCCAATAGCAGCAAAGCTTTCAACGATCTCGACACATATTCCTACTTTCTTACGGACAATGGGTAATTCGTCGTCCGACCATTTGCCCAGCACAAAATCGACTTGTCTTCCCTTCGGGAAGTTGTTGCCGATGCCGAACCTGAGTCTGGGGTAGGCATCGGTTCCGAGTGTTTCCTGGATATTACGGAGGCCGTTGTGTCCGGCGTCGCTACCGCCGGGTCTCAGCCTTAGCTTGCTCAATGGAAGAGCCAGCTCGTCCACGATGACCAGGATCTGATCCAGCGGGATCTTTTCCCTGTCCATCCAATATTTCACGGCCTGGCCACTCAAATTCATATAAGTGGTGGGCTTGATACAGATAAAGCTATGACCTTTCCATTTCAGTTCTACCTTGTCGGCCAGACGCACATTGGCAAATTGCCCGTTGAGGCTTGCCGCGAGGGCGTCCGCGACATCGAAACCAATGTTGTGGCGGGTGCCGGCATAATCGGCGCCTATGTTACCGAGGCCGACAATTAAATACTTTCCCATAGTTCCAGTGCCGTCGACGTTGGGGGGACTAAAAATAACAAAAACCCGGTTAAAGTCTAACCGGGTTCCTGCTAATAAAATCATTTATTTTTTGGCTGCCGCAGGTTTTGCTGCTGCGGGAGCGGCTGCAGCCGGCGCGGCCGCTGCGGGTTTGGCACCTGCCGCAGGAGTGGTTGCAGCTGCTTCTTCCTGTTTCAGCTGACGGGTCAGCACGATCGACGCGATGGGGATCCGGGGAGAGTTGAGAATCTCATAGTTCTCCGCCTTCACGTCCTCGACGCGAACGTTTCCGTTCAGCTCCAGGTTCGTCAGGTCCACTTCGATATTTTCTTTCAGGAATTTCGGGAAGGTCTTTACCTTCAGCGCCTTCATCTTGGTGATCAGCTTACCACCGTCCTTTACGCCTTTGGCGGCGCCGGTGAATTTGATCGGGATGGTAGCGATTACCTTTTTGTCTTCGACCAGCTCGAGAAAATCGGCATGGATCAGGTCGTCGCTCACCTTGTCGAACTGGAGGTCCTTCAGGATGCATTTGTACGACTGCCCATTTACTTTGATCTCGGCCAGCTGGAAATCAGGTGTGTACACCAGTGTTTTAAACGACGCCAAAGGAGCTGAAAAATTCACCTCTTTTGCACCCCCGTAAATTACACCGGGCACTTTCTCCTCAGAGCGAAGTTGGCGGGTGGCTTGTTTGCCAATTTCGGTCCTGAGTTGTCCTTCGATTGTAATTGTCTTCATTTTTTATGAGTGTTTATTATGCACCGGATATCTGTTATTCCGAATTTAACCCATCCCCGGTGCACGGTTTTATGATGGGTCTTCGGCCAGCGAACCTGTGGTCCGCTCTGGACCTTTTTAACGTTTCTCCTTCAGCTGCGAGTGGATGAACAAGCCCGTTATACTCCTGTTCTCATGTGCGTTTCGGATGGCAACTGCAAACAATTCCGCCACGCTGAGCACTTTTATCTTCGGGCTGGGCCGCTTCAACGGTATCGTATCGCAGACCACCAGCTCTTCCAGCACGCTGTTCTCGATGTTCTCGTAGGCCTTGCCGCTAAGGACAGGATGTGTACAGAGGGCTCTCACGCTACGGGCCCCTTTTTCCTTCAGCAGCCCGGCGGCTTTCGCCAGCGTGCCGCCTGTGTCGCAGATATCATCGATCAGCACGATATCCTTATCCGTCACATCCCCGATGACCACCATGCTGGCTATCTCGTTTGCCCTTTTCCGATGCTTGTCACAAATGACCATTTCGGCATTGAAATAGCTGGCGACTTCCCGGATTCGATTGGCACTGCCCACGTCAGGGGCCGCAAAGGTAAGATTTTCCACCGGAAGTTGCTGAATATAGGGAATAAAAATAGCCGAGCTGTCCAAGTGGTCGACGGGGATGTCGAAATAACCCTGGATCTGGGGAGCATGAAGGTCCATTGTAACCATCCGATCGGCCCCGGCAGCGACTAACATGTTGGCTATCAATTTACTACCAATTGCCACCCGGGGTTTGTCCTTCCTGTCCTGCCGGGCATAGCCATAATAAGGGATAACGGCAACCACTTTATAGGCGGAGGCACGGCGGGCGGCGTCGATCATCAATAGCAGTTCGAGGAGGTTCTCTGCCGGCGCGCAGGTGCTTTGCACCAGGAAGACCATATCGCCACGGATACTTTCATTAAAGATCGGCTGGATCTCGCCGTCGCTGAAATGCTGAATGGTAACCTTTCCGCAGGGGTGGCCGAATTGCTGGGCAATCTTTTCGGCGAGGTACTGAGAGCCCGTACCGGAAAAAATCTTGGCTAAATGCTGCATAGAGATGGTAAAATATGTGGCGAAGATAGGGCATGCCTTGCAACAATAAAAGGCCGGTCCGTTGCTTTACAACGGAGGCGGCCTCAATTCGTTTGGAGGAGTCGGTTGTTCCTGTTAATGATTCACCGATGCCAGCTGATTGGTGGCAGGAGCTGCGACAACAGCGGTCTTCTCGGCAGCTTTTGCCTGAGACTTGGCGTTGAACGCGTAAAAGATCGAGGAACAAACGAAAATAGAAAAGAAGAGGGCGACAACATACATACCTACACAGAAGAAGAAGGGCTGCCAGCCGCCGATTGCGTTAAAGGTAGTTCGATTCATTGGATTTTAGATTAGTTTTCAAAAGGTTACAGTTGTGATAAACTGTACGTACCGGACTACAGAACGGAAGAATGGAATGCTTATTTCATCCTTCCGTTTAGAATCACAAAATAATCCTAAATTTCGATATTTGCAAGTGAAAACTGTTGATTTTATGGAAGGGAAGGAACGAACGATAAAGGACTGGGCGCCGGACGACCGGCCGAGGGAGAAACTGGTGCTGAAAGGGGCGGCGGCCCTGAGCGATTCGGAGTTATTAGCCATTTTTATACGCGGGGGTTATGGGACCAATGCCGTCAAGCTGGCCCGGGACGTTCTTGATAACTGCCAGCAAAATTTGCTGGAACTGGGCAGGCAGTCGGTGCATGATCTGATGAAGATTCGGGGGATCGGAATGGCCAAGGCTTGTACGCTGGTTGCCGCGCTGGAATTAGGGCGGCGCTGGAATAGCGGTCTGGCGGCAAAACTCTATCCTATATTAAAGGACAGCCGCGGCGCTGAAAACTATCTACGGCCGTTGCTGGAGCACCAGCCTTATGAGGTCTTTGGGGTATTATACCTGGCGCAGTCCGGGAAGATCAAGCAAGATTTCGAGATCATCAGCACCGGGGGCATCACCAGTACGACGGTGGACCCGCGAAAGATCTTCCGCCGCGCCCTGGAAATAGGGGCGGTCAGCATGATCGTCGCCCACAATCATCCTTCGGGCAACGTGCAACCCAGCAAGGCGGACGAAGCCTTGACCCAAAAGCTTCTTCAAGGGTCTAAATTTTTGGATATCAAACTGTTAGACCATGTCATCATCGGAAGAGAAGGGTATTTCAGCTTTGCGGATGAAGGGCTGCTGGCTGCTTAGGCCTGGGCGGTAGGGCCGCCAAAATTCATCGGCAACTGTACTTCCTCGAGGTCCTGGATCTTTCCGTTTCCGGCTTCGAAGCGGCCGATGTTCTCCGTCAGGGCCTTCATAAAGCGTTTGGCGTGTTGAGGGGTAAGGATGAGCCGGGATTTCACCTTGCTTTTCGGCGTCCCGGGCATGACATTGACAAAATCGATGACAAATTCGGCGTGCGAGTGGGTGATGATCACCAGGTTGGCATATTGCCCTTCGGCTACTTCCTCACTGATCTCGATATTCAGCTGGTTGGGATTGTTGGTTTGCTCAGGCATTCTGAATCTACTTTAGAAGCCAAAAGTACAAAATAAAAAGGGCCGACCGGATCGGTCAGCCCCTGTTATGCCTGGCGTTGTTGCTATTTGGTAAAAATATCGGTGATATTCCTCGCCGCTCCGGAAGAGTTGATGTACTGGAAATTGAACTCATACTTGCCGGTTACGGGATCGGCTGTGACGATCGTCGGGCCCGCCGAAATCGAGATTCCGGCAGCCGTGACGCTGCTGGCGTCCAGCGAGACGCTGAAGCTGGTCGGGTCGATGACGCCGCCGCTAGATTTGAATTTCAGGATATAGGTGACTCCGATACCGCTCTCGGCCGTTATCTGTTCGGGAGTCACGGGAGTGAATAGCGCCCCTGGGGTGATCTGGTCGGCAACGGGGGTTCCCGTTTTGGTTGCCGTGTTGTAGCGGATGTATTCCTGCGTATAGGCTCCGGCGATAGGATTGCCGATGAAGGTATACAACAGGGCTCCCGCGTTGGGGCTGATCAGCAGGTTCGAACCGCTGCCGGAGACGGCCGTGATCCGGAAGGGCATTCCGTAGCTGATCGTGCTGTTGATCTTGTTCGGGAATATCTTCACAGGGATCCTGCCCACGCGATAGCCGGCGGGGATCGTTACGGTGATGGGCGAGGTGATGCTATAGCAGCTGTCGGGCAGCACCTGCAGCGGGAAATCCGAGTTCGCCGCGTTGTAAGCGGTGACCATGGTCGGATCCCAGCTAAGGGTAACCGTAACTGCATAGTTCAGTACCTGCGGGGAGGCGATATCCACTGCGATGGCGGTATCCACTTCGTCCCCGGTGAGCGGGCCCCAGCTATAGGAGCCGACCGTTGGCGATACGATGGAGAACTCGACGATCGGCTGAGTGTTACTCACGTCGAGGAACTTGTTATCTTTCAGACAGGAGGAAAAGCCCAGCGCGATCACCCCCAGCAAAACACAATATTTTAGCTTATTCATTATCCTATTTTTTTTGTTGATGTAGAGACCTTTCGGTTGCCGCGGCATCCTATAGTCCCCAGAAAATTTTTGTATAGATATCCGAGTTCTGCTGGTGTTCCGCGCCGTAGTTGGCAGGGTTCAGCGAGGTCTCCGTCAGTGGATAAAGCAGGCGTTTGGGTATCTGGTTGGGATTGGCCGCAACATTGACGGAAGGCGCCGTCCGGTCGGGATAACCCGTTCTCCGCCAGTCGCTCCATTGCTCCAGCCCGTCAATTTCCGAAAGCGCTATATACTTCTGATAGATAATGGTCTGGATCGGATCGGAAGCGGAGGCCGGGTTAACGCGTGCGTCGGTCGAGCTGCTGATGTAGTTGGCGGCAGCGCCGGCGGCATTGGGAACACCCAGGTAGCGGAACGACTCGGCAACGGCCTGGTTGAACAGGGCGTGGTAGTCGGCGCCGGTGATGAGTCCCCGCTGTGCGGCTTCCGCCTGCAGGAACAGGGATTCCGTTGCCAGCATGATCGCCCCGGGCATGCCCGGGCTTTTGAGGACACCCGAGCCGATCGTGCTCAGGTTAGACACCTGCTTCGCGTTGTTGGCATCGCCCAGGAAGTTACCCGCAAAGCCGCCGCTGGGGCTGGCATTGAAGATAAAGGCCAGCCGCGGATCACCGAGGTTGTTCAGCAGGTCGATCAGGTATTGGTTGGCGACATAGAACGTATTGTTCTGATAAGGGTTCTTGCTGGCGACCTGGAAACCAAACACCTGCCAGAAGGGGCTTTGCTTGTTGACGGCATCGGCGAAGCCGGGGTTGACTGTTGCATCCTGACCTGCGCCGAGGTATCCGTTTGCAGCCGTCTTGTTGAGTTCGGCCTGCAGGCTCGCGGCAGAAGCCGCATTGGGGACCTGGCGTAAAAGGATACGCAGCTTGAGCGTGTTGGCAAAAGCCAGCCAGCTGGCTTTATCGCCCTTGAACATCACATCGGAGGCATCATCGCTTGTCGCCGAGGAGCCGCTGATAAGACTCATCGCCGAATCCAGCTTCAACGGGAGATCGGCATAGATGCTGGCGGCAGCGTCATATTTAGGCTGGGTGATGGTCGGGATCAGCGCCTGGGAATAGGGGACATCACCGAAGATATCGACCAGATCCTGGAATATCATGCACTTCATCACGAGACTGGCGCCCGGGAGGATGGATCCCTTGGCCGCTTTCGAGGCCGCAAAATCATAGTCGGCCATATTGTGATACATGGAGCCCCAGAAGTTGTCGCCGAAGCTGTTTACCAGTTGAAAAGCTTCTATCTGATATTGGGTACCGGAAGCGGAGTAGCTGGTCGTTCTTGCCCATACACCCATCCATTCGGCGGTGAGCGGCGTGATGCCGTTGCCGGCGGGAGAACCTGCGGAATTGATGGGAGTTGCGTTGACGATATAACAGGTGTTGACGAGGGCGCTGGAGAACGCATCCTTGCCCTGGATGGCATTTGTAGTAACGCTGTTGGGATTCTGTTGATTGGTGTCCAGCTTCTTGGTACAGGAGGCTGCGATCAGACTGCCCAGTAACAAATAGCCGGCGAATTTATTCTTAAATAACATAGCTTTTTTTCTTTTTGATTAAAATTTAGCATTCACCGAGAAACCGAAGCTTCTGAGCGGCGGTGTCAGGTACTCGCTGGCGACGCCAACAGCATTGGCATTGGCGTTGATGCTGCTGCTGAACTCGGGGTCGGTCCATTGGTTGGTCTTCGGACGCCACATGAACAGGTTCTGACCGATCAGTGCGAGGGTTATCCCCTTCACGATCTTTTGGTTGCCAAAGGCCTTGACGGGGACGTCGTATGTGAGGGCTACTTCCCGCAATTTCCAGAAGGCGGCGCTAACTACATACGGAGCGGAGATGCCGTTGTAGGTAGTAGACCACCACTGGGCGGCGGTACCGGAAGTGGGCACCGACGTATTGGCCTCATAGTGACCAGGAGAGGTCTGGATGACGGAGCCGGGGACGATGAAGTGAGAGCGGTTCTCCGCGCTGGTGGCGGAGATGCCTGCGAAATCCAGGGCCTGGCCCATGGTATTGAGGAACTTGGAGCCGCCGCGATATTCGAATACGGCGCTCAACCCAAAACGCTCGTAGGTCCAGTTGGAGGTGAGACCGAGCCGGTATTTCGGCACGGTGTTCCCGGCATAGACCAGGTTGGGATTTTGGCTTGGAAGACCGGTGGTGCCATCGACGATGATATGTCCCTGGGGATCGCGGTTCCAATCGGTAACATAAAGCGCGAGCATGTCCTTGCCGGGTACGGCTGCGATGTTGTAGCCGGCCGTTGAGGCGAGGACCAGTTTGCTGCTGGTGGATGTATCGCCTTTCCGGAGATAGACCACTTTGTCGTTGATCCAGGTGAAGTTTGCAGCCAGGTTCCAGTTGAACTTGCCGAAGTTGAGGAAGGGAGTCAGTTTGAGGTCGATCTCCGCCCCGTTGTCCTGGACCTTACCGGCATTCAGAATGACGGTGTTGAGACCGGTTGCGCCCGATACGGCGGAGGTAACCGTTTGATTATAGACTCCGGTGGCATAGTAGCTGGCTTCGATATCGATCCGGTTCTTCCACAACCCTACCTGCACGCCGAATTCCATGCTGTTGTCCTTTTCCGGTCTCAGATTGTTCTGAACGGAGTTGTAGCTCAGCGAGTAGCCGTTGAGCGATCCATAGGGGAAGCCTGCACCGACGGATACGCCGGGGTAGATGCCGTATGCGCCGAAGGTCGGCAGTACGATGCCGGAGTTTTGGTTGGCCAGGAACCCGATGCGAACATTATCGGGGAGGCTGACGTTACCCGTGCTGGAATAGCTGGCGCGGACCTTCAGAAAGGAGATTCCATTATCCGTTACCATCTGGGGGAACTTGTCGCTAAGAATGACCGATGCATCTACGCCTTCGTAGCCAAAGCTGCGGGTCTGCGGATACAGGGTCGAAAGCCAGTCATTTCGATACGTAGCGTGGAGGAAGGCCCAGCCCTGGTACCCGACGGTCAGGTCGCCATAGGCGGACTGTTGGAAAAATTTGTAGTTGTAGTTGGCGTAAGCACTCCCATCGGCATTGGTCACTTTGGTAATCCCATTGGGTACAGCCAGAGATGCAGTCGCCTGGTTGGAATACCAGTATCCATGGCTGGTGCGGCGACGATAGTTGACCCCACCGATGAGCGTGAAGTCGAAGTCGCCGTATTTTTTCTTCGCGGTGACCAATCCGTCGCTGTTCCAATCATCAAATTGAACCTTGATCAGCTCGGACTGGTACGGCATGGTGGGTGCGGTAACCGCGGTACCACCGGCGCCCCAGGGATCACCCGCAGCTGTCGGGCTGTAGGCGAAGGAGTCGATATGCGAGGGATCGTTTGCGGAAGTCTTGTTATAACCGCTACGCGCTGTCACCGAGAGCCAGGGCAGCACTTTGTAGTCGATCGCCAGACTGGAGGTGACGGCGTTGGTCTTCTCGATATTCCGGGAGTGGAACACCTGGTACCAGGGATTGGTATAGTATTGGTTAACGTAACCCGAGGGGTTGTCGTAGTAATCGCCGTCTACGTTCTTCACGGTCTTCAGGTCGATGTTCGGGGGTTGGTTGATCACACTCCAGTAGACGGGACGGTATTGAGTACCGCCGCCGTATACGACGCCGGCCCGGTTGACATCGAGATGAGAGTAGCTCGCACCGCCCTGAATGCTCAGCCGGCCAAACTTAAGAGTACCGTTGAATCGGGTTGCGTCTCGTGTCGACTTGTCGTTGTAGACGATACCATTGTTGGTGGCGTGCTGGCCGGACACATAGAAGGAGCCCCAGTTGTTGGCTCCTCCGACCGACAACTCATTTTGCTCGTTTGTTCCTGTGCGGAAGAAATCCTTTCTGCCGTTAGGGTAAGCCTTATAGGGGCCATATCTATAATTGCCGGCGGAATCCGGACCGCCGATGGCGATCTGGGTATAGGGAAAATCCTTGCTGTTGTATGCAGGGCCGAAGTTCTGGTTCTCGTAGGGAACCGGCAGCGGCAGCTGGGTCAGCGGATCGATGTAATTGGGTTCGCCGCCATTCGGGCTGTATTCGGACTGAAGGTTCGGCATGTAGGAGACCTTGTTCCACATCGTGCTGTTCTTGTAGTTGATGTCCAGTCCCTTCCTGCCTTTTTTCGTCGTGAGGATCAATACCCCGTTGGAAGCATCCTTACCGTAGAGAGCCGCGCCGTTGGCGCCTTTCAGCACGGTTGTCGATGCTATGTCTTCCGGGTTCATGGTGGCAAGATAGCTCTGATCCACAATGATCCCGTCGACAACGATCAGCGCGCCGTTGTTACCGGCGATCGAGCGGTTACCCCTCAGCGTGATCTGAATGTTCGGGTTGACGCTGTTGTCCGCCAGGCGGATATCGACGCCGGAGACCTTCCCCGAAAGCCCCTGCGCGAGATTGGTCACGCTGGCCTGGTTGAGCTCCTTGGCATTGACCACGGCGGTAGAGTAGCCCAGTTGTTTGGGTTGCCTTTTGATCCCGAGGGCTGTCACGACCACTTCGGTCATGCTGGCATTCTTTAAAGTTACGGTGATGTTGAAAGTCGGAGAGTTGGGTACGGTTTCTTCTTTGGCGGTCATCCCGGCGCCGGAGACGATCAGAGTTTGACCGGGTGAAGCTTTGATGATGTAGTTGCCGTCGGCATCAGCGGCTACCGCCTGGTTGGTTCCTTTGATCCGAACGGTCGCGAAGGGAACTGGTTGTCCGGTTGCATCGACGATTTTTCCGGATAAGGGTTTTGTTTGTGCAATGGCCAGGACAGAAAATAGCATGGCCACTGCAAACAACGTCAAAAGTTTCCTCATGTTTACAGGTTTTGTGTGACTTAATGTTAACTCAGCTCTCAGTGAAATCTTAACTTATTAAATCGTTAAGATTCGCCAATATTAGGTATTTAGTTTGACAAAAAAATAATATGAGATGCTGCAAGACTTAAAAAAAACCTGTAGAGTCAGAAAAAGAACTGCGATGAATCTCGTCCTATGCAATAATCATGCGCTGCAGTCCCGTGCTGCAGCAATTTGTTAATGCCTGGTTAACCAATTGCGCGCACTCATTAGCGTTTATACATAACTGTGTCATCAGCGGGGGCGCCGGAGATTTATTTCCTGTTCGGTCTAACTTGTTGTATATTAGATTAAGTATGACTATAAGAACTATCTGCTTACTGGCGGCTCTTGGGGCCGGGGTTCCCGGCCGGACACAGCACCTGGATTACAACCGGTTTGAGCTGCTTAAGCGCGGCGGTTCGCAGGCGGCGACCGTTGACGCGCAATACGATGATGTAAAAGGTTCTGCGTGGTTTTCGGATTGGCAGCCGGCCGTTTTGCTCGGAGAAGACGGCAGACGCTATTCCGATCTCAAAGCGCGCATCGATCTTTATAAAAGCATTGCCTATATTAAATTGAATGACACCGTCTACAACATTAACGGGACTTCGATCACCCGGATCGTGCTCCATCCCGGCCAGGATGATTCCGTGGTATTTCAAAGAGGCTTCTCCTCGCCCGGGGTGCGCGCAGAACAGTTCCTGCAGGTGCTGGCGACCGGAAAATTGGGGTTGGTGAAGCAGTGGGCTGTGGAGTTGAAGGATGTGCATGAGGATGCATTGTCTTCGGTTAAGACTTTTGTTACACAAGACTATTATTACCTGGTGAGGCCTTCGGGGCAGATAGAGACGGTTAAGCCTGGCAGGAAATTGTTTGAGCAGGAGATGGGGGAAAATTGGAAGGCTGTCAGTGCATATGCAAAGGAAAAAGACATCTCTTTCAATCAGGAAGAAGGATGGATCCTGCTGCTGAAATTTTATAATTCTCTTTAACGAGCAAGTGCATTGGCGACAGCGGCGGCGAGGGAATCCGGCGGTATTCCCTTTCTTAGGATCCGGCCTTGCGGGTCCACCAGGAAATTGAAGGGTATGCTATCGAATTTAAGCGTTCTGGCGGCAACGCCCTGCCACATTGCCGTATCGATCAACTGCTGCCAGCTCGGTTGCAACCGGCGGAGTTCCTTCTCCCAATCTTCCCTTTCCGCGTCCATCGCCACGCTGACCATTTCAAACCTTTCGGGCGGGAATAATTTTCTTAACTCCACCTTTGCTTTACTGTACGCCACACATTGAGGACACCAGGTAGACCAAAAATCGATCAGGTAGTATTTTCCTTTTAACGATGCGGTGGAAAAAGGGTGATCTTCGGCATCTGGCAAGGTTATCGACGGCAAGGGCTCGCCCGGTTGAATTTCTTCCGTCATGATCTTAACAAACGCAAGTACGTCATCCCGAAGTTGCCGAATCTCCGGGTTGGAGGGGAAACGAGCCGCTGCGGCTGTTATAAACCGGTACTGGGAGGTATAATCCCGTCCAAATTCGACCAGATCATAAACAGCCATAAAGGCCGCCGGACTTTTCACGGTGTCCGCAAACTTTCGGTAGCGGACGGCAAGGACGGTAGCGATACTATCGAGCGCCCGCCGAAGGGAATCTGAGTTTTCGATTTCGATCAATTGTGCCAGCTGGCGGGTTTTTCCGGCCAGTTGTGCCTGTTCCTGCTGGAACCGGTGCAGGCCGGCGGAGGCCGGAGAATGCCGGACCTCATAGTTAGTCGTGAGAAAGTTACCTGAAATGGATAGTTCAGGGACATCGTTGATAAAAATGAATTTTACCCCGGAGCCTGCGAAGCTTAGCTGGTAAAGATGTTCTTCCCCCGAAATGTCGAAAACGATATCCCTGGTCATATCCTCCACAATAGCCGAGTCGATCACTCGTCCTTTTTCATTCTCATAGGGAATGGGCGACAGGTACATCCTCTGACCGTGTCCTGACTGGACGCGGACGGTCACCCGGGTATGGGGGCGGGTGTGACATCCTGCCAGCACGATGATTAAAGAGAAGATATGGAAAAGCCATCGATATCGATGGCTTTTCCATTGATGATCATACTGAACGTAAGCTATTGTCTTACCCATTTTTCATATACTATACGAGAGTAGGTGACTTCGCCTGTTCCTGGAAGCGGGCTTCCGGAACTGTAGTATCCATAGTGCATCCAGAAGGTGGAGGAAGATGGATCGTAGGTGTTATTATAAGTAGTCGCCTTATAAGGGGCTGTACCCGGGTTGGTCGGGGCGTTGCCCGCAGTAAAATCTATGCCTCCGCCATTGTCGAGGGTCATAAAACCCGCCTTGGGGGCCGCCGGGGTGGCACCGCCCGAAACCCAATTGGTCAGGGTATTGTTGGCTG
>Ga0157372_10001576_pt1 | contig 24868 bp, 27 predicted proteins | sample C55metaG_FD_115307 | JGI IMG/M metagenome (GOLD analysis project Ga0157372, IMG submission 115307) | Corn rhizosphere microbial communities from Kellogg Biological Station, Michigan, USA - C5-5 metaG | ecosystem: Host-associated > Plants > Roots > Rhizosphere > Soil | place: USA: Michigan...
CCCGCCCCCACCGCGTGAGTGGGGCGGGGGACCAAGGGTGCGGGAAGCGAGGGGTAGGGGGCGGCGGGGGCGGGCTTCGCTGCGCTCTGAGTAGTTTCTCGGATATGGCGTACCGGTTCGAGCAGGCCGCAGCAATTTCGAAAATGATCTTGCGCGGTGCCCCGGATGCCGAGCGGCCTGCCCCCGTGCGGGTGGAAGCGCTGGTGCGGGCCGTGCACGCCACCCACGCCGGTCGGCCGGTGACCGAGGTGGACGCCGAGCTACGGCGGCGATTTGCCGAGCAGGCGCTTGTGCCGCAGGAGCCGGCGTTCAGTGAGGTCGTGCGGGCCATCGCTGCCAGCGAGCGGCCATGAGGCGTATGCCCTGGGCACCGGTCAGCCCGACCGGCTCAACGAATGTGGCGCCCCGTCCGTGACTGAAGGCTGAGAAGACATGGCTAGGCGCACTGTGGTGACCACCTATGACGATCTGGACGGCACCGAAGGAGCGAGCACGGTGTCTTTCGCCTATCGCGGCATGAGTTACGAGATCGATCTGAGCGAGGAGAACCAAGCCGCGCTGGGCGCTGCCTTGGCAAAGTACATCGTGGCGGCCCGGCCAATCGGCCGCATACCGGTGTCGGCTGCTTCGAGGAGTTCCATCTCGGCCACCAGCCGACGGCGCAACCGTGCGGCTGTCCGCGCATGGGCACGAGCGGAAGGCCTGGCGGTCTCGGATCGTGGCCGAGTGCCGAGCGCAGTTCAGAAGGCTTACGACGCTGCCCATTGACCTGTCGGAGCGGCCCGTCCCGCATTGCGTCCTTGGCCTCCCGGTTTGCGTGGGGTCTGCTGCCCGCCGAGACATCGACGGGCACATGCAGCCAGCCAATGATGAGGATCGGCTGGCTGCAAAAGAGTTGTCTTCATTGCTCTTGTGATGCGTGTGCCAAAAAGGCTGCTCCAAAGCCGTTGATCGTATCCAGGCACAGAGAGAAGACGGCGCAATCCAGCTTGCTCGGCGTGTCGATGCCAGTTCTGCCGGGACTGAGGGAGATCATCAGAGTTAGCACTCGCAGCCAGCGAGTGCTGATTACCGGCATCATCGCCGGAAAGCTGGAGGCCTCTGTGGCTCACCAAGCAACCGGCGTGCTGCCGGATGACATCAGCCGCGATCCGCGCGCCGAATCCTGGCTCATATTTGTCGACCTTGCCGCCGGTGTCGATGTGCAGACCTGGCTGCGTGATACCGCCACGGTGGCAGTGCAGCAGCTGACGGCACCGCTACCGGAACTGAACACGTCAGTCGCGGTCTGCACGGTCGGCTTCGGGGCGGGGTTGTTCGACAAGGCCGGGCATGCCGAGCTGCGGCCGGCTGGGTTGACAGCCAGTTTGCCGAAAGTGGTACCGGTCGAGAATCACGACCTCGTCTTCTACGTCTTCTCGCTGTCAGATGCGGTGGTGGCCGACTTTCTGCGTGCGGTCGCGACTGGTCCGAGCGTCGCCAAGGCTGAGATCGAGCGCGGCTACCAGCGTACGAACCGTCGTGAGGTGTTCGGACAACTCGATGGTCTGCGGAATGTCGTGCCGAAAGCGGATCGGGCGAAGGTCGCCTTCATCGGTGATGACGAACCGGAGGTGCCAGAGTGGGGTCGCGGCGGCTCCTACATGGCGTATCTCAAGATCAAGCAGGATGTGGCGGCATGGCAGCGGATGAATGCTGACCAGCAGGCGGCCGTCATTGGGCGGCGGCTCGACGGCTCGCGGCTCGATCTGCCTGCGGGTACAGCGCCGGAGGACGAAGGCACCATAGCGACCGGTGCGGCGTTGCCGCCGGTTGCATCGCATGTGCGGAAGGCCGGCCCGCGGGGAAATCCGAACGAAGATGCTGTGCGCATCTTCCGCCGCGGTACCCCGTTTATTGAGTGCGACGCTTCCGGAGCGCTGACTGAAGGACTGCAATTCGTCAGCTACCAGGCCAGTGTTGATGACTTCCTGACGATCCTGCAGCGCTGGATGCTCAACCCAAGCTTCCCGACGAACGGGGCGCAGCTCGACGCGCTGTTCACCAACAACCTCGCCACCTTCTTGAAGGGTGGCTTGTACTTCGCGGTGCCGGAGGATGACCGGTTCATCGGTGCCGGCCTGTTCGACGCGGCTGGCGATAGTAACGGCGTGCTGCAAATCAGAGTGGTGGTGACGGACCAGAGCAACCAGCCGGACCCGATGGCTTCGCTGGAAGGTGCGGCATTCACGGTCGCAGGACCGTCCGGCAATCTAGCCATTACGACCACCAACGCGGCCGGGCGCGCCACCGTCGAGCATCTTCCAGTCGGCGTTGCGCTCACGGTGACCGAGACAGCCCCGCCACCTGGCGCGAGCCTGCCGTCGGCTCCGTCTCAGTCGATCACGCTTGAGCGCTGCAAGCCGGAACTGTTGCGGTTCCTGAACCCGCGTTCTGGCACACCAGACGGATACGGCGCTTAAGAATGGACGGTGAGAAAGCAGCCGGTATCCGCTCACCTGCAGGTAATCAAGGTGGCCCCTATGAGTAGCGAAGGCATCGTTCAGAAGAGTACGGCGAAGTCGGGAAAAGTCGATTACTCTCAGCCGACCGTGATTCGGGGTGGTGGCCGGGCGACGACGCACTTTGAGGTGCAGCCGACATTCGTACGTCGGTCTGACGGTTCCGAAGAGGTCTGCCTAAAGCTCAGCTACTGGAAAGAAAATAAAGGCACTATGCGTGTCGGATTTCCGGCCGAATTTTCTCTGACCGCGCTGGAAGTCCAGGCGCTTAAGGAAGTCATTGACCAGAGCCTTGCCGTAAGTGGGAATAGCCACGGCAAGTATCTGCTTCTTAAACTGGACGACTCGGAAGCGACAGATATCCGAGGCAAGGATACCGCCATCGTTGGGAGCGCCCTCCTGAGGTTGCTGGCCAATCCTCGCATCGGCGAATCAATCGCCGAGATGCCGTCCACCGCTGTGCTGGTAGAAGGCGTCCAGACGGCGATTCGGATGAAGACGCTGGCCTCGGCAATCGCTGAGCTTGAAGATGCTTTGAACTCGGCTGTCGTCAGTGAAGCTTATTACCAGCAGTGGTGTGAAAACAATGCCTGGGCGTTCGGTAACGCCTATGTCATGCGTGACGAAGTGCGTGATATCGCTTTGGGAGACTCGATCGATATTCTATTGAAGCGGACGACTGATCAATTTCGCGACATCTTTGAGTTGAAACGGCCCGACCATGCTGTCATCAACTACGATCAATCGCACAAGAGCTACTTCTGGGCGGCCGAGACTTCCCGAACTATCGGGCAATGCCATCGGTACCTAGATGCCCTGCATGAAGTTGCCGCCAATGGTCTCCGGGATCACCTCGAGATCTTCGCCTACCACCCCTACGGCACCATCGTCATAGGTCGATCACACACCTGGACGCCCGCACAGCAGAAAGCGCTCCATGGCTTGAATGCTCGACTCCATAGCATCCGCGTGATTACCTACGACCACCTCTTGGAACAAGGTAAACGTGCTTTGAGCGTTCTGGTCGAAGGGGATCACCTCGCTAGTAGCCGTGAGTGAGCGACGTCGATGGCATCCGCTGACGGACTGGAGCGCCTTCCGCTTGAGGAGGTAGTGGATGGTTCCCGTGGCTGTCAAGCAGTCACGATCTGTTTGAGCGAGTCGCCGACGAGGAGTTGCTAGGCCCATCGGACGATCATCTCGCAGCGCCGGCTGAGCTTGCCACAACGCGGCGGCCGCGGGCGCCGCGCCACTTCCTCGTGCGGCTACATACTTCGTAGGGGCCTCAACCGGCCGTGATCCGACAGCCAGCGGCTACCGACTGTGCGAGCCGCCCACCTCGTGGGTGTTGTAAATGATCCGGCAGGCGCTGGTAGTAGTAAGTGAGATAATGAAGATATGACCGAACCTCAGTACGACCTCGCCGTTTCATTTGCGGGCGAGCAGCGTGCTTATGTGGAACAAACTGTTCGAGCATGCCAAGCCCATGGGCTCAGTGTGTTCTACGACCAGGACAAGAACAATGAGTGGTGGGGACAGAGTTATATTAGGGAACAGCGACTAACGTATAGCTCGCGCACTCGCTACTTCGTACCATTCATATCCGCTGATTACCTCAACAAGTCAATCCCAATGGATGAGTTCTCGGCCGCCATGATGACAGCCGTGAAACAAGGTGACGGCTACATCCTGCCGGTCTTGATGGGCGACGTGCAGGTGCCACCCGACCTCCTTCACCCTCACGTGCACTATTTACGGGCTGAGAACTACACCCCAGAGCAGTTGGCCGACGAACTCGTTCGAAAGGTCGGGCAAGCTAAATCAAGCGGCCAGAAGCCGGCGGAGATCAGCGCGGTTGTTGAGCGAGCGCTGAGCATCCGGTTGCCGAAGGTCGTCCCAGGCAACTGGAGCAAGTACCGCGAGCTCGATCAGATTTTTGAATACCTGACTCGGCAGTTTACTGAGGGCGCTAGGCAGCTCGAACCACAGGGTTTCATTGGCACGGTCAAAGCCGGCAGCGATCGGCTGTCCGTGCGGGTCGAACGTGCTGGACAGACAGTGGCCGGCATCGATATTCATAAAGGTACCCAGATGGGCGACGACCACCTCACCTGGCTTGTCGGCCGCAGATTCGACATTTCTAGCAACGGTTTTAACGGTTGGGCCACCCCCGTCTACAACAAGGAGCAGGGCATCACTCAGGTACAAGTAAGTGACTTCGGCGGTTTAAGCCAGAACGAACAAGCACTCAGTTACGAAGAATTTTTTGACAATCTGTGGTCGAAGGTGGTCGACCAGATCGAGCACGCCTCTTAATGCTTTGAACCGCCGGTACTTGCATGACTAGTAATAGTGGGATGGTCGCCGACGAGTCACATGCCAAAGAGCAGCAGCGTCAAAGGTGACGGGAGCGACCATGAGTATCACGGCGCGGGACGCCAGCCCGGATAAGAATGTTGCGGACTGCGCTGTGGTCACAGCCGAGCTCCCGACCGACGGCGGCGAGGGATAGGCCGTCGTGGTAGAGCTGGATGGCCCGCTCGACCTGGTCAGTTGGCAGAACGTGCCGACGAACCTGGATGTTATGGCTACGGAGCAGCCGGAGGACGGTGCTCTTGCCGAGCTGGTACTTGGTGGCCAGGTGGGTACTGGGGATACCGGCTTGGTAGTCGGCAAGCAGTTGCTGGAGTGTGGTCTGGTCAAACCGCTGAGTGGCCCGGTGGATATGTCTTGTGGGCTGCGGAGCCCGTTCATGCCTCTCAATCTCTTGGGCGAAACGCCCGATTTTCAGGGTAGCAGTACGTTGGAATACCTGCGCAGCAGCTCCACCATGACACGCTTACTCCAACCCTGGATCAGCGCGTAGCCCAGTAAGTGCGGATATTTTATAGCCAAGGCTCTTCGGACAGTGGTCCTGGCAGACTGGGCGGCATGAACGATCATCCTAGTCCAGTTTATGTCCGCATTGTCGGTAAAACTGTCTTCCGGGTGACCGATCCGACTGTCGTGTTCGCTGCAGCGGAGCAGCAAGTCTTGTCCCGCAACTATGGAGACGATGAAGCCGGGCAGTTGGGGCGCCAGTCTGACCTGGAGTTTGCCGCCGAGAACGTAGCCAACGCCATGCTGGAGCTGGCCGATCCCGACCGCATGGTCAACATTGAAGTTGGTGTTGAGCCGTGCTGGGGCGAGACATCAGCGGACACCTGCGACGAGCAAGGCCGTGTGCTCGGCCAGCAGCCGGATTACGGTGCCTTGTTCGACGCGTGCCACTGTGGGAAGCCCGATTGCGAGCACTGCAACAGCTTTCAGATGACAGCGCGCAGTGCAGCGCTTCTGCATACCGCCGCCCAAGTGCTTGCCGATGAGGCCTATGACGATGTGGAAGAGCACGGCGATGACCCGGTCGGAGGTAACAACTGGGCCATCTTCGATGCCTATCCGCGCATCACGTTCAAGCAGAACGCGGTGTGGCGGCGTCAGGCAGCCCGGTGCTTCGATGACCTTGCGGCCGATCTGGAGGTCGGTGATCTACCCATCCCGCGCTGTGTCGGGGAGGAGATGGCGCTTCGCCTGATGTTGTCGTGGGCGCGGGACACCACAGCGGATGATCAGGAATTGTTAGCGCAGACTGTGGCTGGTCTGCCGGAGCATCCAGAGGATTACGACTGGGACATGCTCTTCGAGTGGCTCTTTCAGGATGACGATTTATCCTCGCTGTTTCATCCGGAAGAAGACGGCATCGAAGACCCGGATACGGAGACGAACCAGTTTCTCGGGATGGGCGACTATCGCCCACATGCCTGGTTCGATTGGTTCCTCAATGTCGAGCCGCGCGACGGGCGGCGGCCATTCCGCCGATAAGCCCAGGAAGCCGATGATCTCCTGTTGTCACCTGGGCCACGGCTATTCAACCAGTAAGCGGCTTGGGTGCCGCCGCACTGTTTGCACACCAGCCGCGCGCAAGTGCTTCGCCACGGTGTTGCGGTTGATTCCATGCTGGCCGGCGAGCTGGTAGGTCGTCGCCCCGGCGTGGTACTCCATGACGAGCTGCTTGATGAGTTCCGGCGAGGCGCGCCGTTGCTGCCGCCTGATCGGCGCCGCCGGCCGAGGTGTCAAAGGCTCGTCCACGGCCACCCTGCCCCGCAGAAGCGCCCGGAAATCTTGACCTGGGTTTGACAACGTTCCACGGAGGACCACCACGACACGCTTACTCGAAACCCTGTCCAAAAAAATGTCAGCGAGTACGGGTGTTCGGTTTTCTGGAGCGGGCCTGATCGGCAGATCGGGCCCGTTTTTGTTTGTCTGTCCAGTTCCGGCCGGTAGTGCGGCCGTGTGGCTCGGGCGGTTGCCGAGTGCCAGCTGCTTCTGCCGCTGGTAAATCCAGGAGGCTTCGGTGATCTCGTCAAAGGGTGCTTTGAGGACGTCGCCGGCCACCTGGGCCTCATGCTCGTCGTCATCGAGGTAGAAGCGCTCGTAGAAGCTCTGGTTGATCAGGCGGCGGGTGTCGTCGGGGGCGTCGCGGTAGAGCTGGGCGGCGTTGCGCGCCCGGTCCAGGCATTCGGTGAGGCGCTGGGCGCCGAGTTCGAGCTGACTGGTGGTGTCGGCCAGCTGGGTCTGGATGCGTGCCCGCTCGATACGAATGGCGTTGCTGCGCTCTTGAATCTTGGCGCGGCTGAGCTGCCCGTCGGCGGCCAGGTCGATCAGGCGTTCCTCGCGCATCTCCAACTTGGCCAGTTGTGCCTGCAGCCGGGCGTGCAGTTCCTGGGTGAGGTGCTGGTGCTCGGCCATGGCTTCACCGAGCCGCTGTTTCAGTTCGCGGGTGAAGTCCTCGCTGACGTCAAAGCGGTGGCCGTAGTGGCGGGCGATAGCTTCCTCGACCTGGGCCACTGGGAGGTGGGGGAGGTCGCAGAGTCCTTCTTGGCGGGAGCGGCAGACGTAGTAGCCGTAGTGCTGCTGGTTACGGCCTCTCGCCTCGGTGTAGATCAGTCGACTGGTGCGATTCTGCTCGTGGCAGCGCTGGCAGAACAGCAGACCTTTTAGGTGGTGGGTGAGGATGCGGTCGCGTTGGCCCCGGGCGGAGCGGGCGTCGAGGACTTGCTGCACCTGATCGAAGAGCAGCTGCGGGACGATCGCGTCGTGCCGGCCGGGGATGAGGTCACCGTCCACGACGACCCAGCCGGCGTAGTACGGGTCGGAGAGCATCGTGTGCAGCTTGCTGTCTGAGACCGGCTGCTCGCGTGGCCAGCGGGTGGAGGGTCGGGTGGTGAGGCCGAGGTCGGCCATGGCGGCGGTGAGCCGGTCGATGGAGTAGTCGCCGGTGGCGTACAGCTCGAAGGCTTGCCGGACCAGCGGCGCGCGTTTCGGATCAAGGCCAATGGTGTTGAACAGCCGGCCGTCCTGCTCGGCGCGGATGTTGAGATAGCCGAGCTTGGCGCGGGTGACGGTGCCGCCCTTCAGCCGCTTGTAACGCATCTTGGCGCTGATGTCTTCGCCGTTGCGGCGGACTTCCATCTCGTTGAAGATGTCGATGATGCCTTCCATGGCGTCGGCGACGTAGCCCTCGCCAAAGTCTTCCTTGGCTGAGATCAGCTTGACGCCCATCTTGGCCAGCTGCCGCTTGGTGAGGGCAGCGTCGGTGAAGTTGCGGAAGGCCCGCGAGCGCATGTAGATGATCACGTAGTCGATTTCCGGGTGCTCGCGCAGGTAGGCGAGTACTTCGCGGAACACCGGCCGCTTCTCGATGCTCTGGGCCGAGTTACCGGGCTCGATGAACACTTTGTCCACCACCGCGTTCAGGGCCTCGGCGCGGCGCTGGCCGAACTCCCGCTGAGTAGCGATCGAGTTGCCGTCCGGGTCGATGTCGATGGCGGTGTCCATCTGGCGGGGTGTGGACACGCGGAGATACAGCACCGCGCGCTTAAGGTCACCCGTCAGCTCAGAGTTCTGCCTTAACTGACTCGGCAGCGGGAGGGGCGGACTGGTCATGCGGCAACCTCCAAAAGTGCACGTTCGCTGGTGCGGTAGTAGTGGGCGGTCCGGCGAGCCGGATGCGACCGGTAACCAGGGCGTGGCTGGTTGGGCTGCGGCTCGGTGAGTCCCACCTGCACCAGCCGGACCTGGATGGCTTCTTTGGAGACGTCGAACAACTGGGCCAGGTCGGCCGGGTGCTGGATGCCGTCGTAGTAGGCGGCGGTGAGTAGGCGTTTCGGGACCAGGACGCAGCCGGCGAAGTAGTCGGCGACGATCTCCTCGGGCGGCCGCGGGGAAGCCGTCCATAGTCGGGTAGGCAGGATGCGCGGGCTGCCGTGGTCGATGATGTGCTTGTACTCATGGAGCACGGTGAAGCGTTGGCGGCGGCGCGGTTCGCTGCCGTTCAGCGAGATGATCCAACACCTCCGTTGGTAGTCCCAGTCGCTGCAGCCGGAGGCGGCGGTGGCCATGAGGTCGGGGTCGTGTTCGATGGTGATCCGTGGCAGGTCGGTGACAACCGTGGTGGGCACCGGCACGTCGGCCGACGCCCTGCGGAGCTGGAGCAGGCGGGTGGCTTGGCGTTCGGCCACCCAGAGGGCCTCGTTCAGCGTCAGCGGCCGGTGGGGGTGCAGGCGGCGCAGGCGGGCCAGCACGCTGTCTCCGGGTTGATCGATTGTGCTCTGCATGCTGGCCTCCTTTCGCGTGTGAATGCTTGCTAACTAGGGTTGTTCGTCCTCGCGGTCGAGCGGGCCGGTGCCGCCGTGGCGCTGGGCCCGGCGGTTGGCGTAGGCCTCGATGTCGGCGATAGCCCCTTCATCGAGGCCCTGGTACTTGGCGCGCAGGTAGGGCCTAAGCGTCGGTAGCTCACCGGCGGGTAGCCAGTCGATGGCGAGGTACAAGTCGCTGATCGGCAGGCCGAGCCCGCCCGCCAGCTTCTTCAAGGTGTCCGGATAGGGACTGAGATTGACACCGGTTTCGATCTCGCTGAGGGTGGCGATCGTGAGGCCTGTGCTTGCAGCCAATTGCCGGAGCCGCAAGCCGAGCAGCAGTCGGCGCGAGCGCAGCAACTCACCCAGTTGCTGCGCCTGATCGGGTGTTAATGATGTGCGGGGCATTGCACCCATCATTATATGCCAATTTGTTCGCCATGGCGAACGGAATTGTTTATTCCACAACAAAGCCCAGGCTTGCCTATTCGATTTCGCCGTTGAATACCCAGACGCCAACCGGAATGGCGATGACGGCATACAGCGTGCCGTTTTTAACCAGTGACTGGGCCAGCGCCGTGACGTCGATCTCGACGAACTCCCGGTACGGTGGGGCGAGCGCCGCGTCGAGCTTGGCGTCGAGTTCGTAGGTATCCACGAGCGTTTCGGCGTAGTGGTCGACGCTGGCGTAGTGGCCGAGGTAGGCACGGTCGAAGAATTCCCGGCTGCTGTCCTGGTGTTCCTCGCGGGTGTCGGCCCAGGCCCGGAAGGCCTCCTCGCGCAGTAGCGCTTCAATACTGATCGGTTCCTGTACGCCATTGGTAGCGTTGCCGTTGTTGCCCATGCGCGGGTCCTCCGTGAGAATTGCGAAATTGCGGAGGAGCCAAGGTAAATGGCGATTTCGAAAAAGGCGAGCCTAAGTTGGGCGGCAATGGCGGTGACGATTTCCGGTCGGTCGAAACCGCCGGCGGCAGCGCTAGCCACGGAAGATCCAGACGCCGCCGCCGGCTGCCGGGATGACTAGCAGGTCACCGCCGCGCAGCAGGTCATTGGCGGTGGCACTGAGGTCGATCTTGACGTACGGGCGCAGACTCGGCGGTACGGCGGCGTCGAGCGCATCCTCAGAGCCGAGGTCGTTGACGGCTTGCTCGACGTAGGCCTGCAGGCTGTCGTAGTGGCCGAGGTAGTCGTCGTTAAAGCCGGCGAGCAGTTCCTCCTCCTCGACGACGTCGGCGTAGGCGGCGAAGGCCAGGCCGTGTTCGTGAATCCCCTTGGCAACCAGGCTGATCCAGTGCAGGTTTTCGTGTTCGTCGATCCGCAGCCGGCCGAAGCCGTCGTAGTCAAAGATGACCCACTCCTCAACCGGCTCGCCGGTGGCAGCGGTGAGCGGTGAGGCCGCCAGCATGCTGTCAACATCGGCCTGCAGCTCGGGCTCGTCCCGGGCGGCGTCGAGCCAGGCACCGTGCAGGCTGCCGTTGTTGTAGTCCGCCAATGAGGCCACCCAGATGCGCGGCTGGACAGGCGGTTCGGCTTCGTGTTCTTCCGCTGGTACTGCGGGCTGGGTTGGCTGGTCTGGCGGCACAGGCTCGTCATTCATTGGTGGTTCTTGGTTCATAGGGTGACCTCCTCTCGCTTTTAGGTAGTAGGGGGGACTGGCAGGGACGGACGGTGAGACATGGGATGTCTCAAACCGTCCGGACCCTGCCAGGTGTGGCACCGAGTGGTGCCGGTGCGTCAGCCGGTTGACCCGCTCCGACCGCTGCGGCGTTGGCCGCTGGGTTTGCCGCCGGCTTCGGGCTGAGCGGGCTGCTCAGTTCCCTCACTTGCGACGGCTTCGGCCTCCGGTTCGGCGGTGCTGAACAGCGCGGCCAGGGCTCCTCGGCGGCTGGCTGCCTCGCGGTCGATGTCGGCGATGGCGGCCTGGATGCGCGTGACCAGTTCCGGGTCGGACTTGGCCATTGCAACGTGGGCTTCGCTGGCAGCGATCACTTCGTCCTGGAAGCTGTGACCGCGTAGCTGCGCGATCACGGTGATCTGCGTGTGCAGGTCGGGGCGAAAGCGGATGCCCAGCGTCTTGACGTTCTTGCCGTTGGTGCTGCTGTCCGGTTCGGACATGGCTACCTCCTCGGTGCTGTTGCGGGCGAGCGGGTTTCTGCAGGGTGCAGAGACCACTTGTCGGGTGCTCGGCCGCATGACACCGACGAGGGGCATCAGGCCGCCTGCTTGCCTGGTCCGGCGCGGGTGTCCTGGATACGCCGGGTGGCCAGCGCGGCGAACTCCGGGTTCAGCTCGATCCCGAGCCAGTCCCGGCCCAGTTGTTCAGCCGCCACGGCGGTCGTACCGGCGCCGAAGAACGGGTCGAGCACGATGGCCGGCTCGTGCCCGCTGCCGCAGTCACAGCTCGGCCCGAGCGTGCCCCGGACGGCCGCGCCACCGAGACTGCGGATGAGCCGGCGCTGCCACGGTGCCCGGCAGCGCGTGCAGCGGGCTGCCGGGCTGCCGGCCTGGATAACGCGCCGAGCCAGCGCGACCGGAAAGGTGGCGTGGTGGGCGCCACGGTAGTTGCTGGCGGCCAGCGTCCAGACGTCGCCCGGGTTCTTGCCAAGCGGGTGCCCGATAACCCCACGTGCTTTGAGCGCAGTGAGGCCCGAGGCGTCGTCGCCGTTCGGGCCGCGCCAGGCTTCGCGCGGCGGCCGCTCAAAGTCCGGTCGCAGCCGGCCGTGTGGCCGGCTGGTGGTATGCGGCCGGCGGATGCTGTCGAGGTCGAAGTAGTAGCGCGGCTGACGCGTGAACAGGTAGAGCGCTTCCCAGGTGGTTGTCAGCCGATCGCGCACGGAGCTGGGCATCGGGTTGGCCTTGGCCCAGATGATCTTGTTGCGGAGTATCCAGCCGTCGGCGAGCAGCGCCAGGGCCAGGCGTTCCGGGCCGAGCAGCAGGCTCTTACGCGGTGCGCCCTGCCGGGGGTGGGTGGCGTAAGTGTCGGCCAGGTTGAGCCACAGGCTGCCGGTCGGCACCAGCACCCGCTGAAGCTCACGGACGGCCGCGCGGAGGTTGCTGACCCACTCGTCGACGTGCGCTTCGAGACCGAGCTGACCGGAAACCTGGTAGTCACGTAACAGGTAGTACGGCGGACTGGTCAGCACCATGTCGACGCTGGCGGCCGGCAGCCGCTTTAGCTGCGCGGCGGCATCGCCGACCAGCACCCGGTTCCGTAGCGCCGTCATGCCGCGCCTCCGGTGATGAGTCCCGGCAAGCCCGCGGGCGTGCTGATCCGGTACAGGCTGGCGTCGAGGTGTCGGCTGGCGGCCACGGCGCGGGTCAACTGGTCGGCGCGTCCCTCGTTCGGCACGAGCCAGACCACCAGCGGGAACACCCCGCGGGCGTGCTGCTCGCGGCCGCTCCGGCGGTACTGCTCGTACTGGGCGCACTTGGCGAGCAGGGTGGGCAGGCTTTCGGTGGCCCGGTCAACTTCCAAGAACCAAAAATCCTCGAATTCGCCGCTGGCGGTGACGGCGTAGAGGTCGGGTTTGAGCCGGTGCTCGCGGTCGATGACTCGCCAGCTGCGCGGTTCGGTCTCTACCTGCAGCAGTTCGAGCCGGCCGGCAGCAGCCAATTCGCGCAGCGTGAGATGGACCTCGGCGACCGCCAGGCAGTGCTCCAGGAGGCGCAGCGACGGTTCCTTGCGCCGGGCACGCGGCTGGCCGGCCGCGTCGAGCCTGAGCAGCCGATCGCCGAGCAGGCCGACGCGCCAGACGTAGGAGGCCGAGCCGGCGCGCATGCCGCCGATGCGCCGCTCCAGGTGCTCCAGCACGCGCAGCTCGTGCAGCCGGCCCAGCACCCGGCGACAAATACGACCAGCCGTCTCGGGTTGCTCATGGGCAGCGAAGTGAAAGCGCTCGATCTGGCGGGTGGTCAAAAAGCGGTGGGCCTGGACGGTCGCCAGCACCGCCCGGTCACGCGGGCTCAGGCGGCCGGCCAGGTGCTGGGCGCGGGCCCGGCTGATCCGGCTGGCGGCCGGTGCCGCCCGGCCCTCGGGCGCAGGCGCGGCAGCGGCACCCATTAGATGGGTAAAGCTTTCGGGCGCACTATCCTGCCCACGGGCCGCGCCCTCGGTGCGTACCGGCTCCTGGTGCGCCACGCGGTCGGACCAGCGACCGGACGGTTGCCGGCTGAGGTTGACGGCGGTCATGACGCCGTCCTCCGCCGCCGACCAGTAGGTGCTTCCCCGGTGGTTACTCGGTCGGCCAGCTCCTGGTCGAGCAATGCGGCGAAGTCGGCCTCAATCGCATCGAGCGCTCGGCCGTAGCGGGCGGGGTTCGGGCGCAGGCAGGGTGACACCGGAGGCCCAGGGCTGCAGGCTGTTGCCGCGTAGCAGCGCGGCGTAGATGTGGTAGGCCGGCAACGCGCTGAAATCCTCAGGCGAGATGGCACTCTGCCCGCTGGCCATCGCCCGGGCGTCGGCGGCGTTCAGCTGAAAGCAGATCCGCGAGCGGGCGTTGGCCTCGAAGGCGGCCCGCATGCCGGGCGACAGTTGGTCGCGGTACTGGTGCGCCAGGTGCCAGCCAGCGCCGAGCGAGCGCGAGGTCGCCAGGGCGTCACTCAGGTCAGTTGGTAGCCGCAAAAAATCTTGGACCTCGTCGAGGTAGATCATGACCGGGATGCGCCGCTCGGCCGGCACCCCGGCCCGCTCGCGGATCGCCAGCCACAGCTCGGCGGTGACCAGCGCGCCGAGCAGTTCGGCGGTGTCCGGGCCGAGCACGCCCTTCTGCAGCGGCACCAGCAGCACCTTGCGCTGCTCCAGCACCTGGCGCAGGTTGAAACGCGGCTCCCGTTGTCCCAGCACCGCCCGCAGCGCCGGCCGCAGCAGCGGCCGGAGCTTGTTCATAAGTGGTGCGGTGATCTGCGAGCGGGCATCGTCGGACAGGTCGTTAAACCAGGACCAGAACGGCCCGGCAGCGATCGGGTCAGCCTGGATGACCTGCTGCGTCAGTGAGCGGCGGAAGCCGGCGTTGGTGAGCAGCAGCGGCAACATCACCAAACTGGCGTCACGGCGCCGGGCCAGCACGTTCAGGCAGTTCGCCAGAATGTCAGTCGAGCGCGGGCCGAGGCCGTCGCCGTAGAGCGACTGGAAGGTAGCCAGCAGGCCGTCGGCGACGAGTTCCGGACTGCGGCCGTAGCGCATGAGCGGGTTGAGCCCGATCGGCGCCGGGTCGGTGCAGTCGAGGAGGGCCACGTCCTCCTCCCGCGACGCCGGGATACGGGCCAGCAGGTCGCGGATCAGGTCTTTCGGCTCGATGACGACCACCGGCCGCCCGGCGCGCAGGTCCTGGTCGATCAGGTTGAGCAGCAAGGTGGACTTGCCGGTGCCGTTCGGCCCGATGATCCAACTGTGGCGTAAGGCGTCCACCTCGGTGTAGCCGAGCTGACCAGAAACTCCGGGGGCCAGGGCTTGACCGATCACCCGGTCACCGGGGACGGCTAGCTGGGCGGGTGCGACCAGTTTCGGGTGCAGCGGTGGTTGTCCCGGCAGTTCCTGCTCACCGATCGGCCAGCCGGTCAGCGCCACGGCTTCGACGACGTTGAGCCGCAGCGGCCAGCGCCACGGCGCAGCCGCGTTGTTCAGCCGGGCCGGGTGGTCCGGCACCAGCCGGGCCTGCAGCCCCGGCGCTTCGTTCATCCGAATCGCCGCGAACAAGTTCAGGATCAGGGCGCGGCGGCGGTTAGCCGTGCCGGCCAGGGCCCCCAGCCGCAGCGTGGCGGCGAAGCCGTGATCGCCGACCTTGACCCGCAGCGCCGCCCGTTTCTCCCCGTCCACGGTGCCGCCGTTGCCGTGCCAGACGACCTGGTACCACGGCATGACGACCGAGGACGGCGAGTGGTTGGACACCGCCAGCGGTATCCGGCGCGGCCCGAGCACCAGTTGCAGGACCACCAGCTCACCACGGCCGGCCCCCGCCAGCGCGCCGAGGAGCTGCCGGACGGCCGCTTCCGGGTTGTCGGTCCGCAGCGCCCGGTGCCGGGTCGACAGTTTCAGGCGGGCGGCGGCGGTGACCGGTACCCGCTCGGCCGTAAGCGCGGTCAACTGCGCCGCCGGCACGGCGGCTTGCAACCGCCGCTCCACCGCCAGCGCTGATGAGCCGGCGCAGCCAATTAAGTAGTGCACGCCCGCGGCGTTGGCGCGGGCCTCGAGCACGATAATTGGCGAGCGCGGATCGGCGCCCCAGGCCCGCATCACCGCCACCGGCCCGGCCACGTCCAGCGGCCGGGGCCAGTGCAGTTGCCGCCATACCCAGGGGTCAGGCCGCGTCATGTGGCTCCTCCGCCGACGCTGCAGCGGTGGGGGCGTCGGCGCCGTGGTGCTCGGTCGCGGCCTCAGCTTGGGCAGCGGCCGCCGCCTCGGCTTCGGCCAGTGCCAGTTGGATGAGCGCCCGACTGAGCTTGCGCAGGTCCGGCGGATCACGCCGAATAGCCCGGACGGAGATACTCCGCTGCCGGCCACGACGACGAGCCCGGCCGGGGTCACGGCGCTCCTGCTTACTACTCGGTGCATCCTTGAACGTTTTTGACATGGCTCCGCCTCCTTTCATTAGTGATTTGCTGAATTGTTCGCTATGGCGAACAGAACGCGTGTTTCCAGTTAATGTCGATTCGAACAGGCAGTCAAGACAGTTTGTCCATAACACAACAGCGATTGGAACAGCTCGATATTCGCGGCTATTCGGCTACTCGGCTCTTTGGAAAATCGCGGTGGAACGAAACTGCAGGCGGAAATCGGTGACGGCGAGCGGCCGCGCCGCGCGGCCGCCTACCAGCCCCGGTCGCGGCTACGCAGCAGCGTGAGTCCGAGCGCCAGCAGGCCGACGACAAGCAGGACGACCAGCAGGATCGGCCAGATCGCCTTGAGCAAGCTGACGGCGACGGAGAGCGCGATTACCGCCAGCAGCAGCGTGAAGCACGCCCCGACCAGACCGTCGAGCAGGCCGCGGGGGCTAGAACCGGGCATCGCTACGGGCCTCCTCCCTGGTTTGTGCTGCAGCCGCTCCGGCCGGCGGACCGGCCGCTGGCTTGCCTGGTTGGCACTCCACCGCTCACCGCCCGGTGTCGCGGGCGGCGTGCAGGAGCTGCGCCACGGCGTCCTGGCGGAGCTGGTGCAACCGCCGCTCGGCCGCCAGTTGTGTCAGCTGCGTCAGCTCCGCTCCGTCCGGGGCCGGCGTGGTCACGGCGAGATAGACCAGCCAACCGGCCAGGGCCAGCAGGGTCATGAGCACGCCCAGCAGGAAGCAGAGGAAGGCGGTCATCCCGAGCACCGCCGCAGCCGCGTCGCCGTGTCGGTGACGATCTGGCTCATGGCCAGCGTGCTCAGGTCACCGATCGCCTGCAGCCGGCTGGCGGCCAGGGGGACGGCTTGGGTGAGCTGCTGCTCGATTTGCGTTACGAAGGCGACGTTTTGCAGGGCTCGCTGCGCCACTGCCGCCACGGCGTCGACTTGGGCGGCCTGGATGGTGGCGTGGCTATCCACCTGGGCCACCTGGACGATGGTGCCGGCTTCGATCCGGGTCAGGGCCCGGCCGAGCTGGCGAGAGAGGAGCGGACTGGGCAGGCCGCCGCTGGTGTACCGATCAAGACTGTTCATGGGTGTTGCTACTCCGTTCCGTATCCAGGCGTAGAAGCCGGTTTCGGTGATGGCTCTCAGCCAACCGGAGCGGCCCGGGCAGAACCGGGGTGTCAAGCCGGGCAGAACCTGGGCAGGATGGCGGTATGCGGGGGGAATTAGCGGTGCCGCGCTTCGAAGTGCTGCTCGCTGACCTCCGCCTGATCCGCGAGAAGGGCCTCGGCAAGCTGCGCCACTACCGGGTGCCGGCGCTCGACGCCGCCGCGCGGATCTGCGACCTGACCACGGAGGCAGGTCAGCAGCCGGCGGCGATCGAGGACCTGCTCCGGCAGGCCATCGCCGAGCTGGGCGGCGGCACCGAGGCTGACGCCGCCGAAGCCGACCTCGGACTGGCCCAAGGCACCAAACTGCTTGCGTCCGGTGTCCGACGCAGCAAGGCCGCGGCGGTCTACAGCATCAGTCCCGACCACTTCCGCAAGCACTACGAGCCGCAGTTGTTTGAGCAGGTCGCCGAAGCCGTCCTGGCCCTCTGCCGGCAGCGGCAACTGCGCCACACCCGAGTGCAGATGGAACAGCGCCACCCGGCGGATTCCCGGCTGGCGGTGCAGTGGGTCGAACGCTTCGAGGCCTACTACCGCATCTGGACGCCCGTGTACGCCCTCGGCGCCAACCTCGAAGCGGCTATTACCACCCGGCGCGAAGAACCGGCCGAGCACCCGCCGTGGGACCCGGACAGCCCCGAACCCTACGACCCGGAGGACCAAGCCGACGGCTACGGCCGCTACGCCCTCTACGCCTACGCCCAGTTCCGGCTGGAGCTGAAACGGTTCATGACGCGGCACGGCGGGCTCTGGCTGCTGTCCGACGTAGACGTCGAGCAGCAAGTCGCCGACGCCGTCTACCGGATCGGCTGGCACAACCCACTGAACGAAGACGACGATTCCTGGCTGCGGCGCTTCCTGGCTGATTCCCGGCACGAGGAGCCGCAGCACTTCGCCCACATGCTGAAAGCCACCAACATCGGCAGCCAGACGCTCCTGGAGTGGCAAGAGTACGTCGCCAGCTGCCACTGTGCCGACCTAGAACAAGGTGAGGAAGGCTGCCAGGTGCACGCCACCATCCGGGCCTGCCATGACTACTGCCAGCTGATCGACCAGGACTGGCTCAAGATTGCCGACTGGTACCGGCCAGGATCGACGCCACGGCGGGGGGTGACGGGGGCGATGTTGTACGAGAAGGCAATGTTGCCAAGGGCTGGGCAATCGGGAGAGAACACCAACACTTAAATAGCAACTTCGTCCAGAGTTGCAATTTTAGGTCTGCGCGTCATAATACTTCGCAGGTATTGCTGATGGAAAAACTGAATATAGACTTGTCATCCGATTTCGGAGCTTTCCTAAAAGCAGAGGCAGATCGATTAGGCGTTTCTGAAGAAAGAATCGCACGCTTTGCCTTGACGTTGCTTATCCATTGCCGCGGTCAGTTGGAGGGAGGCGCTCGCGGGGTGCTAATTCATCAGTCACAGGACGATAGTCCGCCGGAGCCCGGACGTACCGTCGCTATGCGGATGGCGACATTGCCGCATGGCTCAATAGTTTCCGTCGATACACTCGGATCCTCTATAAGTCACTACGTCTTTGAATTTATAGATGCTCCGCCTGACGCATCCAATGGCCGGCCGGTTCTTCGCGTCGTGCTCTAAGCGTCTGCTCGCGTGTTACCAAGGGATTCTCGTCCAGCTAAGTGGACATACAATGACCACGTGAAGCCCATAGCAAGGCTAGCGACGCTTCCGGCTGTAACCCACTGGCCAACCGCGCCATGCTGAATTGGACAGAAGAGCCTCCAAATTACCCACGCGATAACGCCGAAGTCCATGACGGCAGAACACATAATGAGAATTATCAGTAAACCATGCTGCACTCGGAGTGCCGCATGACTAACCGCGATACGGCTATATACCAGGCGTTGCAAGCTTGCCTCTAGGCTTGGCCGTTGAGAGCGTTGTTCAGTCAACCATGTCCAGGAATTGGCTTCTTGAACCAATCGGTCGGCGGCCACCTTGCCTGCAGCAGCATTGATAGGATCGGGTGGAAGGAGCTCCGGTACGACGGGAGCTCGGCCCCTACGTTTCAAAGGCGAAGTCATGGTGCGACCTCCATGCCCGAAATGCCTGACTGCCGCTTCGGACGAGGAATCCTCACCGAAAACTAACTACAGACTTGACATTTTCCACAGGTAGTACAGTCCGTACGCCTGGTACCAGGCTACTAGCTATTTGCGGTCACAGCGGTTCGGTAGCAAAACTTTAGCCAGGGCTGTTACGCTCTGAGACAAGTTCGCTACCCTGAGCAGGTACCTGTACAGCTCGCACGGGTATAGCTACCATCCGTACTGCTTGTTGAAGAACTCCACAACGACTGAGAGACCAACATGACGGAAGTGCGGCAGCCGCTACGGGTTGTTGCCGACAAGACAGTTGGCTCGATGCTGCGGGCTAAGCGCTTCGCGGAGCGGATGACCCAAGCCGAAGTGGCCGAACAGATAGGGGTTCGGCAACAAACCATCGGAGCATGGGAGCGCGGAGAGCGTCCCCAAAGTCGGTATTATGCCGCTCTGACTAGTTATCTTGCGCTGCCTAACGAGCGATCACTGATCGCACTCTTGGACAATGAAGCTCAGAGCGGCGCCGCGGTGACCCGTGCAGCGCCATCTCAACATGAGCCCTCACCTCCCGACTTTGACCCAATGGCTGTCCTGGCCCGTAGCTATGCGGAGCGTATTCAGGACGGCACGCCACTTTCCACGGACGAGATTGCGCTTTATCGCGATTTCATTGCTTATTTCTCTAAACAAGGAGATTGAACCTCTAGGTCTGCGCGTACCCGCGCGCAGAAATTGCCCGCTTAGATAGCACACCTCATCGATCCTATGTGCTAAGGATCTGCACGACGATAATGTCCGAAGGATTGCCCGTGAAATCACAGAAGCGGATGCGCTCCCAGGCGGAGGTGACCCTCGCGACCGCTAAAGCGCTTCGCAGTGGACGCTACAAGCCGGGTCCGTGGTTAGAGCGAATCTAGGCAGCTTGCCTTCTGTTGCCCAGCCGACGCAGTCTTAAGTGTCAAACACCCAGGTAGGGGCAGGTAGTGCGGGGAATACCCCTTGTTGATACCCCATGAGCCGGCCAAACGTCCTCTCGTAGTCTTCGCATACCTGCCTAAACCCATCGTACGTTCGATATGGCCGGTCGGATAGGTCAGGATTGGGCGGCCATGGGACACCACATATCCGACAAGCTGCTTGCTGTATATTCTTTAGTGCGTGTTGATCAAGGCCTATGAGAGCTTTCGCAGCTACCGGCATCAATCCCTGCAGGTTTTCATCGAAAGCCATGATGCTGTAGCTCATTGCGAAGGAGATCGGCGGGTTGAAGTCCCATGGATCACTATCGCGCAGTTGCCCTAGGTGTATGGGTCTCAGATCCTTTACGAACCGAGGAAAATCACCACGGAGCGGTCCAGCAAGAGCTGCGGTGACACTACGCATATCAAGGTCGTCAATTTTCGGGATTAACTCAACAAGTGCTGCCTCTGCTGTTCGCATACGGGGTAGGATCAGATCCTCATTTGCTAACGCGAGAATGTTTTCTGCCCAATTTGTCGGCGTTCGGCGGACCAGAGGGAGACGTCAAAGTAGATCAGCGGCGAAAACAGCCGTCTGATCTCACGGTCGATAGCCCTAAGCCCTACGACGATTACGCCAGCATTCGCTACAACGTGGGCAAAACGCTGCTGCTTCCTCGTTCTCGCTACCTTGACCGCTTCAGTAAGCCAGCTGGCGACAGTGGAAGAGACTTGCCACCCGAACTCCATGAGGCACCGCTCCTCGGGGTTGGCCGCTAGGGTAATCGACAATGGAGGCGTCAGCGCAGGTGTTCAACGAGCAGCTCGGACTGGACCCATCTTAAGTCACTCGCCGGTACCAAGCGCCATTTATAAGAGTGGCTGCGCTATTTCCGGGGCTGTAAACCTCCACCCACACTTCGAGTGAGTTGGTGGCCAGTAAGTAGATTCCCAGGTACCGCTGGCCACCATGAGTCCAAGCTAGATCGACTCGGGTGGCCTCATGGCGCGGCCAGGGATTGATCTTCGTTTGCCGGAAGTAGTCGCGTAGTGCATCGCCGGCCAGCTTTATCGGACCGGCAGCGGCCGGCCGGTCCCCTTGCGGCCGCGGTCGTCCCTCTCGAGGAGGCCGCTGCGGCGCCCGACGCGCGTGCTCCCGGTACGACAATTCGGTATTGATCTCATCCACCCGGGCTTGCCAGCGCTGCTTGATGTCGCTGGTTCGATCGTACTGAGAAGGCAGCGGCTTACTAAGGTCGCGTAGGAGCTGTCGCCGGTGGTCTTGGAGATAGCCCCGGTCATAGCTGGCCCATGGCCCTCCGGAACCAGAATCGGCCACAGGTCGCTCCATCCTGCACATCGTGTCCAAGCCACCGGATAGCTCGGGGCGATGACACCTGCCTGACTCGAAGTGTGCACCGGATCGCTCTAGGCGCACAGCCTTTGCCGCGGGCTTAGACGGAGCGCCTACAGGCGACCTCTCAAGGAGGCGCGCGAGAGCGAGGTCGACGTCGCGGTCAAGCCGGGCCCCATGCCTGAAGCAGCAGACCTACCCGTAGTCATTCGAATAACGCCAGTGTTCGAACCGGCGCTCTTTCTAGTAACACGGTGTAGACAAGCTCCGCAGTCATGCCATACCGCTACGTCTGCGCCGGATGTAGGCAAATCGCCGGACAGTGCAGACACCGCGGTGCTAGTTTTTGCTGGCTATCTACTACTGCAAGTCTGACCTGGTCGTAGTCATGCCGCTGGCGCCCGGGTGACTGCTGAGCGAAAGGCCTGCCGCAGGTGCGTCGTCGCCCTCTCGCTGCCGCTGTGCTGACGGTGCTGGCCCTGGTCGGTGGTGTGCTGACGAGCGCGCTGGTCGCCGTCACAAGCGTCCCGACTGGCGCGGCGGCGGATACCACTGCCGCCACCGGCACCGCCGGCCTCTTCGTGCCGGCGACGGGCCGGCTGCTGGATACCCGCAGCGGCACGGGCGGCTATGCCACGCCGATGCCGGCTAACACCGTCCGCAGCGTGCCGGCAGCCGGGGTGGCTGGTATCCCGGCCAGTGGGGTGAGCGCCGTGGCGCTGACCCTGACAGCTGTCGGCGCCAGCACGACCGGCGCGGTCAGCGTGGCGCCGGGTGACGTGGCCAGTCCGACCGGTACGGCGCTGGTGTTCAACCCGGGCGATTCGGTGTCCAACACCGACCTGGTGGCGCTGCACGCCGACGGCGGCCTGCACGTCGTCTCGAACGCCACTGTCAACCTGATCATCGACGTCCAGGGCTATTTCACGGCCGGTGACACTGCTGCTCCCGGTGGGTTCGTGCCGCTCACGCAATCCCGCATTGCCGATACCCGCAGCGGCTTGAACGTGCCGGCGGGCCAGGTGACCAACGGCAGCGCGATCACCCTGACGGCGGCCGGTCTGGGTGGAGTGCCGAGTGACGCCAGCGCCGTCTACGTCAATATCGCCGTACTCGGCCAGACCACCAACGGCTACCTGCGCACCTACGCCGCCGGCGCAGCGGTGCCGACCACCGGCGCCCTCGGCTTCGATAACACCACCCAGGCCGAGTCCGTCGCCATTCCGCTCAGCCACGACGGCGCCTTCACGGTGCTGGTCGGTGCCGGTGGCCCGGTCGACCTGATCGTCGACATTCAGGGCTACTTCACGGCCGGCGACAGCAGCGGTGGTTTTACGCCGGCCGCGGTGCACCTGCTGGATACCCGGGCCGCGCCGGTGCGCACCATTGCCGGCAACGGCGTCCTGACGCTGAGCGTCGCCGGGGTTGCCGGTATCCCGTTGGTGGGCAGCAATCTGACCGCCGTGGCGCTGAACGTGCGCACCGTGCAGCCGGCGAGCGGAGCGGCGAGCGGGTTTCTGCGGTTATGGCCGAGCGATCAACCGGAGCCGGCGATCTCCAGCATCAACTTCACCAGGCTGGACGTCTACCGCACCGACCTGGCGATCGTGGCCCCGGCGGCTGACGGCACGATCAATATCCGCAACGGCGGCCCGAGCCCGGTTGATGTGGTCATCGACGTGCAGGGTTGGTTCGCCGATCCCGGCCCGGCTATGCCGTTGGTCGACTCGGCCGGCTACCCGGAAGGCGGCTGGGGGCCGCCCGGCAGCGGCAGCACCAGCTTCACCATTTCGGACGACGGCGACGGCTCGCCGGCGCAGTCCTACCGCTACGCCGTCGATGACGCGGCGCCCGCCACCGTGCCGGCTTCGACGTCCGAGCTGATGTTGCCGATTCCGGCCGACCTCGGGCTGCACACGCTCACCGTCACCGCTCTCGACCGCTACGGCGTGGCTTCCGCCGAGAACGACTACACCTTTAATATCGGCACGCCGCCGGCCGCTCCCACCGCGCCGTCCGTCACGGCGGGAGCGGCAGCGATCGATCTGAGCTGGACCAGCGGCGCCGAACACGGCGCCCCGACGCTCGGCTTCGGCTTTGCTGTCACCGACCTGACCACCGCGGCCGGGCCGCAGGACCTCGGCAGCTGCGCCGGCTGCAGCCACTTCGTGATCACCGGCCTCGATCCGAGCCATAGCTACACGGCGGCGGTGTGGGCGATCAGCGCTGCCGGCACCAGCCCGAGCAGTACGAGCGCGCCCTTCAGCGCTGACGGAGCCGACGCGCTGCAGTGCCCTGACGGCGATGAGAACTGTGGTCAGCACGACCTGAGCCAGCCGGCCACGAGCGACCTGCCGTACCAGAACTTCGACCTGGCCGGCACCGACAGCGGCGACGGAACCGTCTCCGCCGAGACGACCAGCACTACCAATACAGCTGACTCATCGTCACCGGCTGATCCGTGTGACCAGTCGGCCGACCAGCGCACCGGTAACTGGGTCTGCCCGGTCGCCGCCAGTGATGTGCAGTACAGCACGGTCAACCCCGGCGGGGGAGGCGGCGGCTACTGCAACTACACCGGCTCCTGCTTCAACCAAATCGATCAACTGATCGCCACCTGGACCGGCACCGTCGCCTATGGCAACCGGATCTCCGGCTTGCTCGGCTACGCCACCGCTGACATCACCTGGAAACTATCCGGCGCGCAAAGCTGGAGCTCCATCGTGAAGTGGCGGGCTACCTCGCAAACCCGCAACGTCGTCTTCAGCGCTGCTATGTACAACGGCGCCGCTGGTGTGCCGCACGGTGGCTCGGTGCTCTCGCATACCCGATCGTGGTCGCCCAGCACGCCGGTCGCCGGCCCGGAAACCACGATCAGCTGGCGACCGAACGGCTACAAGGCCTACGACTACACCATGTGGGACCACAACGTCCTCACCGAGTTCTCCTGGTCGGTGCCTGGAGCGCCGGGCTACTTCTGGATGTACGTCCGCAGCCCCGTCTCGCATACCACCAGGCGCGGCTTCGGAGCCATCTACCGCTTCGGCTCTTATCTGAAGTTCCCTGGCGACCTCGAACGATCCGGCTGGTCGTGGTGACGACATGAAAGAGCCCGGCGGCGAGCCTGAAGCGATCATCCACATCGTGCAATTCAGCGACAACGGACTCTGGCACGCCGTCTGGAGCGATCAGAACGGCTTCGTGGCCGACTACGACAGTGACAGCGAAGCGGACATCGTGGCTTGGGCGCGGGAACGCTGCCAGGAAATATGGATGTGGTCGGCAGAGAGGGAGGACTACGTCCGACTACCCGCAGAGGAGGCTTAGCCCCAGGCAAGCCGCAGGAAGTCAGTATCGCCGGAAGAAACCGGCAACCACAGCGACCAGCACACCAATCTGGCCGCAAACACCGCGCGCTGAACTGGATTGGAAGTGAGCACGCTCGGTACCGAGCCGACGGGCTGAAGACTCCATACAGCGTTCGGTCAGCCTGAACCGTGCGGTGATGAATCTGCGGGGGGGGGGGGGGGGGCGGCCGCGCGCGCGGCGGGGTTTCTTGGGGGTGTCGCCGAACCTCCACAAAAACAGCGGCATCGCCG
>Ga0157372_10001577_pt1 | contig 24862 bp, 15 predicted proteins | sample C55metaG_FD_115307 | JGI IMG/M metagenome (GOLD analysis project Ga0157372, IMG submission 115307) | Corn rhizosphere microbial communities from Kellogg Biological Station, Michigan, USA - C5-5 metaG | ecosystem: Host-associated > Plants > Roots > Rhizosphere > Soil | place: USA: Michigan...
GACTCGACGCGGCCGCTGCCGCCCGGCTACTCGGTGCAGATCGTCCCGCTCAAGTACATCGGCGTGCGCGACATGCTGCGCATCCTCGAGCCGTTCGCGAAGGACGCGCAGGCCGTGCGGCCCGACGAGCTGCGCAATCTGCTGATCCTGTCCGGCACGGAAACGGAGTTGCGCCACCTGATGGACACGATCGACATGTTCGACATCGACTGGATGTCGGGCATGTCCGCGGGCGTCTTCACGCTGCGCAACGCCGACGTGAAGACCGTGTCGCAGGAGCTCGACAAGGTGATCGGCGACAAGAACACCAGTCCGTTCACCGGCATCCTGCGCATCATCCCGATCGAGCGGATGAACGCGCTGCTCGTGATCTCCCCGAACGCCAAGTACATCGACGAGGCGAAGAAGTGGATCGAGCGCCTCGACAGCGGCAGCGGCGAAAGCTCGCGGTTCTTCGTCTACAACCTGCAGAACCAGCGCGCCGAGCGCGTCGGGCCGCTGCTGCAGCAGGCATTCACCGGACGCACGACGCAGGCCGGTGCGGCGGGACCGCCGACGCTTGCGCCGGGGACGCCCGCCGGCGAGATCGTCTCGCCGCCGTCGTTCATGCAGCAGCCGACGATCGCGCCGAACACGCCGGCGGCGGCCGCTGCATCTGCGGTGCCGGCCGCGATCGGTGCGGCAGCCGGGGCCGCCGCGGGCGCGCGTGCCGTGACGGGGGAGGGCGGCGGCATCGTGCGCAACATCCAGGTCGTCGCCGACAAGGACCAGAACACGCTGCTGATCGTCGCGACGCCTTCCGAATACTCGATCATCGAGCAGGCGCTGAAGAAGCTCGACGTCGCGTCGCGGCAGGTGATGATCGAGGTGACGATCGCCGAGGTGAAGCTCACCGACCAGCTCACGTTCGGCGTCGACTGGATCTTCAAGGGCGGCGCGCCTTCGGAGCGCGGCAGCGGCGGCAACTTCAACCGGCCCGGGCAGACGGCCTTCAACCCTGCCGTGCAGATCCCGACCACCGCCGCGGGCGCCGCAGCGACGGGCCTCTCCATTGCGGCGCAAGGCTTCAGCTATCTCATAAACAACGCGAGCTACCCGGGCGGCGTGCAGGCAGCGCTCAACCTGCTCGACACGTACGGCAACACGAAGGTCATCGCCAACCCGCACATCGCCGCGCTCGACAACCAGAAAGCGACGATCAAGGCCGGCAACCGGATCCCGGTCAACCAGCAGACGATCGTCGGCAACACGACCAACGCCGTGACCACGACGTCGCAGTACATCGACACCGGCGTGCTGCTGCAGGTGACGCCGCACATCAACGACGGCGGCCTCGTCACGCTCGACGTGCAGGCCGAGGTGAGCAGCCCGGGCACCGCGGACATCGCCGGCGGTGCGCCGCCGATCGACACGCGCTCCGTGCAGACGCTGCTGTCGGTGCCCTCGGGCCAGACGATGGTGATGGGCGGGCTGATCCAAGAGACCAAAGGCAATACCAGCAACGGGCTGCCGTGGCTCAACCGGATTCCGTGGCTCGGCGGCCTGTTCGGCAACCAGACGACGACCAACAATCGCAGCGAGCTCGTGCTGTTCATCACCCCGCGCGTCGTGTCCGAGACGGTCGACTACACGCGCGTGATCGAGGACCTGCGGCGGAAGATGGAACGCCTCGATAGCGTTTTCCCGCCGAAGCCTCCAAAAGTGTCGGGAGAGCCCGACAAATGACAATTTTGCATGTTGCGCGAGCGCAACAGCTTTCTCGCGCGACTTGGCTCAGGGATGTTCGGATTGACGGGGAAAATCGGAATGGCTAGGCTTTATTCAGCTTTAAGCGGGCTGCGCTCGGACGATAGGATGCGGTTTTGGACGCGGTCGCCACGGTGGGGGCGCCGAGTTAACAGCACGTTTTGCGACGATTTGCGGCAGTTTTGGCCGACTACCGTCGCCAAACGACGACAATCGCTGGCTGCCGGGGTGTTGGCAACCGTCCTGGCGGTTACCGGTTGCGCAAGCATCGGCGCCCTGTCGGCGGATACGCCGGCCGAGGCCAAACAGGAAGCAGTGGCGGTGCGGGCAAAGGCGCGCTGGGATGCGCTGATCAAGGCCGACATCGTGTCGGCCTACGGCTATCTCAGCCCGGCGACGCGAGCGACCGTGCCGCTCGACGTGTACAAGGCGAAGCACAAGCTGGGTCTGTATCGCTCGGCGAAGGTGGACAAGGTCGAATGTCAGGGCGAGGCATGCACCGTGCATCTGACCGTCGTTTACGATTACAAGCAGTTCAAGGGCGTCGCGACCTCGCTTTCGGAGCGTTGGATCATCACCCAGGGCCAGGCGTGGTTCGCGGAGCAGAGTTGATCGGTACGTTGCAAAAATTCGACAGGACAGTGAGAGAAAACGCGGAATTGTTTGTCATGAAACACCAACCTGTAATAAGATTCGGTCGCTGTTGTTTCTAAAGTGATCACTTTAAACGGCAACTAACGGAGTCATCACCAACCATGAATATTTTCAAGAAGAAGTCGCTGTGTGCCGCACTCGCCGGCATGGGCGCGCTTGGCGCGACCGGGGCCGCGCAAGCGGTCAACCTGAATCCGGATGGGCTCGGCCAGGTGCTGATCTATCCGTACTACACGACGCGCTCCGATGCGGCCGGCAACGCCTTCAACTCGCTCCTCTCCGTCGTCAACTCGACGGCGTCCGTGAAGGCCGTCAAGGTCCGTTTCCTCGAAGGCAAGAACAGCCGTGAAGTCCTCGACTTCAACGTGTTCCTGTCCGGCTTCGACGTCTGGACTGCTGCGCTGACGCCCGCTGATGGCGGTGGCACGCAGATCAGCACGGCGGACAAGTCGTGCGTGCTGCCGTTCGGCCAGTTCCCGCAAACGTTCCGCACGGGCCTGCTCGGCGCCGACGGCGCGGGCAATACGCTCGACCGCACGACGGAAGGCTACGTCGAAATCATCGAGATGACGACGTACTCCGACTCGTCGACGACGGCGATCAAGGTCACGCACGACGGCGGCGTTCCGCCCGGTTGCGCGACGCTGACCAACACGCAAGCGGCCAACGACTCCGACAGCGGCCAGGGCATCGTCGGCGGTCTCTTCGGCGGCATGACGCTGATCAACGTCCAGTCCGGCTCCGACTACACGCAGGACGCAGTCGCGCTCGACAACTTCGCCACGTTCCAGAACCTGTACAGCAGCTCGGCCGACACGACGCCGAACCTGCTCGACGCGAATCCGCCGGTCAGCGTGGCCATCGCCGACTTCGGCCTGGTGTTCACGTCCGACTGGACGACGAGCCCGAACGCTGCCGATCCGGTCAGCGCGGTCCTGATGCACGACAGCATCATGAACGAGTTCGTGCTCGACGCGGTCACCAACTCGGGCACCGACTGGGTCGTGACGATGCCGACGAAGCGGTTCTACGTCGCCAACGGCACCGGCTCGGCGTCGCGTCTGTTCCAGCGCAACTTCAACAAGACGGCCGGCGCGTGCGACGACGTGTCGCTCGACATCTTCGACCGTGAAGAGAACACGACGAGCACGCCGCTCGACTTCTCGCCGCAGCCCGAAGCGGGCGTGAACCAGCTCTGCTGGGAAGCGAACGTGATCACGTTCAACAACTCGAACGTGCTCGGATCGGCGAACGTCGCGAACATCAGCACCACGTTCGAGAACGGCTGGCTTGACGTCGGCTTCTTCCCCGAGACGGTCACGGGCTCGGTGCACACGCTGGACAACGACACGACGACGTTCGTCGATCCGACGGTGTCGCCGCCGTTCCTGTCCGGTACCGGTCCGGCCACGTACTTCGGCTTGCCGGTCGTCGGCTTCGCGGTGCAGTCGTTCGCGAACGGCGCCATAACCGTGGGCGACCAGGCCGTGCTGTCGAACTACGGCGGCAACTTCGTCCACAAGGGCACGCGCTTCGTCGGCGGCATCCCGTTGAACTAGGCGCCGAGGCGTCACCCATAGTGACGGAATTCCGCACCATGTAGCTCAAGGGCGGGACCCCAAAAGTCCCGCCCTTTTTTTTCACGCGCCAAGGAAGAGCGCAGAAAGACGGCCAGGGAAGGCCGCGAACAACAAGAGACACCATCCGTCGGTGCGTGCACGCCGCTCGGCGCGCCGGACAGGGAGACCATAATCAATCGAGAATTCGACCCACACACTGGCGCAATGCTTGCGTTGCGCAATGGCGGCTTTCCGTCCGCCGCTCTTCGAGGTAAGCCATGGAAAAGTTTCAGCACACATTCGGCCGCCTGCTCGCCGCTGCGGCCTTCGTCGGAGGCGCCGTCGCCTCGGCGCCGTCGTCGGGCCTGACGATCACCGTCAACGGCAGCTGCACCGCGAGCGTCTCCGGCGGCAACGTCACCGTCAATTGCGACACGAGTTCGGGCACGACCTGCTCGGTTTCGCCCGCCGGCCAGACCATCGGATCGAACGGCGGCACGATCAGCCTGCTGGCCTCGAACTGCGGCACCGGTTCCTGGACTTCCAGCCGCAGCGGAGCACCCGGTGGCACCGGCACGAGCTACAGCGATACGATCCCGTCGTCGACGTCCGGCGGCACTTATACGTACACGTTCACCGGCACGAGCGGCAGCGACAGCGCAACGGTTACCCAGACGGCTGGCACCGGCAGTCCGCCGCCGCAGACCGGCTCGATCTCCTGCTCCAGCATCGCCGGAATCTCCAACACGATTGTGATCCCGGTCTCGTGGCAGACCACGATCGGCACCGGCTTCACGACGTCGAAGGCCGGTAGCATGGCGCCGGGTACGGCGGCGGTGTTCGTCGTGGACATCCCGGCCGGCGCGTCGTCAAACGGGACCCAAGGCTCCTTCAGGATCTCGCCAACCGACGCGAACAGCTATAACACGCGCATTCTGTCCGTATCGGGCTCGCCGTGCGACTATTCACGCTCGCTCGGCACGGCGTCCGTCGTGCAAGGACAGGACGTGCGGGTGTACTTCACGGTGGGCGGACATGCTGTCGACAGGTACGGCCGTGCGATGACGTCGGTTGCTGACCTCAGCCCGGGCAAGAGGTACTACTTCACCGTCATCAACGAGAAGTCCGTCGGTGGCGAGAACGCCTGCACGAGCAGCGCCTGCAATATCAATTACGGCCTGACGCCCGGAACCTGACCGTCCGCGCGCCGCACTGAAGCTGTAATGTTCCGGCAGGGGCCCCGCGAATGCGGGGCCTCTCGCTTTTGCGGGACCCGGTCCGGCAGACGCTGTTGCGCGCGCGGATTCGCCTGCGCGCCGATTTAGTACCATCTCTACCCTCGCATGCGACATCGAATCCTGTTCCCCCTTTGTGCGGCCCTTGCGTCGTCGCTGTTTTGCGCGCCGCTGCGTGCCGAGCTGCCGCCGGAGGTGCTGGCGAAGAACCGCTGGATGGAGCTCACGCGCGCCGATTTCGACGCGGAGTTGCAGCGCGTGCCGCCCAACCTTCGCTACGAGTTCGCCACGAGCCCGAGGCGCGTGCAAACGGTGCTGAATGCGATGCTCGTCACCAAGACGCTCGCGGCCCAGGCGAAGGCGCATGGCACGCGTGCGGGGCCGCTCGACGCGAAAGCTACCGCAGGCCGCGAAGCGGACCGCGCGCTCGCGAGCGCCGAGCTGAAGCGCATCGAGGCCGACGCCGCCGCTGCGTTCGACAAGAACAAGGCCGCCTACGAGGCGAAGGCGAAGGAGATCTACGACGTCAATCGCAACGACTACATGACGCCCGAGGAAGTGCGCCTGTCGGACGTCGCCGTGCTCGTCAAGAGCCGCGGCGACGAGGCGGCGAAACAGCGCGCCGCCGAGGCACGCGCGAAGATCGTGAGCGGTGAAGACTTCGCTGCCGTCGCGCGGGAGTACTCCGACGACCCGGTGTCGCGCGACAAGGGCGGCGCGCTGCCGTTCGTTACGGCCAAGGGCATGGCGCCGGCGCTCGCGAAATCCGTGTTCCAGATGAAAAGCATCGGCGAGGTGTCCGACCCGATTCGCGCGCCATCGGCGTACCACGTCGTGCGCCTCGAGGAGCGGCGAGCGCCGCAACAGAAGCCCTTCGAGGAAGTGCGCGATTCGATCATGCAGGCGCAGCGGCAGCGGTACATCGCCGAGCAGCGCGATCTGCGGATCCAGGCGATCCACGCGGATCCGGAGCTGCAGCTCAACCAGCCCGCGATCGACGCGCTCGTCAATCGCGTCGACCCGAAGGCGTTCCGCGCGCCGCTCGAGCAGAAGCGCCCGCCGAAATCGAAATGACTTCGCGCGGCGCGAGCGCGGCATGAGCGAGCGCGCCGCTGCCGGCCCGGCAGTCGCCGGCGCCATCCGCAATCCACGCGTGTCGCGCAACGGCGCGCTGTTCGTCAACTTCTTCCGCCGCGAGCTGACGACGCGCTACCTCGGCAGCGTCACCGGCCTCGCATGGGCGCTGCTGTCGCCGCTCGCGCTGCTGGGCGTCTACCACTTCGTCTTCACGCACATCTTCCGTGCAACCGGTTTCGCCGGCGAGAGCTTCCTCGCGTTCGTCGCCGTCGCGCTGTGGCCGTGGCTCGCGGCGCAGGAGGCGCTGCAGCGCGGCGCCGTGAGCCTGGCCGGGTATTCGGGCATGATCCGCAAGGTCGCGTTCCCGCACGAGCTCGTCGTGCTCGCGTCGGTCACCGCGACGTTCGCGCTGCAATTCGCCGGCTATCTCGCGATCCTCGCGGTGCTGCGCATCGCCGGCGAGCCGATCGCGCTGCGCGGCCTGGCCGTCGCGCTTCCAGTCTGGCTGATCCTGCTCGTCGCGGTGATCGGCGTCACGTTCGTGCTCGCGGCGCTGCAGGTGTTCGTGAAGGACGTCGAGCACGTGCTGATGCCGCTTTTGATGATGCTCATGTACCTGACGCCGATCCTCTATCCGCTGACGCTCGTTCCGGAGCGCATGCGTGCGTGGGTCGCGGCGAACCCGTTCAACTGGGTCGTCGGCCGGCTGCGCGACGGCCTGCTCGAAGGACGCGTTGCGTTGCGGTGGTCGGACGCGGTGGCGCTCGTCGTCGCCGTCCTGCTGTTTTTCGGCGGGCGGTGGGTGTTCCGGAGGCTGTCGCCCCATTTCGAGGATTTCGTTTGAGGATCCTTGCTTGAGCGAGCTGCTTGCGCTTTCGGATGTCGGCAAGGATTACGCGAAGGTCGAGACGCGCGGCGGGCGCGTCCGCCTCGTCTACGACCTGCTTCGCGGGCGCGGTGCGGCGCATGTCTTTCGTGCGCTCGACGGCGTGTCGTTCACGATGCGCCGCGGCGAATCGCTCGGCATCATCGGCGAGAACGGGGCGGGCAAGTCGACGCTGCTCAAGGTCGTTGCGGGCGTGATCCAGCCGACACGCGGCGGCATCGCCGTGAACGGGCGCGTCGGCGCGCTGCTCGAGCTCGGCTCCGGGTTCCATCCGGAGTACACGGGACTCGCGAACATCGACCTCGCCGCAGCGCTGCTCGGGCTCGCACCCTCCGAGCTCGGCGCGAAGCGCGACGAAATCATCGCGTTCGCCGATCTCGGCGAGCACATCCGCGATCCGCTCAAGCAATACTCGTCGGGGATGGTCGTGCGCCTCGGGTTCGCGGTCGCCACCGCGCTGTCGCCCGACGTGCTGATTACCGACGAGGTGCTCGCGGTCGGCGACGAGTCGTTCCAGAAACGCTGCATCGCATGGATGGAGCGCTATCTCGGCAACGGCGGAACGCTGCTGCTGTGCTCGCACAGCATGTATCACATCCAGAAGCTCTGCACGCATGCGCTGTGGCTGAAAGACGGCCACGTCGAGCGCTACGGCGTGGCGGCCGACGTCACGCAGGCGTATCTCGCGTATCACGAGGAGAAGGACGCCGTCGCGCGGCGGCCGGTCGGCACTGACAAGGCGGCGGCGAGCGGCTGGTACGCAATCGAGGCGCTCACCGTGTCGCCGTCCGATGCGCTCGCTCAGGGCGGCACGCTGCGCGTGCAAGGCGACGTGTTTTCGCCGGACGATCGCGTTCCGGTCGTGCTCGTCGGCATCGTGCGTGCCGATGGCACGCCGGTCTACGGCGTCGCGACCGACATGGAGAACACGCAGCCCGACCGAATTGCGAGCGGCCGCTATGCGTTCGCCGTCACGTTTCCCGAGCTCGCGCTCCTGCCCGGACGCTATCGGGTGCGGGCGCATGCGCTCGATCCCGAGGGCGTGCGGCTGTTCGACCACGTCGAGCACACGTTCACGGTGACGGGCGAGTCGCGCGAGCTCGGGTTCGTGCGCCTCGCGCATCGATGGCAAAAGTAGGGTCTGACCCTGCTTTTGATCGGCTAAAATGGCCGCTCGCGAATCCGATGCACCGTCCCATCTGAAGACCGATTCGATGAGCGACGCCGAGCTCGAATTCACCGGCGAGCGCTACGTGCCGGGAACCGCCGGCGAAATCGCCCACGAGCACTGGCATCGCTATGCGTTCGCCCGCGGCCTCGTTCGCGGCAAGCGTGTGCTCGACGTCGCCTGCGGCGAAGGCTATGGCAGCGCGCTGCTGGGAAGTGCGGCGGCCGAGGTCACGGGCGTCGACATCGATGCGGCCACGCTCGCGCACGCGCGCGCCGCGTACGCAGATCGCCGCAACGTCCGATTCGTCGAGGGCTCGGCGGCCGCGCTGCCGCTGCCGGATGCGTGTGTCGACGCCGTCGTGTCGTTCGAGACGATCGAGCATCTCGACGCACCCGACCAGCCGGCGATGCTCGCCGAATTCGCGCGCGTGCTGACGCCGGACGGCATCGTCGTACTGTCGTCGCCGAACCGGCCTGAGTACAGTGACGCGCGCAGGTACGTCAATCCGTTCCACCGCCACGAGCTCGACCGCGACGAGCTCGCGCATCTGCTGGCGCCGCATTTTCCCGCGCAGCGATGGCATCGCCAGCGCCGCTTCCTCGGCTCGGCGCTGTGGGCGGAAGACGCCAACGACGTCTACGAGGCAGCGACCGGCGACGCGGCGTCCGCGCGTCCGGCGGAACCGCCCGCGGCGATGTATTTCGTCGTCGTGGCGGCACGCAGCGCCGCCGCGCTGCCGTCCGCATATCCTTCGCTGTCGCTCTTCACGGACGACGACGATCGCGAGCTCGCGCGCATCGACCACGAGGCGAGCGAAGCGCTGCGGCTCGACGGTTTGCTGCGTACGCGCGACGAGGAGCTCCGCGCGAGCCTGCGGCGCTCTCACGAGCTCGAAGCGGCGCTGACCCGTTGCGGGCAGGCGGTCGGCGAGCGCGAGCGGGCAGAGGCCGCGCTTGCGCGCGACCTCGCTACGCGCACGGGAGAGCGCGACGAGCTTCGGGGCCAGGTCGCGGCGCAGGAGCGGATCATCCTGTATCGCCAGAGCGTCCGCTGGTGGTTCCGGCTCCCGTTTGTGCGCGCGCGCTGGCTGTGGCAGCGAATCCGCGCGGCATGACAATAGCGACCGACGTCGTCATTCCCGTTTACAACGCGCCGGACGACCTGCGCCGCTGCGTCGCGAGCGTGCTCGCGTCGACGCGCGGCGACTGGCGGCTGGTGCTGATCGACGATGGCTCGACCGATCCCGGGGTTCGCGAGATCTTTCATGATCTCGCGCAGCGCGGCGACCCACGGATCGACCTCCTGCGCAACGAGCGCAACCTGGGTTTCACCGCCACTGCCAATCGCGGCATGGCGCATTCGCGTGCCGATGTCGTGCTGCTCAATTCGGACACGATCGTCAGCGACGGATGGCTCGATGCGCTGCTGCGCTGCGCGGCGTCCGATCCCCGCATTGCGACCGTCACGCCCTTCTCCAACAACGCGGAGATCTGCTCGTTTCCGCGCTTCTGCGAGGACAATCCCTGGCCCGACGGACAGGATCCCGGACCCATCAAGGCGATGCTGGCCGCGGCGGCGGTGCCGACGTATCCGGACCTGCCGACCGGTGTCGGCTTTTGCATGTACGTCCGGCGCGCCGCGATCGACGCGATCGGCGCGTTCGACCTCGCATTCGGCGCGGGTTACGGCGAGGAAAACGACTTCTGCCTGCGCGCGGCGCGCGAGGGCTGGCGCAACGTGCTCGCCGACGACGCGTTCGTCGTCCACACGGGCGCGCGCTCGTTCGAAGGCCGCAAGGCGGAGCTCGGCGGTCGCAATCTCGAGCGCCTGCTCGCGCGCCATCCGCACTATGCGGACATGGTTGAGGGCTATGTCCGCGACGATCCGCTGCGCCCGCTGCGCGAGGCCGCGCTGTCGCAGCGCCTGGCCGCGCAGCCGGTGCCCGGTGTGCTGCACGTCGTCCATCACCACGGGGGCGGCACCGAGACGCACGTGCGCGCGCTGATCGCCGCATCGGCGCAGCGCTGGCGCCATTACCTCGCGGTGACGCTTGGCGATCGTTGGCAGATCGAGGAGCATCGCGTCGACGGGAGCGTCGTGGCGTTCGAGTTCGAGCGCAAGCGGGAGGAAAGCTTCGCCGACTATCTCGAAGGAATCGCCGCCACGTTCGGCATCGACCTCGTGCACCTGCACAACGTTTCGGCATGCCGCGAAGGCCTGCTCGAAGCGACGGCGGAGACGAGTCTCCCCTACGGCTACACGCTGCACGACCTCAACTTCGCATGCCCGACGATCACGTTCCTCGATCCGCGTGGCCGCTACTGCGGCGGCGTGACCGACGCGCGCGCCTGCCAGGCGTGCGTCGACGCGCAGCCCGACTTTGCCGGTATCGACGTCGCCGACTGGCGTGCCCGGCACGCGCGGCTTGTCGAGCGTGCCGCATTCGTGATCGCGCCGTCGCAGTGGGCGGGCGCGATGTTTCGCCGGTATTTTCGGCGCGACGACCTGGCGTTGATTCCGCACGGCACGGAGTTGCCGGCGCCCGCTGCGGGCGCGCGCGTCTGCGTGCTGATGCCCGACGACGACGTTCCGGTGGTCGCGGTGCTCGGGGCGATCGGTCCGGACAAGGGGGCGCGGCGGATCGAGCACATGATCGAGATCGCGCGCGAGCGCGACGTGCCCATTCGCATCGTCGTGATCGGCTATCTCGACGTCGAGCGCGGGCCGTGGCAATCGGACGATACACGCCTGACCGTGCACGGCCGCTACGACGCGCGCCATCTGCCCGACCTGCTGCGCTATTACCGCGCGCGCTTCGTGCTGTTCCCGTCGAGCGGGCCGGAGACGTTCAGCTACACGCTGTCCGAAGCGTGGCAGGCGGGATCGCCGGCACTGGTGCCGCCGATCGGCGCGCTCGCCGAGCGGCTTGCGGCAACAGGCGCGGGCTGGATCCTCAACGAGGCTGAATGGAGCGACGACGTGCGCATGCTCGGCCGCATCGTGGATCTCGCAGCCGCGGAGGCAGCCGGATTGCGTGAACAGGCCGCGGCGAAGGCGCGGGCCGTGAGGCACGAATCGCCGCAACGCATGGCGAATGCCACGCTCGCGCGGTACGAGGCGGCGGTCGCCGGCCGGCCGCGTGCCTCGCGTGCGCATCGGTTTGCGAACGATCGCGTGCGCGATGCGCTCGGTTTCAGTCTGTGGACGCCGCCCGCGGTTTCGCGCGAGCCTTCGGCCAGCGAGTTGCCGTCGTCGAGCGCTGGCGAAGGAGGCCTCACGAACCGCTTCGCGCGGCGCGCGCTCGCGCTGCGGCGGACGGCGGTTGGCCGCGTGCTCTACCGAATAACGCCTTCGCCGCTGATCGACGCGCTCAAGGCACGCCTCGGCGGGTAGACCGCATCGCGGATGACGCTCGAGCGCTATTCCACCTGGCTTGCGCACGGCCGCGCGCATCAGGCGGAAGGCAGGGCGATCGACGCGCTCTTGTGCTATCGCCTTGCGTTGCGCGAGGCGCCCGACGGCATCGACGCGCGGTTTCACCTGGGTGAGATCGCATGGCATCTCGGCAATGCCGGCGATGCCATCGCCGCATGGGAAGGGGTGGCCGCGAGATCCACGGGTCATCTGCCCAGCCTGCATGCACTCGCCGAAGCCTATGCCGCCACCGGCCAATTCGATGCGGCGGCGCAAGCCGCGAGCCGCGTGCTCGCGCTTTCGCCGCAGGAGGCGCGCGCGAACGCACTCGCGGTGCTCCTCCGCGTGGCGCGAGGCGAGCGCGTCGACGACGAAGCGCTCGCGCTTGCGGTCCGATCGAACCCGCACTGGCCGCTGGCGCCGCTGGCGGCGGCAGGCGTGGGCGCGCTCGATCGCGCGCACGACTACGCGAACGCGCTGCCGTTGCTGCTCGGCGCATCGGCGGCCGCACCGATCACGCACGTTACCGAGGACGCCTTGCGGGCGCTTGCGCTTGCGGCGTACCGCGCGGGCGACACCGCGCGCGCCGCCGCATTCGCCGATCGCTACGCTCAAAGCTGTCGCGCGCTGCACCGCCCGGCAACGCCGCTGCTGTGGCCGCTGCGCGCGGCGGGATCGTCGCTTCGCGTCGGCGCCATCGTCGCAGGCGACTCGGCACGCGACGCAATGGCGCGTCTGGAGACGATCGGCCAACGCCTCGAATCGCGATGGACATGCACGGTGTTCGTTGTCGCGGCGGTGGATGCCGACGCCCTTTCGTCCGGTGCGCTCGACGTGCGCGCGTTGCCCAGCGACGCGGATGCCGCCGCGCGGGGCATCGCGGCACTCGATCTCGACGTGCTGCTGGATTTCGCCGGCCTGCAGGCACCGCTCGGCCAGCTGCTCGCTCGGCATCCGGCCCGCGCGATCTTTCTCGTCGATGACGGTCGAGCTCCGATTGCAAGCGGCCTCGCCGATCGCGTCGTGCGAGCAGCGACCGACGCGGCCGACCCGATCGCGGAAGCGCTGGTGGCGCTGCACGCCGACGTCGCGGTGCAGCCGGCTGCTCCGATGACCGTCGGCGATCTCGCGGCACTGTGGGACCAGTCCGTGCATGCGCACCGCCGCGGCGACGCCCAGGCCGCGGCCACAGGTTACGCGAAGTTCCTCGCCGCGCAGCCGGATTCCCCGTCGGCGCTGTTCCTGCGCTCGGAGCTCGCGCGCGCCAACGGCGACATTCCGCGCGCACGCGAGGATTTGTGCGCGGCCGTGCGCGCCGCACCCGGCTTCGTCGACGCCGTCGTCGCGCTCGCGAATCTCGAAACTGCGGCGGGCCACGCGCCGGAGGCTCTGGCCGTCGCGCGGCGCGGACTCGAGCATGCGCCCTCCGCAGCCGCGCTCTGGCGCGCGCTCGGGCAGGCGGCGCTCGCGCGCGCGGACGGGCAGACCGCCGCGGAGGCGTTCGCCGAAGCCGCGATGCGCGATCCGACGCACGGCGAGACGCATTACAACCACGGTGTCGCGCTGCAGATGGCTGGCACGCCGAACGAGGCGGCGCGTGCGTACCAGCGCGCGCTCGCGTTCAAGCCCGATCTGCACGACGCCGATTTCAACCTCGGCGTCATCTTCGATCAAAAAGGCAATGCCGGTGCGGCGATAGCGGCCTTTTCGAACGTGCTGAAGCGCGTCCCTTCGCACGCGCGCGCCTACAAGTCGCTCGCCGAGACGCTGCTGGCCTCGGGCCGAATCGACGCCTGGTTCGCCAACTTCGAGCGCTTCGAGCGACATTGCCCGAATCATCTCGCGCTCGCCGTGCACGCGCTCGAGGTATGCGCCTACCGGGCCGATTTCGTGCGGCTCGAACGATATATCGACGGCTTGCGCGCGGGCCGCTTCACCGACGGAGCCCCGGATGAGATGCAGGACGCGCTCGAACAGCTGCTCTACCTGCTGCACTTCTTCGACGTCGAGCCCGCGCTGATCGGCCGTTATGCACGCACGCACGACGCACTGGCGCGCAGGATGCATGGCGAGCCGCGGCCGAAGCGTGCGCCGCGGCGACCGGGCAAGCCGCGGATCGGCTACCTCTCCGGCGATTTTCGCAACCACGTGATGGGCAAGATGATGTGGCACGCGCTGCGCCATCACGACCGCGACGCCTTCGAGGTGTTCGGCTACACGACGACCAACGTGCTCGACGAATGGACCGCGCGCTACGAGGCGATCTTCGACCGGCTCACGTCGATCGCCGCACGCAGCGACGCGGACGCCGCCGACCGCATCGCCGAAGACGATCTCGACGTGCTCGTCGACCTGTCGACGCACACGAAAGGGTCACGGCCGGGCGTGCTTGCGCGGAAGCCCGCGCGCGTGCAGATCACGCACGTCGCGAGCGCGGGCACGCTCGGATTGTCCGCGATCGACTACAAGCTGACCGACGCGTGGGCCGACGTCGCCTTCGATCCCGACGCTCAGATCGAGCCGCTGCTCGTGATGAAGGGCTGCGTGTACCCGTACCGGCACGTGGCGCCGGCGAGCAAGCACCTGTTTTCGCGCGCGCAGGCCGGCATTCCCGCCGGCGCGATCGCGATTGGCGCGTTCGTCACGCCACTCAAGCTGTCGCAGCGCTGCCTGGCGCTGTGGCGCGACGTGCTGCAGCGCCTGCCGGATGCCGTGCTGGTGTTTTCGCCGGTGCAGTTTTCGTTTCGCACCGTTTACCAGCGCATCTGCGCGGCCGTCGGCATCGAGTCGCGGCGCATCGCGTTCGTCCCGCAAGGTCGCGACGACGCGGAGAATCAGGCGCGCTACCGCATGATCGACTTCGTGCTCGATCCACTGCCGTACGGAGGAGTCAACGGCACGCTCGAGGCGCTCGACATGGAGGTGCCGGTGGTGACGCTGGCAGGCCGCCGTCACGCGGAGCGGACTTCATACTCGATTCTCGCGAATCTCGGCATCACCGACACGGTCGCGACCACCGGCGGCGAGTACGTCGACGTCGCCGTGCGCCTCGCGACCGATCGGGCGTTTGCAAGCGACCTGCGCGCGCGCATCCGCGCCGCGCTCGCGCATTCGGTGCTGACCGACATGCCACGGCATGCGCGCAATCTCGAGGATGCCTACTTGCGTGCGCTCGACGAGCGTGTGCCCGGCGCCGTCGATGGGCTTTCCTGACGCCCCCGGGACCGCCGAGGCGCGCGACGCACGGGCGCTCTACGCGCTGGCGCAGCAACAGGAGCGCGACGGCGACCGCAGCGCGGCGATCGCGAATCTCGAGCGCGCAGTCGCGCTCGAGAGTGCGTTCGCGAGTGCACATCAGCTGCTCGGCATCCTGTATGGGGAAGGCGGCGACGCGGCACGCGCGGCCACCGCGTTCTCCCGCGTCGTTGCGATCGAGCCAAGTAATGCGCGCGCGTACAACAACCTAGGCAACGCGTTGCGCACGCTCGGGCGTCGTGAGGAGGCGCGCGCGGCGTTCGAGCGCGCGGTGGCGCTTCGTCCGGGGTACGAGCTCGCGACCGCGAATCTCGCGATGGCCTGCCGCGACGCCGGCGACAACGTGCGCGCCGAGCGGCTGCTGCGCGACGCGCTTGCACAGGTGGGCACAAAGCCGCCGTTGCGCGCACTGGTCGTGCTGCTTGCAGGGGTCCTGCGTGAGCGCGGCGCGCTGGACGAGGCCGCCCCGCTGTACGAGCGGGCAATCGCGATGGCGCCTGGCGCGAGCGCCGGCGAATGGTTCAATCTCGGGCAGGTGCTGAACGAGCGCGACGAGACGGCACGAGCGCGCATCGCATACGGTAACGCGTACGCGGCCGATCGCCGCGATCTTCGAGGCGCGATCGCGGCACGGCTCGCGTTGCCGATGATCGCGGAGTCCGCGTCCGCGGTCGCGGAGGCGCGGGGCGCGTATGCGCGCGGGTTGCGCGAGCTCGACGCGATGTGCGACACCCTCTCCGCCGGACTCACCGAAGCCGAATCGCTGGACGGCTTGCGCTGGACCAATTTCTTCCTGGCCTACCAGGGCAGTGACGATCGTGCGCTGCAGGCGTCCTATGGCGAGTTCGCCGCAGCCATCGTAAGACGAGGCGCTCCGCGTTGGCGCGAGCCGATTGCAGCACGCGATCGCGGCTCACGCCTGCGCGTGGGATTCGCGTCGGCGTTCTTCCACGTCGGCACCGCGGGCCGCTACTTCCGGAGTTGGATCACCGAACTTGACCGCGGGCGTTTCGATGTCCACGTCTACCACCTCTATCCCGGCGAAGACGACATCGCGACCGACATCAGGGTCCGCGCCGATCGCTTCGTCGAGTTCGGCGGCAGTCGCGCGCGTCCTTCGGTGATCGCTCCCGTCATCCGCGACGACGCGCTCGACGTGCTCGTCTATCCCGAGCTCGGCATGGACCACACGACGTTCGCGCTGGCCGCGCTGCGGCTCGCCCCCCGGCAACTAGCCGGCTGGGGCCATCCGGTGACGAGCGGCCACGCGACGATCGACGCGTTCCTGACGTGCGAAGCGATGGAGCCCGAAGGCGCCGCTGCGCACTACGTCGAGCGCTTGCTGCCGCTTCCGGGCATCGGCACCGACTATCGCCGGCCCGTGCTGCCCGACCCGGTCGGCCGCGCGCAGCTCGGTCTTCCGGAAGGCCGCTGCCTGTTTCTCTGCCCGCAATCGCTGTTCAAGATCCATCCGGACAACGACGAGTTGCTCGCGCGCGTGCTCGCAGCGAATCCGCGAGCAGCGCTGGTCCTGTTCGACGGCCGCCATCCAGGCGTGACGACCCGTTTCATTGAGCGATTGACGCGCGCGTTCGACTGCCACGGCGTCGCCGCCCGCGAGCAGATGCTCGTGTTGCCCGCGCTTCCGCACGACGACTATCTGCGCGTCAATATTGCCTGCGACGCGATGCTCGACACGCTGCACTGGTCGGGTGGCAACACGAGCCTCGACGCGCTCGCGTGCGGGCTGCCGGTCGTGACGCTGCCCGGCGCTTTCATGCGCGGCCGGCAGAGTGCGGCGATGCTGCGCATCGTCGGCGCGGAAGCGCTGGTTGCGGCCGATCACGACGACTACGTGCGCATCGCGTCGCGGCTTGCCGGCGATGCCGCGTGGCGCGACCAACAGGCGCGCGGCATCCGCGACGGAAGCGGCGCACTATTCAACCGGCGCGAGCCGGTCCAGGCGTTCAGCGATCTGCTGCTGAATTCGACGTGAAGAATTCCGTGCGCGAACCGGTGAGCGCGCGCGCAACCTCGGCGATCACGGTCGCCCAATCGCCGATCGACGGCTGACGAAAGAGCCGCGCGCTCGCGTACCACGGCGTGCGCTCGCCTGCGATGCCCCAGCGCCAGTCCGGCGCAAATGGCAGCAGCACCCAGGTCGGCTTGCCGAGCGCGCACGCGATGTGCGCAATGCTCGTGTCGACGGTGACGACGACGTCGAGCGCATCGATCAGCGCGGCGGTTTCGGCAAGCTCCGTCGCGGGGTCGAGCCGCACGATCGCATCGCTGCGCGGGACCGCCGCGATCGCTTCCTCACGCGGACCTTTCTGCAGCGAAAACCACGCAATGCCGGGCAGCGCCAACAGCGGCGCGAGGTGAGCCGGCGCGATCGAGCGGCGCCGATCGTTCAGATGGTGCGGCGCGCCGGCCCACGCGAGTCCCGCGCGGCGCTTTCCGGCGGCGAAGGCTTCGACGCGAGGCTCGACGGCCTTGCGCTGCACGGTATCGGCGCATAGATACGACGCGCCATCGATCTTCGATGCGTCGACGCCGAGCACCTTGCCGAGCGAAAGCAACGGCAGCGCGACGTCGCAGGCCGGCGATGGAGTGCCGGTCGCGACCGTCGCGGCGATGCCGGGCGCCGTCGCGAGCAACGGACAGAGCGAGGGCGGCGACTGGACGATGACGCGCAGGCCGCGCGCCGCAAGAATCCCCGCGAAGCGCACGAACTGCACGGCGTCGCCGATGCCCTGCTCGGCGGTCAGCAGCAGCGTGGCGCCGGGCAGGTCGCGGCCGTCCCAGCGGGGGGCCGGCAGCGCGGGCTCGCGTCCGCCGAGCTCGGGCAGGCGCAACCGCCATTCGTATTCGTCCCATCCTTCCGCGTAGCGGCCGGCCGCGAGAAGCGCGAGCGACAGATTCCAGTGCGCGTGCGCGAAGGCCGGCGCCGTGGCGAGCGCGCGGCGATACGCATCGATGCTGTCGGGCAGCCGGTTCATCGCCTGCAATGCGAGTCCAAGATTGTTGCAGGCCGTCGCATGCCCGGGCGCGAGCTCGAGCACGCGGCGGTAGGCCGCGACGGCCTCTTCGTTGCGATCGAGGGACGCGAGCACGAGGCCGCGATTGTTGTGAAATTCGGGCTCCCGGGGAACGAGCTGCACGGAGCGCTCGATCAGCGGCAGCGCCTCGGCAAGCTTTAGGCGCTGGAACAGGACCACGCCGAGGTAATGCAGCGCGAGCGGCTGATCAGGATCCGCTTGCAGCCCGGCGCGATACGCGCGCTCGGCGGCGTCGACGTCGCCGCGCTGGTGCGCCGCGACACCCTGCTGCGCGAGCGCGAGCGCCGATTGCGCGGTTGCCGGCCGGCTCGCCGGCGCGGCCACAGTGCTGCTCGGCGTCGACGCCGCGTGCGCATCGGCGCCGCGCGACACTGCGCGGCTGGCGCCTGCACCAATGGCACCGTGGCATTGCTTGTAGCGCTTGCCGCTGCCGCAGGGGCACGGGTCGTTGCGGCCGACGACAGGACCGCCCGCCAAGGCCGCCTCGGCGCGCGCGAGCAGCGCCTTCGCTTCGGGATCATCGGGAGACGCGGCGAAGCGCCGGCGCGCAAGCGCCACCGCGGCGCTCGATTGACCGAGCGCGATGCAATTGCGTACGAGCTGGCCGAGCTGGAGCGAGCGCGCGATCGCATCGGAGATCTGCGGCGCGAGCGCGGCGAGCTCCGGCTCGGGCACGACGCGGCAGAAGTTGTAGAGGCCGTGGAATCCAAACGGCATCCCGGCCGGATAGGCGGCCTCGAAAGCGAACCGGTCGGCGAGCGCTTCGCTCGCATAGCGAATGCCATGTTCGCGCTCGAGCAGCGGCCGGAACGTGCGGCCGATCGTCGTGTCTTCCGCGTCGCCGAGCGCGATGCGTGCATCCTGCAGTGCAATGAGCAGCTTGCGCGAGCGCAGCGAGAAGCCGCCGTTGCCGACGCGCATGCCGTCGTCGTACCAGAACCACTTCGCGCCGATGTAATCGCATTCGAGAAACATCGGCTCGAACGCCGCGGGATTCACGACATAACCGTCCCACTGGATCAGCAGCACATGCGGCGTTTCGACGTGCGCGAGCAGCGACTTGAGGACGAAGCGGGAATACGCATCGCGGGAAGCGAGCGGCGCAATGGCGCGCACTTCGATCGGCGCGGGCACGTCGACGCCGCGCGGAATCGCATCGGTCAGGAACAGCGTGCGGCCGAACGCGAGCGAGCGTCCCGACAGCGCGAGGGCGCGCAGCGCCAGCGCATGGTTGGCGGTGTCGACGCATACGAGCGTGACGTCGCGAAGGTCGGACGCCGGCGAAGACTCGCCGGTGTTTGCCGCGCTCATGCAGCGGCGCCCGCGGGCTGCAGTCCGCTCGCCGCACTTCGTCGCGCGAACCATGCGCGCACGGCGAGCAGCGTGAACACGAGCACGAGCGGCGCGATATGGAGGACGGCGCGGTTGACCGTCGTCTGTTCCGTGACCCAGTTGCGCGCGTTCGTGAACGAGAACGCCACGAGCAGGAAGACGAGACCCGCGGCCAGGACGACGGCGAGGGGCGCGAGCGCCGGCGAGCGCACGTCGCGCCAGGCGACGATCGCGACGACGATCGCGGCGTACCAGAGCAGATGCCAGTTGCCGAGCAGGAACAGGCTGTCGGCGAGCGCCTGCCATGCCGGCGCGAAATCGAGATGGAGCCGATAGCCGAGGATCACCGGATTCGTCTGCGCGAGCACCGCGAGTGTCATCAACGCCGCGAACAGTCCGAACGCGACGATCCGCGGCCCTTGCTGGGGCATCAGTGCGAGGATGACGCCCGGCACGAGGCAGAGCGCCCAGACGATGCCCGGCGTCTTGATCGTCGTGCACGCGACGGCAAGCGTCGCCGCGAGCACGGCGTCCTCGAGCGTGCGCCGCAACGACCACCGCCACAGCGCGAGCGCCGCCAGCGCGAAATAGGCCGCCATCGGCAGGTCGGCGTAACCCGCAAGTGCGACGTGCACGTTGGCGAGCGGCAGGGACGACACGAGCCACGTGCCGATCCAGGCGCCGCCGATGCCGAAGCCTGCGCCGCGCAGCGCGCCGAACACCGCGATCGCGAACGCGACGGCCGTGAGCCACCACGGCAGGTTCATAAGCGCATCGTCGAAGCGTCCGAGCGCCACGCTCGACCACACCTGCCACAGCGGCACGGTGGCCGGGTAGTTCGGAGACGCGTCGAACCAGATCGCGCCGTTTGCCGCGAACCACGCCTCGCTGCGGCCGAACGGAACGATTCGCCCGAACTCGTACCAGACGCGCGACTTCGTCGCCCACTGGATCCATGCATCCCACGGATACAGAGGCGTCCAGATCACGTCGAGCAGGAGCACGATGAACCGGAACGCGAGCCATGCGGCGAGCGCGATCACGAGCACGCGCTGGCCTCGCGCCATCGGTTCGCGCGGAGCGGCCTTCGTCGGCAATCGTTTCCATCCGAGCCACCCGAGGGCAATCGTGGCGGCCGCGATCGGCAGGCCGATGCTCACAAGCGAAAACCGGACGCCTGCGACGGACAGCCCGCGCATCCAGAGCGTGAGGAAGAACGCACCGACGAAGAAGCCGCAGCCGGCAATCCACGCACGCTCGTCGGGACGCTCGAGCGCGGAAGGGCGTGTCGTCGCGGCGACGGCCGCGATGCCGAAGCCCCAGACGAGTGCCCAGCCGAGCGTCAGCCGCAGCGCGTCGATCATTGGACGAGAAAGAGCGCGCCGCCGTGGTCGATCAGCTTGACCTCCGCGGCGACGGTGGCGCCGTCGTCGAAGCGGATGCTGTGGCGCGCGGCATCGTATTGCACGCCGTGCCGCTGGTAGACGACGAGCCAGTCGCCGGCCCGGAGCTGATTGGCAGGCGGCACGACGTTGCGATAAGGGTCGAACCAGACGTTGTGCGGATAGAGGTGATACGCGGCGCGGCCGCGGAAGTAATCGGCGTCGGCCAGCACGAACACGCGCGCAGGGTCTTTCGGCATCACGCCGCGCGCCTTTTCGATGAACGCGAACAGATCGCGGTCCTGCGCAGCGAGATGTTTCTGCTGCTGATCCTTGCCGGCGAATTGCAGCGCGGTGGCGTGCGCCTCGCGCGTGAGGTTCACCATCCAGCGCGCGTCGAGCACGAGCCAGGCGACGAGCGCAAGGGCTACTGCGCCGGCTGCTACGGCAGTCGCGACGCCCTCGCCTCGCCTGCGCATCACGAGCCAGAGCATGACGACAGCGACGGCAATCGCGGCCGCGAGCAGCGCCGGGAGCGGCAATTGCTGTACGTCTGCGCCGCCGACCACGGTGTTGATCGACGCGCCTGTCCACGGCTCGGGCGCCGTCCATTCGCGCGAGCGGTCGCGTAGCGTGCCGGCGGCGCCGCCGGCCTTCGCGACAACGCCGCGAATGTGAAGCGGCCGCTCGATCGGCCCTTGCACGACGAGCGCGAGACCGACGATGCGGCCGAGCCAATGCGGATCTTCGTGGACGTCGGCGGGCACGAGCAGGCCATCGCCCTGAACGTCGAGCACGCGCTTGTTGACGCGCGCCGGCTCGACGTCGGTACGCCACAGGAGCGCGACGCGCGCATCGGCCGGAAAACCGCCGGCGATCCAGGCGACGACCGGATAGTCGGCCGCACGGAAATCGGCGTTGACCGAGACGACGGTGTTGCCGTCCTCCGCCGCGCGCGAGACGACGAGGTCGTTGCCGGCGAGCGTCGCAGTGCCGCGCGGCACGCTGAGTCGCGTCGCCCCGAATGCCTGCTCTGCGGCGGAGGAGATCCAGCGGCCCGGAACCGCATACGCGAGATAGGCGAGCAGGCACAGCGCGAGCGCGGCCGCGAACGCGAGCGCGATCGTGCGGGGGCGAATCGAAACCGGTGCGGGGACGGGCATCCCGCTCGGCGCGCTGTCCGGCGTGGCCGTCAACGCGCGTTGCGGGTCGTCAGGATGTGCCAAAGGGTCAGCGCGAGGATCCGCAGGTCGAACCAGGGCGACCAATGCTCGACGTAGTACAGGTCGTATTGTATCCGCAGCGCGATGTCGGTGTCGCCGCGCAGGTCGTTCACTTGCGCCCAGCCTGTGATGCCGGCTTTCATCAGATGCTTCTGCATGTATCCAGGGACGCGATCGCGGAATTGCGCGACGAATTCGGGCCGCTCGGGCCGCGGTCCCACGAGCGACATCTCGCCGCGCAGCACGTTGAACAATTGCGGCAGCTCGTCGAGACTGAATCGGCGCAGCAGCGCGCCGAACGGCGTTGCGCGGGATTCTGCGCGTGACGACCATACGGGGCCGCTGCGGGCTTCCGCGTCCACCGGCATCGTGCGGAACTTGTACATCTCGAAGCGGCGTCCGTTCCACGTGACGCGCTCTTGCGCGTAGATCACCGGTCCGCGCGAGGAAAGCTTGATGCCGATCGCGATCAACACGATCAACGGCAGCGCGGCGACGAGCAGGACGGAACCGAGCGCGAAGTCCTCCACGGCCTTCCACGTCGCCCGGACCTCGGTCAGCGGCGTGTCGGTGAGGTTGAGAACCGGCATTCCGGCGATCTCGGTGATCGAATGGTTGAGAAGGTGAAAGCTGTAGATATCCGGAACGAAGCGGATGACCGCCGGCGTCGCGCGCAGGTCGTCGACGCACTGGCGGATTCGCCCTTCGGTACGAAGCGGCAGCGCGATCCAGACTTGATCCGCCGACTCGCTGCGCAGGTCGGCGGCGAGGCGATCGAGCGGCCCGTGCACGGGCACGCCGTCGACGACGGTACCGATCAGCCGCGGATCGTCGTCGTAGTACGCGCGCACCGCGAGACCGCTCCACGGCGACGCGCGCAGCCGGGCGACGACGCCCCGGCCGTGCGAACCGGCGCCCACGACGATGACATGGCGCAGGTTGCGGCCGTGCCGGCGCATGCCGCGCAACAGGAGGCGAACGGCTGCGCGGCTCGCGACGTGCAATAGAAAGCCGCCGACGATCCAGATGAGTACCCAGCCGCGCGAGAACTGCGCACCCGATTTGGCGAGGAAGAGGAACGCGCCGCCGGTGACTGCGATCAGCAGCCACGCGAGGAACAGTCCAGCGACTTCGTCGACGAAGCTCGTGCCGCGCCGCGACTGGTAGAGGCCGACCGCAGGGAACGCCGCGAAGCCCAGGAACGCAGCGGCGGCCAGCGCCGTCAGGTATCGGGCAGGAGGATCCCAGTCGTCCAGGTAGATGCGATGCGCGACGTAGCCGGTCGCGACGATCAGCAGCGGATCGACCACGCGCAGCGCGAAGTCGAGGCGCGATGCGTAATTCTTCAGCAGGCTTCGCATGGCGTGTCGATGCCTGCGGGCGCAACGCGCTGCCTGCCGGCGGCATCGAGCAGCGAAGCGAAGTGCGCGGCGAACTCGACGCGAAAGCGCGCAGCGGAAAAGCGGCCGGCGTTGACGCGGCATGCGTCCGCGTCGATCGTCGCCTGCTCGAAGCGCCCGATCGCGGCGACGATTGCATCGGCGCTTTGCGTGTCGAAGAGCACGCCGGTCGGCAGCGCCGAGTCCAGATCCCGAATCGTCTCGCGCGAGCCGCCATCGCCGAATGCGATTACCGGCGTTCCCGCCGCCTGCGCTTCCACCGGCGCGATGCCAAAGTCCTCGTAAGCGGCGAAGATGAATGCGCGGGCGCGGCCGACGACGTCGGCCGTTTGCGCGTCGTCGAGGCGGCCTGCCAAGGTGACGTTCGCCGGGAGGTCTCGTGCGAGGCGCGTGCGCTCGGGGCCGTCGCCCACGATCACCAGGCGGCGTCCTGGAAGCCTGCGAAAGGCGTCGATCAACAGGTCCATGCGCTTGTACGGCACGAGCCTCGACACGCTGACGTAGAACGCCTCGCGCGCACCGCGGCCCGCGGCGTGGAAACGGTCGACGTCCACGGGCGGATAGATGACCTTCGCTTCGCGCCCGTAGCAGCGTGCGATGGCGCCCGCGATGTGGTGCGAATTGGCGATGAAGTGATCGACGTTGCGGCTCGCCGCGAGATCCCAAGCACGGAAACGTTCCTGCGCGCGTTTCGCGATTGCAGCGCGCAAGCGGCTGCCGGACGCTGCGTGCTCGCCGTACGTGGCCGCCATCGTCCATGCGAAACGCGCCGGCGTGTGGCAGTAGCACACGTGCAGCTGGCCTTCGGCCTTGCGCACGCCTTTCGCGATCGCGTGCGAATCCGAGACGACGACGTCGTACCCGGTGCAGTCGAGCCGTTCGATCACCGCAGGCGCGAGCGCCGCGGCGTAGCGGAACCAGCGGCGCGCGAGCGGCGCCCGCTGCAGCGGCGACGTGCGAATCGTCATCGCACGCAGCCGCGAGCGCTCATCGGCCGAGAGAAAATCGACCAGCGTGAAGACCGGTGCTTGCGGAAACAAATCGATCAGCGCGGCGAGCACGGCTTCGCCGCCACCCGGGCGGTCGAGCCAGTCGTGCACGAGAGCGATCGAAGGTGCGGTCGGCAATGTCGAAGATCCAGGAGAGAGCGCGAAGGATAACCGGGCCGAAGAAACCGTCCTCCGGGAGCGCCGGGACTGAGGCGGACACGACTTTCGCCATCGATGCGACAAATCGCCCCGATCCTGCGTCCCTGTCGCGCGGGGCACTGTTGACGAGGCCCGATTGGTGCTACAATCGCGCCTCTCTGCGGCTCGCTAACCGTCCTCGTGACGAACCGGGCGGCGCGCTCTTTAACAATTGGCAATCGATAGGTGTGGGTGCTGAGGCGTGGGTCCTCGGGTGCCGGTTCGGTGCTGCGCGAGCGGTGGCGGGTTGGGGCTTGGGGGTTCCAAGGCAAGATGTGCTCA
>Ga0157372_10001579_pt1 | contig 24848 bp, 23 predicted proteins | sample C55metaG_FD_115307 | JGI IMG/M metagenome (GOLD analysis project Ga0157372, IMG submission 115307) | Corn rhizosphere microbial communities from Kellogg Biological Station, Michigan, USA - C5-5 metaG | ecosystem: Host-associated > Plants > Roots > Rhizosphere > Soil | place: USA: Michigan...
CAATGCTCTCGTAAACCGTGTAATTAAACTCAAATTTTTTTTCCTTCATACTATTCAATTAGAGACAAAAATGCCCTTCAGTTTTCCTGAAAGGCAATTAAAGGTAGTTTATTTTACTGTCTTAAACAACCTGCTCCAGCGAGGACCTCCGTCCCAGCTAAACCAGATCAGCCAGGCCTTGCCCACAACACGGTCCTCAGGAACAAATCCCCAATACCTTGAATCCTGTGAACCCTGGCGGTTATCTCCCATCATCCAGTAATAATTCATTTTAAATGTATAGGAAGTAACTTCCTTTCCATTGAGTAAAAACTTACCGTCCTTCATTTCAAAATCATTATGCTCATATACCCGTATGGCACGTTCGTACAAACTATAATTATCATTAGTTAGTTGAAGGTTAGCTCCTTTTTTAGGTATCCATATTGGCCCGTAATTGTCTCTGGTCCAATTGTGCCTGATATCATAAGGAAAAACAGCGCCCCCTCCTGCCTGAAAGTTTACTGTAGGCACAACCTGCCTGGCTACTCCACTTTTTATAAGATCGTTCTTTGCTTTTTCTGTCAGGGTCATATAATAAACATTTGGCTGATCACCTTGCATGAACTCACCTTTTTCTATGTCCGCATTATATTGCTCCTTCATAGTCTCCGCATCCAGAGTTTGTCCATTGGTGATCACTGTATAATTGATCATAGACATAGGTGGATTAGGTTCTTCTTTTCCGTTGGTATATACAACATTATTCTTTACTTCTATTAAATCACCTGACACGCCAACACATCTTTTGATGTAATTGTCTGTTTTATCAGGAGGATGTACTGCTATCGGGTATTGATCCTGGTTTGATAGAATAAAGTTTCTACCTGCAGCTGGATTACCATTGAATTCCTGGCTGCGTATTACATCATAATAAGGCCTGGCAGATTGAAAATCCGGCAAGTTGATAACTGTATCTCCAGCAGGGAAATTAAACACTACCACGTCACCTCTTTGTACAGGTGAAGGCCACCAACGTATGTAGGGGAGCTCAATTAATTCACTGTATGATTTACGGCTGGTTCCCGGGATATAATTGTGAACAAATGGAATAGATAAAGGTGTGTTTGGTATTCTTGGACCATAGCTGAATTTACTCACAAATAGAAAATCATTGATCAACAATGTCTTTTCCATAGATCCCGAAGGAATTGTATATGCCTCAAAGATAAAAGTCCTGATAAGTGTAGCCGCTACAATAGCAAAAATAGCTGCATCCACCCATTCCCTCCATCCTGGCTTAACATATCTCTTAGCACCCTCCGGACCTATATAATGAACTTTATCATTATAACCCAGGTAAGGAAAATAAAATGGAGCAAACAATGCTGCAAGTGCATGCTCCCAAAATCCAAACCTGCCAAACAGTTTTACAAACTCAATGTATATGCCTGGTGTAATGAACCACCCCACTACTGGAATGAATTGCCAGAATACCCAATGTTTTGGCCTCCGGGCCAGATCCTGCATGACCCAGGTATTATAAAAGGGAATATATGCCTTCCAGGAGGCTACACCTGCCTTTCGAAACATACCAGCAGCTCCGAATGAGGGTAGAAATACTAGAAGTACAGAAATTAAATAAACAATAAAAAGATGATAAGCAGGCATTCTCTTACTTTTAAGCCAAACAAATGTATTATTTAAAAAATGTTGCGGCTGACAATGTAAGCAAAGTTTTTGCTAAAGTGTGTGATTGGCAATTCAGTTTTTATTCATATGCAGGAATTTACCATTAGAGATATAGAAAATTTAACCGGAATTAAAGCTCATACTTTACGTATATGGGAACAACGTTATGATCTATTTACACCAAGACGGAAAGAAAGCCAGCACAGGATTTATGACAATGAAGATTTAAAGTATTTGCTACGTATATCTTTTTTATACCATAGTGGTATGAAAGTTTCAAAGATTGCCACCTTTTCGCCAGACCAGATATCACACCTGGTGAACCAGGCTACAGTTGGACAAATGAATTACCAGGTATTTATCAATCAATTGATTGAAGCTGCTATAGACTTTAATGAAAAAAGATTTGTTGAGGTATTGAACCAGGTAACTGATAAAATCGGGTTTGAAAAATGTGTAGTTGATCTTTGTTATCCTTTTCTTGTAAAAATTGGTTTATTATGGTGTACAAATAATGTAATCCCGGCACAGGAGCATTTTACAAGCTATATCATACAGAATAAAATCATTGTAGAAACAGAAAAACTAGAACTAAGTAATACATTACCTTCTATTGTATTAATGAGTCCTAAAGAAGAATTTCATGAACTTCCTTTATTATTTATAAACTATCTTCTCAAAAAGTCAGGGTGTGCCACTATTTATCTTGGTCCAAACATTCAAATAATTGATGCGGCTGAGGTCGTAAACCGAATAGGAATACATTATTTATATATTCATACACTTACTAACTTCACCGGTCTGGACATTAATGATTATTTCGAATCGGTATGTACAACATTTAGTGGTAAAAAGATAGTTGCTTCGGGTGAGGCCATCCAAAAGGTTCAAAGATCTTTTGTAAACCTTACCTTATTAAAAACAGAAGAACAAATCTATGATTTCATTAAAAAGGCCAAATGACATACAACAAATTGTACCTGTTATACTTAATTATTGAATTGAATTAGTTCTTATTATTTTGGAAGAACATAATTTCTTACATCCTCCTTTGTTATACTTTTTCCTGAAAGAATAACAAGCCTTTCAACTACATTACGTAATTCCCGGATATTGCCTGTCCAATTATATTCCTGTAGCAATTTCATAGCCTCATCAGACATCATTTTCCTTGAAACGCCGTAATCGTCGCAGATATCGTCAAGGAAGGTCTCAATAAGTAATGGAATATCATCCCTTCGTTCGTTGAGTGAAGGAACATGTATTACAATTACACTTAAACGATGGTAAAGATCCAAACGAAAATTCTTTGCCTCCACTTCTTTCAACAGGTCCTTATTCGTTGCAGCCACAACACGCACATCTACTGTAATATCTTTATCAGCACCCACCCTTGTGATCTTTCCTTCCTGTAAAGCCCTAAGCACCTTTGCCTGGGCACTTAGGCTCATATCACCTATTTCATCCAGGAACAATGTTCCTCCATTAGCTTGTTCAAATTTTCCTATTCTTTGCTTGATAGCTGAAGTAAATGAACCTTTTTCATGACCAAACAATTCGCTCTCAATCAGCTCGCTTGGTATGGCAGCACAGTTCACTTCAACCAGGGCATTGCCAGCCCGGTTGCTTTTTTCATGTAGCCAACGGGCAACTAACTCCTTTCCTACTCCGTTCTCTCCAGTTATCAAAACTCTTGCTTCTGTTGGAGCGACCTTTTCAATAGTATCCTTAATTTTTTTGATGGGTTCAGATTCACCGATCATCTCCTGGACCTTGAAAGCTTTTCGCTTAAGTGTCTTCGTTTCATTGACCAGTGTATTACGCTCCATGGCATTACGGATGGTTATAAGCAACCTGTTAAGATCCGGTGGCTTTTGAATAAAATCATAAGCACCCTTTTTTACGGCCTCTACTGCTGTTTCAATATTGCCATGACCAGAAATCATAATAATGGGTACATCTGCATTGATCTCAACTGCCTTCTGCAAAAAGTCAATTCCATCAATCTTTGGCATTTTAATATCGCATAGCACTGCATCAAATGCCTTTTCTTTAAACTTCTTCAAGCCTTCTTCACCATCAGCAGCTTCTTCAATCTTATAACCTTCAAATGAAAGTATTTCTGTAAGCGTCTTCCGGATTGCTTTTTCATCATCAATAATGAGAATCGTGGCCATAGATTTTATTAAGTTGGCAAAGTAAACGAAATCAGGACAATAATGGGGAGAGTGACAATAGGAAAAGAAAAAGGCCGGATAGAAATCCAGCCTCGTGTAAAATCCAATATCCTATGAAAAACCGAGACAAAGATGTGGGGTAAAAATGATATTTCAAAACTTATTTTAAAATATTTATTTTTAAATAACCCACATGAAAATGAATTAGTTACAGAGTTTATGCCCAAAAACGAGCTTAAACTCTGCAACAGTTCGGTAAAGAAATTTGTCTGAGGGGTTCTTATTTTTTTAAATACATCACTTCCTTGACAAGTTTCACAGTGCGGGGCACATCCGGTAAAGCAGCTGCAACCAGGTTGGGGGCATAGTGTAATGGTGCGTCAGCGGCAGTGATCCTGCGAATGGGTGCATCCAGGTAGTCAAATCCTTCTTTTTGTATACGGTAGGTAATTTCAGAAGAAATAGAAGCAAATGGCCATTGTTCTTCAACAATAACCAGCCTGTTGGTTTTCTTTACGCTTTCCAAAATGGTCATCCAGTCAAGGGGACGAATGGTACGCAGGTCAATAACTTCAGCGCTGATACCTTCTTTTTCCAATTCAGCAGCCGCACCCAGGGCTACCTTCATCATTTTATTAAAAGAGACAATAGTTACATCATTGCCTTGCTTTTTTACATCGGCTTTACCTAGTGGAATATAATATTCCTCTTCAGGGATCTCACTTTTCTCACCATACATCACTTCGCTTTCCATGAATATCACAGGATCTTCTTCATAACGTATGGCTTGTTTTAATAAACCTTTTCCATCATAACCATTACTTACCGAAACTACTTTCAACCCCGGTATGTTGGCATATAGTGATTCAAAAGCAGTGGAATGTTGGGCACCCAACTGGCCTGCAGAGCCATTAGGTCCTCTGAATACTATTGGGCAGGTAATTTGTCCTCCACTCATAGCCAACATTTTTGAAGCTGTATTAAGGATCTGATCAAGAGCTAATACTGCAAAGTTCCAGGTCATGAATTCCACAATAGGACGAAGGCCATTTTGAGCGGCACCTACTCCTACAGCTGTAAAACCCAGTTCTGCTATTGGAGTATCCAATACGCGCCTGGGACCGAATTCTGCAAGCATACCCTGGCTTACCTTATAAGCTCCATTGTATTCTGCTACTTCTTCACCCATTAAAAACACCCTGTCATCCCTGCGCATTTCTTCACTCATAGCTTCACGAAGGGCTTCACGAAAAGGAATTTGTCTCATTGTAGAATAAATTAATTAAAAGCGGGGCAAAATTAGCAGAGTGAATGGACAAAACCTAAAATGAATGAAACATAGTATTTTAAGTACCTAAGGAGAGTTTAACATCAACAACACTTGTTCTGTTTTAAGCTTGCTTCTCTCCCATTATTCCCTGCATCGCTTTCCAATAGAATATATAGCAGTATCGGCTTTTATATATTTCAGGTCGGAAGGATTAGGATAACGTTTTTTGACCTTCTGCAACATACAATCACAATAACTCCTTGCTTTCCCACTATCCATATCATTAAAAGCGCCTTTCAAACATCCTCCTGTAAACTGTTGTTCATCAACCTTTGTCCAGCGCCTTGAACAGGAGCATAGGATTATTCCTGTCATTAGTATGATTATAAGCCTCATTTTAACTTATTGAGATAAAAAGTAAACATAATTATTTCTCTTTTTAGCTGGCGAACAATTTGCAATGTACCAGTATGGATTCAACAAAGATCATTGGTTTAGCAGCTGGTATACTGACTGCATGTTCCTTACTTCCACAGGTAATCAAAACATTTAAGGAAAAGAAAGCAGAAGATGTTTCGCTGGTTATGTTACTGGTATTGCTGGCCGGTTTGATTCTATGGATCGTTTATGGGATAAAAAGAGAGGACCTGCCCATCATTGCCACCAATTGTTTTTCAGTATTAGTTAATGTCACCATGGTGATCTTAAGAATTAAGTATAAACAATCTTAATTAAAGGGTATTCGATTATACATTTCCATAGGGCAAACAATGACTTCATTTTCCCTATGCATATTCTTTATACAGGAATAAATCTTATGTTCTCATATATCTAAGGATAAGTAAAGACCGACCTAACCCATATTTACAGCTATATAAACCCGAAATTTAGCCGCTGGTGTCCCATAGTATACCCGTTCTATCCCCGTTTGAGAACGAATATACAACCGGGAAAGAACGGGTTTAGTACGGAGATACTACGGAGTTACTATATTGTTAGCAGCATCAAAGTATACACCAGGTATATAGGAATAAGGAAAGAGAAGAGAGTACAGCATTTTAAGTTGTAATAGGCAAAACAACCTCAGTTGATGGAACATAAAAAAGCCGTCTCATTGAATTGTGAGACGGCTGCTATTTTGTTTCTTTATATTTTAGCTTGCAACATTTTCTAAAACCATAGCAGAGGCCCCGCCTCCACCATTGCAAATACCTGCTGCACCATACTTCCCTTTATTTTGTTTCAACACATTGATAAGCGTTACAATAATCCGGGCTCCGCTGCAACCCAAAGGGTGACCGATGGACACTGCCCCGCCATTTACGTTCACACGGGATGGGTCAAGATTCATTTTACGGGTATTGACAATACCAACCACACTGAAAGCTTCATTGAGCTCAACATAATCAATATCCTTCATAGTGAGTCCTGCTTTCTTAACTGCAGCGGGGACTGCGATGCTTGGCGTTGTGGTGAACCATACAGGCTCCTGTTCTGCATCGGCATAACCCCTGATAATGGCCAATGGTTTAATACCTAACTCTTTTGCCTTTTCACTGCTCATTAACACTACAGCGGCAGCTCCATCATTCATGGTAGATGCGTTGGCAGCAGTTACTGTTCCTTCTTTACCAAAGGCTGGTTTAAGAGTAGCTATTTTATCAAATTTCACATTCCAGGGTTCTTCATCTTTTGTTACAACAACCGGGTCGCCTTTACGTGAAGGAATTTCAACCGGAACTACTTCTTCACTGAATTTACCATTGCCCCATGCAGCCTGGCTTCTTTTATAACTTTCTGTTGCAAAGGCATCCTGTTCTTCCCTGCTGATCACATTTTCTGAAGCGCAAAGGTCTGCTGCATTTCCCATGGCAGTGTTACTATAACAGTCTGTCAGGCCGTCTTTGGCCAAACCATCTATCATGCTGGTATTTCCATATTTGTTACCCCATCTTAAATTTTCTACATAGAAAGGAACGGAACTCATATTTTCCATTCCACCTGCGACAACTATATCCGCATCGCCCAGGAGAATGCTTTGTGCGCCTTGCGCAATAGCTTTCATTCCACTTGCACAAACCTTATTAACTGTTGTACAAACCACGTTATCAGGAAGTCCGGCATAACGGGCAGCCTGGCGTGCTGGAGCTTGTCCCAGGTTGGCCTGGATCACACATCCCATTAATACCTCGTTTACCTGTTCTGGCTTTATGCCTGCTTTTTCAATTGCTGCTTTAATGGCAACAGCCCCAAGCCTCGGGGCAGGCAAATCTTTTAGAACCCCACCAAAGCTTCCAATTGGCGTACGTACTGCGGAGACGATATAAACTTCTTTATTCATATAGCATGTTTAAGCGCGGCAAAGATAATGCATGTTTAAAAGCGCTGGCCGTAGTGATAATTCAATAGGTTGAGGTTTATCTTTGAGAATGGCCAGTAATTTTTTATCAGCAGAGTGGAGAAATTTGATAATGGCTAATTACATTATTGATCCATCCATTTTAAAAAAACATCTTCCCTGCAAAACAGAACTTGAAGATTATGAAGGCAGCTATTATGTAAGCCTTGTAGGTTTTCTTTTTCATAACACAAGGGTCATGGGTGTTTCCTTCCCCTTTCATAATACTTTTGAAGAAGTGAACCTTCGTTTTTATGTACGGTATAAAGAAGAACATACCTGGAAAAGAGGTGTTGTTTTTTTAAAGGAAATTGTTCCCAAAAGGATGATCAGCTTTATAGCAAATTCTATTTACGGAGAGAATTATGTTACCCTTCCAATGAAGCATAATTGGAACCTTACGCCTGATTCTTTTGATGTGGGATACGAATGGAAAACGAACGAGGGATGGAACCATATAAGAGTAGCATCGCAAAAAGAAGCTATTGATATTACTAAAGGTTCTGCAGAAGAATTCATTACCGAGCACTACTGGGGATATACACAAATCAATGACAAATGCACAGGTATATACGAAGTACAGCATCCAAAGTGGAGGGTCCACCCAGTCATATCTTATAGTATAAAATGCAATACAGAGTTATTGTATGGTAAGGAGTTTGCAGAAGCAATGACTCATCCACCGGCATCTGTTTTCCTGGCTGAGGGATCGCCAATCCAGGTCAGGAAAGGAAGCAAAGTCCGACATGTAAATAATTAAATCATTATCAAAATCTACTCATTGAATAATAACCAGTCCTATACATTGATCATCATAGGTGGAGGCCCAATTGGTATCGCTTGTGCACTGGAAGCTAAAAAACGGAATATTGATTATTTGATAGTTGAAAAGGGTACACTGGTCAATTCTTTATACAATTACCCTGTGAATATGACTTTTTTCTCTACATCGGAAAGACTGGAAATTGGTGGTGTGCCCTTTGTTTCTAATAATCCTAAGCCTACAAGGAACGAGGCTTTAGAATATTACAGAAGGGTGGCATCGGACAACCATATCAACATACATCTATTTGAAGAGGTTATAAATATTAATAAAATACCCACGGGTAATGAAGAGCTTTATTATGAATTGGAGACAAACAAAACCAAATATAATGCTAGCTATATCATTATTTCAACCGGTTTTTATGACATACCCTATCTTCTGAATGTGCCAGGTGAAAACCTTCCTAAAGTAAAACATTACTATAAGGACCCTCATTATTATGCGTTTCAAAAGGTCATAGTAGTAGGTGCTCAGAATTCAGCTGTGGATGCAGCTTTAGAAACCTGGCGCAAAGGTGCTGAGGTCACCATGGTGATTAGGGGGCCTGAGGTTGGTCAGAGGGTTAAATACTGGGTAAGGCCGGATATTGAGAACCGTATAAAAGAGGGATCCATAAAAGCCTATTACAATTCCAGGATTCTTGCCATTAGAGAAAAAGAAGTGGAAATTGAAACGCCGGAAGGGATAATAAAGTTGGAAAATGATTGGGTATTAGCTCTTACAGGTTACCAACCTGATCTGCCTTTTTTAAGAAAAATTGGTATTGAATTATGCAATGATGAGAGTTGTAAACCTACTTACAAGGAGGACACTCATGAAACCAATCAAAAGAATATCTACCTGGCTGGGGTAATATGTGGCGGCATGAATACACACCGCCTCTTTATTGAAAATTCACGTGAGCATGCAGTCAGGATCCTTGAGGACATAGCAAAAAAAATCTTGTAATGGTGGTAGAACACCATTGCAAGATGTAAATGAAAGAGCATTAAAGTCTTAGGAATCTTCAGGCTTATTGGTTACCAGGGAAAGCTTTGCAAAGTCAGATCCTGCAAAGATCTTTGCCAGGTTAATATCCTGCGTTTTTTGATAAGCTGCCAGGTTGGTTTGGGTAACGATACGCCAAACATTTATGGCTTTCAGGTCATTATAATCACGTCCCTGAACGATCAATCCTCTGACAGGGTTTCTTTTCTTCAACTCAAAACGAATAATTTTCCCTTGTGGAATGGTTTCTTTAGCCAAAAACGTTTCAATTTGTTCTACAGTCATAGCGGGCTAAGGTAATGTTTTACCGTATTCAATTCTTTGGTTAAACGTTAAAAAAATGCTATGGCACTTAACCTAAATAGACACAACGACTTAAAGTAAAAATAAAATTTATCAAATAAAGATGGCCGGAGACCAGCAAGCTCCCGGAAAGCTATTCCATTTCAACAGATTTTTGGCTTTGTTCTGCTTTCATTTCCTCTTCTATATATCCTTTTTTCAGTTGATCATAAAAGGAATGCTTATCAATAATAAGGGCAGCTATATGGGAAATAAGTGCAGCTAACATCAGGTGAAATATGACACTATGCCTGTCTGTCATTTCAAGTACCAATATTGCAGAAGTAAAGGGCGTTCGGGTAACACCGGTTAAAAAACCTACCATACCACATAGAATAAGGATATTGGCATTGGCATCGAAATAATGAAAAACATGGGAAAGAAAAGCTCCAATTGATGCGCCGGCAGCAAGCGAAGGTGCAAATATACCACCCGCGGCCCCTGTATTGAAACAAATTATAGGACCCAGGATCCTTAATAGTACCGTATGCCATGAAGCATTTTTATCCGGAGTAAACAGGACCTCGTTCATCAGGTTTTTTCCGGAACCTAGCACCTGCTCATTTAAAAAATAAGCAATGGAAGCAATAAAGAGACCTGCCAGAATTACGAATGCAAGTGATTGCGCCTTATTGAAGTTAGCTTTCCATCGCATCATTCTTAAAGTTAATTTACACATTAAACTTCCGGCCATACCTGCTAGAATGGCTGTTGCCGCCACACCAATTAATATCCATAACTGGAGGTTTTTTACATCTGGATATCCAAGATATAAATAGGGTCCTAAGAAACCCTGGGCGGTAAGTCCGGATATAATCACAGCAGAAAATAGAGCGGTGCGGAAAAAACGGACATGGACTTTAGCTAATTCCTCCATTGCAAAGACCACTCCCCCCAATGGGGTATTGAAGGCGGCGGCCAGACCCGCAGCCGCACCCGTAAGCAGGAAGCTTTGCTTAGACAACCTTGGCCATGAAACTGGTATCCAATTCTGAATGATGCGAAAAACTGAGCCTGCTACCTGGATTGTAGGGCCCTCTCTACCGATTGCTCCCCCACCCAATACCATGAGAAGACTGGAACCAATCTTGGTAAATAATATAGGAAAGCTTAAAAGGTGCTTTATCTTATCATTATGTCTTGGAGAAGACAGTTCTATTGCTGCCATCACCTGGGGTATACCACTACCCTTTGCATTTGGAGCAAAGATTTGAACTACGTACCAGGCAAGGAAAAAACAAAAGGGGGTTATAATGAAGATCATCCATTGCTTCCAGTGCAGGATGCTGTGTAATAAGTTTTCAGAATAACCAAATAGTTTGGTATAACCAACAGCGACTAACCCGGTGATAAGCGATGCAGCCCAAAATGGAAGGGCCTGTAAAATATTTCTTTTAATGCGATCTGTTGCAAATAGATCAAAAAGGTATTTTCCTCCGCTACGCAGCCTGACCAGCCATTTCAACTTCATGGATGCAAGTTAAGAGGCACCAGGGTTTTAATAAATATTCTTCGAAATCTAATTATAAATTAATTTCTTTTTAATACTGTCCTATAGTCAAGTGAATACCTTCCATACTTAAAATACGGGAGGAAAAAATGAAAGTTACCAGGTCCAAACGACTGTTTATTGTTGCCAACAGGCTGCCCGTTACCATAACTACCCATAAAGAAGAAGCAGAAATAGCTCAATCTTCTGGTGGATTGGTTACAGCTATTAACAGTTACCTGCAGCATGCAGGAAATGAGTTTTCTGATTTTTTTTGGGTTGGAGTTCCAGGATGTAACTCAGCAACCTGGAAGGAAGTATCACATAAAATCCACCAGGCGACCTTTACCTATATACCCGTACATATTGCAGATGCTGACTATGAAAAATATTATAATGGGTTTTCCAATTCAGTTATCTGGCCCTTGTTTCACTATTTTCCAAGCTATGCAGAGTATAGCATGGATGAATACTCACATTATATAAAAGTTAACCAACAGTTTGCAGAAATACTTTACCGGAATTGCTCGGCGGGAGATACCATATGGATCCATGATTATCATTTATTGCCTCTTGCTCAAATGATGAGGGAACTGGTACCAGAAATAACCATTGGTATATTTTTACACATACCTTTCCCTTCTTTCGAAATCTTCCGGCTATTGCCACGCAAATGGCAGGAAGGTATATTAAAAGGCATGCTGGGAGCAGACCTTATAGGTTTCCATACCATTGACTACGCTTCACACTTCCTCCAAAGCATTCAAATGGTACTGGGCATAGATAATGACCGCAATGTTATCCGGAATAATGACCGGTTAATAAAAGTTGATGTATTCCCAATAAGTATTGATTATGCGCTCTTTAATAATTCATATAATGATGAAAAAGTAATTGCATTACGTAATGTTTTATTAGACCAGGAAAAGGAAAGAAAGATCATTTTTTCTGTAGATCGCCTGGATTATACCAAAGGGGTGCAAAACAGGTTGCGTGCATACGAATACTTTTTAAAAGAAAACCCGCAATATCATAATAAGGTAGTATTTATTATCGTAGTTGTTCCTTCCCGAGATACCATTCCAAAATACGTGGAAAGGAAAAAACTGATCGATGAAATGATTAGCCGAATAAACAGTCATATCGGAAATATTCACTGGCAACCAGTGATCTATCAATACAACACTTTGGAATTTCATGAAATGATGGCTTTGTATACAAGTTGTCACCTGGCATTGATCACTCCTTTGCGGGATGGAATGAACCTTGTTTCAAAAGAATTTATTGCGAGCCGTAAAGATAAAAAAGGTGTATTGATCATAAGCGAAATGGCAGGAGCCGCAAGGGAACTCTCTGAAGCTTTAATGATCAATCCAAATGATACAATGGAAATGGCCGAACAGATAAAGGCAGGACTGGAAATGGAAGAAGCCGAACAATATGAAAGGCTCACATCCATGCAAAAAAGATTAGAAAATTATGATGTACAAACATGGGCAAGTGATTTTATGCTGGGATTAAACAATATCAAACAGCGCCAACAAACATTCCAGGAAATATTTCTGGACGAATACTCAAAGCGTAACCTGATGGATTGCTACAGAAGTGCTCACAAAAGATTACTGTTTTTGGATTATGATGGCACCCTTGTATCCTTTAATAGTTCACCGGAGAATGCAGTACCTGGTGCCGAATTAATTGACCTGCTTACCCGCCTGGCCACCCAGCCACAAAATGACTTGTTTATCATCAGTGGACGGAGCAGCACCTGGCTCGACAAACATTTTGGATCACTCCCATTAAACCTGATAGCAGAACATGGAGCAAGGTGCAAATGGAAAAACGACTTTTGGATAACGGAAGTTCAAACCCATAGTGAATGGAAAGAGCGCATACTTACCATTATGGACAGGTTTGTTCGACGTTGCCCGCATACATTTATTGAAGAAAAAGAATTTTCCATTGTATGGCATTACCGAAATGCTCATTCCGAACAGGGGAAATTAAGAGCCTCAGAATTAATATGTGAACTAAATGAACATATACATAATCGCCACCTACAGGTTATGCAGGGAGACAAAATTATTGAAGTGAGGAACAGAGGAATTGATAAGGGTACCGCAATTAAAAAAGTACTTTCCAAAGATCATTATGATTTCATTTTTGCAGTTGGAGATGACAAAACTGATGAAGATATGTTCAAGATGCTTGTCAACAAGAAAAATTGCTTTACCATTAAGGTTGGCCCTAACGCTTCTTATGCCCAATATAATGTGCTGAAGCCGCAGATGGTTGTATCGTTATTGCAGGGATTTAGCCACCTGCCCGTATTGCCAGCCATATCATAATAAGCAACTTATCAGGAATTAAAAGAATTAAGAGAATGCGCTGCCGGAAGTACAATAGTAAATATTGTTTCCATGTTCTCTACTGATTGAACTTTTATATTTCCTTTGTGTAATTTTATAATACGATGAGCAAGAGAGAGCCCTAATCCAAAACCCCTTGTGGTTTTATTTTCCTCTACTCTATAGAAAGGATCAAATATGCTTGACAATTCTTCTTTAGGTATTCCTTTACCATTGTTTTGTATGGATATCACCAAATTGTCTTCCTGGGTCATGAGGTAAATGGACGCCCTATTATCATTGGAATATTTGCAAGCATTCAAAACAATGTTCCTTATAGCAGTACGCAATAATGCCTCATTGCCAAAAACAAATAATTTCTCTTCATCTTCAGGCAGATCTTTAAATTGAAGCAGGATAGTATATTTCAGGTCTAGTTTACTAATTTCGGCAGGCATATCAAGTATGATCTCATCAATACGCACAAGGCTGATCTCAAGTCCACCTGAATTGCCTGATGCTTTTGCAAATTCCAGTAACGTTTGTGTCAATTTTACCATATGCTGTACATCCTGGTAAGTTGATTCCATTACCTGGTGATAATCTTCAGGGGATCTATCTCTTTGCAATGCCACCTCCAACTGGCTTGAAATAGATGTCAATGGAGTGGAAAGTTCATGTGAAGCATTTGATATAAATCTTCGTTGCAAATCAAAACTATCCTGAAGACGGTTAAGCAAATCATTTATTGTCTGAGTCAATTGTTGCCATTCATCATTTGCTGCACCCTGGGGCAATCTTCTTGTAAGATTTTGTGCAGAAATATCAGCAATATCCTTATTAATCCGTTTAATGGGACGTAACAACCTGCCCGAAAAAATATATCCGGTTACAAGAATAATAATATTTCCCACGAGAAAGCTTAAAAGGAGAATGCGCAACAATCCTTTTAGATTTTCTTTTCCATCTGCATCCTCCGCTGCTGTTACCACTACAAATTGGGAAGGCACATGATTATAATAATAAGCTACTATTTCTTTGTTCCCTTCTACAAAATAATAACTACCACTTTTCCTGGCCCTGGCCAGAATATTTTCATTTACAGGAATCTGGTCCCCGGGTTGATCTGTATAATTATAGATCAATTTATTATTAGTGTCAAAAACCTTAACTACTTTATTTTTTAAAGATAGCGTGGTAGAGGAATCAATTCTTTTTACCAATTGTTCATCAAATATTTCCTTTTGACTTAGAAGTCTTGCAGTAGTTACTGCCCTATTGGAAAGGCGGGATATTATAGTTTCTATCCTGAGTTCGTAAGAAAAATAATACACACTGGCACAAACAATGCTCAAAATAAAAAAGGCAAGCAAAGAAAATAACAAAGTGATCCGGGAGCGTACAGGCATTGTCAGCCATTTTCTTTTAAAATATAACCCATCCCCACCTGTGTCTGTATTAATTTCCTTTCAAAACGTTTATCTATCTTATTTCTCACGTAATTAATATACACATCTATAACATTTGTATTTGTATCAAAGTCAATATCCCATACATTTATTGCAATATCGGCCCTTGAAACTACACGGTTTTTATTGCGTATTAAATATTCGAGCAACTGAAATTCCTTAGCTGTTAAGTTGATCAACTCTCCATTTCTTTTAACCTCTTTACTATCAAGGTTCATTTCAAGATCCGATGCATGTAAAACATTTCCTACCGGAATATGTTGGTCCATTGTTCGCTTCAACAATACGCGGATCTTCATTATTAATTCCTTGAACTCAAAAGGCTTAACAATATAATCATCCGCTCCTGCATCATATCCTTCTATTTTGTCCTGCAGTGCACTTAAAGCAGTTAGCATAATTATAGGAATATGGGGGCTACGTGAACGTATAATCTTACATAGTTGGTAACCGTTCAATCCGGGAAGGTTAATGTCTAGAATAATCAGATTGAACTCATGTTGTTCAAACAGTTTCAAGCCGATCTGTCCATCGTATGCAACTTCCACATAATAGCCATTCTCACTCAGGCCGAGCTTTAATGTGTCAGCAATTTTTTGCTCATCTTCTACTATCAGTATTTTTCTTTCATCCATGTGTTAACGGCAATTTACGAATAACAGTTACAGAATCTCAGCTTCTAATAGCATTTTAATGCGTGATTAATTCAGCATTAATACGACAGGCTTAGATTTACTCAAGTTAACAGTTTATTATGTGTCAGTCATTTAAAACCATATTAGTCCCGGTAGATTTTTCAATAAATACAGAAGTGGCTATCAAAAAAGCGCTGGAAGTAGTGGATAGGCAAACAGGTACCATTCATCTTTTGCATGTAAACCACCAAATGAAATCAAATATTATAACTGTTGTAAAAAGAAATTACCAGGATGGGTATACATTGCCAGCAGAACAAATGCTCTCAGACTGGAAAAAATGTATGGAAGATTCAATTCCTACTTTAAAAGTTGACATTAGTTTAGAGCATCATTCCTCAATTCAGATGTGTATAGAAAAAAAAACTATGCAATTGAAAGCAGACCTGGTAGTTATTGGAAAGAAATCCAATCATTTTTGGTTACCATTTTTAAATACAGTACTTCCCAATGAATTATGTGAAGTTACAGGTAGTGCTGTTTTAACTGTAAAGCCAGGTTCATTACATAATAAGATAAGGACATTAGTTGTACCGATCACCACTGAGGTGCCAAGGTATAAAATGGATGCTATCACTGCATTGTCCAGGAAAACAAGTTTAAAGGTCTATCTGGTCACTTTTTCGGATGAAAATAATATACCTGCAGATTTTTCTGCCAGTGCGCTTTTGAAGGTCTATCAATGGTTAAAGGATTCCATTCATTGCCAGGTAGAATATTCTGTTCTCCATGGAAGCAATAAGGCAAAGGCATTGATGCTCTTTGCAGAAAAAATAAATGCAGATGTATTATTGCTTGATACAACTTCTGAAACCAGGGTGGGATGGATGAACCGGCATATATCAGATATTCTGGAACCAGGATCAAAAGTCCAGGTGCTTGCATTAAACCGTACCAATTATTAAACACATAAAATTCAGCACATGAAGAAAATAATTTTATTATTTAGCCCATTTATTCTGGGAAGTATTGCATTAAAAGCTCAATCCCTGGAAACTGCCCATCATCTGTATTATCATGAAAGATATAATAGTGCAGAAAATGAATATCATTCTATACTAAATCAACAACCTGAAAAGCCGGAAGCCTGGCTTGGTTTAACCATGTCATACCTGGCTGAAGCAATGCCCATTAAAGCTTATGACACGCTATTAAAAGCTCCAGCCACCATTCGGGAAGAACCCTTATACCAGGTAGCCTTAGGTTCTGCTTTGTTATTCCAGGATAAAAAAACTGAAGCTTCTCAGCTATTTAATGCAGCGCTAAAAGAAACGAAAGAAAAGGATGAAACAGTTTTGGGTTCTATAGCACAATCCTATATTGAATATAAAACCGGGGATGCCAATTATGCCATTTCACTATTAACAAAGGCTATTAAAAGAGATAAGCATAACCCCGCGTGGAAAGTTCTGCTAGGTGATGCTTATCGTAAATTAAATAATGGCACTGAGGCATATAAAGCCTATAAGGAAGCATTAGATGAAGATGAAAATTATGCAGCCGCAGATTATAAGATAGGCGAAATATTTCTCACACAAAAGAATCCAGAATTATACCTGGAATACTTTAATAAAGCGCTGGCTGCAGACCCCGAGTATGCACCTGCATTATACCAGCTTTACGTTTATAATTTTTATCATGACGTCCCTAAAGCCTTTCAACTATATAATCAGTATTTAACAAAATCCGATCCTTCAATCAGAACTCAATATGACCTTACGGACCTGCTTTACCTAAATAAAGAATATGATAAAGCTATTCAAAAAGCAAATGATTTAATAGCAAAACATGGTACTGATCTGGAGCCACGTATCTATAAATTATTAGCCTATAGTTATGTAGAAACTAAGGATTCCAGCAAAGCTTTAGATTATATGAAGCAATACTTTGAAAAGGAAGAAGATAGTAACCTTATAGCAAAGGATTTTGAATTAATGGCTGGATTATACGCTAATACAACCGATAAAAAGGACTCAGCAATAGTTTTTATACAAAAAGCAGCTGGTCTAATGAAAGATTCTACAGCACTTTTCAATTATTATAAAAAACTGGCAGGTATAGCTAAAGGAAATAAAGATTATGCTTCAGAAGCAAAATGGATGGAAAAATATTACACTGGTAATGATAAGGCAACAAATGTTGATCTCTTCAACTGGGGTTTAGCTAATTATTTAGCTCAGGATTTTCAAATGGCTGATTCAGTTTTCGGAATGTATGTCGCAAAATATCCTGAACAAAGCTTTGGTTACTACTGGCAAGCCAGAAGCAATGCATCTTTAGATAAAGACATGAAAGAAGGATTGGCAATACCAGTTTACAAAAAACTAATTGAAGTTTTGCAATCCGATACTACCAACTCAAACTACAAAAAATGGATGGTAGAAGCTTATGCATACCTGGCAGCATATGAAGCAAATACGCAAAAAGATTATAATGAGGCTGTAGATTATTTTGAAAAGGTTCTGGAAGTAGATCCTGATAATGCAGATGCTAAACGATATATAGCTATACTGGAAAAAAATAATTCAACTGAGGGAAGTAAGTAAGTTAAGTATTGTGTTTTTTATGTGTACTGGTTGGTTTTCAGCCCCGCGATTAAGCGGGGCATTTTTTATCTATCACTCATAACACAAAGAATTAGAAAGAATTATACTTATAAATAAAGTAAAAGAAAACTCAATATAATGAAACGATAAATTCTAATATAGTTCTAATCTCTATCTTAATCATTCTTAATTCTTTTTAACCATTTTTGACAAGACACTTATCTCATAAGTAGTTCTTTTTGGTGATAATTAATGGACGGGCTTTGTTTTAACAAGGCCCTTTTCTTTTACTTTAAGACAAAAAAAACGCAACATGTTTCCATATTACGTTTTATCCGGTAAGAATATCAGGCTTAGGCTTGTTTAATCAATTGGATCTCAGCCAATAACCTTATTTCATCACTTACTACTACCTGCCCCGCTTCAGTTACAGCACTCCATGTTAACCCATATTCTTTTCTGCTTATTTTCCCGTTTACAGTAAAGCCAGCTTTGGTCTGTCCATAAGGGTCAACCACAATTCCTCCATATTCCACATTTAGAGTAATAGGTTTCGTTGTACCTCTTATAGTAAGGTCACCTTTTAAATTTGCCTTATCACCATCGGCATTGAATTCCTTCCCAACAAATTTGATCTGCTTATTATTCTCGCTATCAAAAAAGTCAGCTGATTTAAGGTGAGCATCTCTTTGAGCATTATTTGTATCTATTGAATCAATTTCTGCAGTAAATTCAATACGGGATGCAGATGAAAAATCTTCTGTCTGGGTTTCAACTTCCAAATCAAAATTTCTAAAATAGCCTGTAACAGTAGTTATCATCAGGTGCTTTACTTTGAATTGAATCTCTGAGTGTGCTGGATCTATCTTCCATGAAATTGCCATAGCTATTATTTTAACGGTTATATAAAAATAAATTAAAGTTTGAACATTAATGTAAGGACATAAGTTTATTTATCATTACAAAAATCTTACCCTTGAGACAACCAGCCTGATTCATTATAAATACTAAGCTTACAACTATATCGCTATTCTTAAATAGCTCTACCTTTTAGCCTCTTAACGTTCATCCTGGTACTGTATCAATTTGATCTGTTGCACAAAGCTATTACATGGTATTTTCAATACCATTGAGATAAGCTAAGAAAAGACATTGATGTAAATCAAGCGCTTTAGTAGTAAAGTTTTAAATTGGTGGATGGTAAAGAAATCGTCTTCTGCAAGATTTAGTAAGGCTTAATTAAACTATTACCTTTTTAGAGACATTTGCTTTCTTATTCTGCTCAGGGTTTCCGGTGTAATCCCAAGGTAGCTGGCCATCATATGCTGGGGTACTCTCTGGGGAATGGTAGGACAAGATGTGACAAGTTCCAGGTATTTTTCTTCTGCGGAATGGCTCAATGAACTCATAAGCCTGCGCTGCGTTGCTATAAGGTTATTTTGCAATAAGATCCTGAAATACTTTTCCATTTTGGGTATTTTTTCCATTAGCTGGTCTTCTGCCTGTTTAGTTAATAACAGCAATTCACAATCCTCAAGGGCGTCAATGGTGTATATTGAAGGTTCGCCGGTTAAAAAACTATATTGGTCAGCTATCCACCAGCCTTCAAAAGCAAATTGAACCACATGTTCTGCACCCTTTTCATCAATGGCATAAAGCCTAAGCATTCCTTTTTCCACAAAGGCGATAGACCTGCAGGGATCGCCTTCCTGTAATAGATATTGTTTCTTTCTTAGCTTTTTAGGGGCAAAGAATGTTTTACTTAATTCTTTTTCTTCTTCAGTCAAATTTACTTTTTCATCAAATTTTTGAAATAATAACTCAAACATTGGCTTAGTGTAAATAGCAAAAATAGTGGAGTTGGTTTACTCCTGTAATTTATTACACTGGGGAATTCTACCGGCAGATTTACTGATTTTACCGGCAATTAACCATCAAGCTACCTGTTAGCGCTTGCCTACAGCTTTTACAACCATTTATTTTGTTTAAAAATTAGAAAATGAACGAAGAATTTAAATCTGAGATAGAAAGAAAATGGGGTAAAAGAAGAAGCGAGAACAGGATATTAGCCGGATTGATGCTGGTGATAATTGGAGGACTGTTGTTAATAAATGCTTTGCACATAATGGTATTTCCTTCCTGGTTTTTTAGCTGGCCAATGATACTTATCGCCATTGGACTGTTCTCAGGTCTGCGCCATAACTTTAAAGGCGGCTTTTGGATCATTTTGTTGTTGTTTGGTATATTTTCCCTGGCTGATGATATAAATCCATCACTTAATCTTGACCGTTTCATTGCCCCTTTCATAATAATAGCTATTGGGTTGATATTTATCTTAAGACCTAAGAGAAGTCATTGGCGTAAATGGAAATATGAACACAGGGATGCATGGAGAAGTTCACATGTCATTGAAGAAAATACTCCATCTGTTAGTTATGAGTCCATGGCAACAGATCGGAGAGATTTTATAGACATTACTGCAATTTTTGGAGGGGTAAAAAAAAATATTCTGAGTAAGAACTTTAAGGGTGGGGATATTGTCACCTTTATGGGTGGCTCCGAGATCAATTTATCCCAGGCAGATTTTAATGGCCGCGTGGTAATTGACACAACTAATATTTTCGGTGGGACAAAACTCATTGTTCCTTCTTCGTGGGATGTGCAAAGCGATGTAACTGCCATCTTTGGAGGTGTAGACGATAAGCGCCAGGTAGTTGGGGTCAATATGGATCCAAATAAAGTCCTGATACTCGACGGCACCTGTATGTTTGGAGGTATTGAGATAAGAAGCTTTTGATTCATTTCATCAAATTATTTACAAAATGAAATGGTACATAGTTAAATTAGTTTACCAGGTTGTAATTGGCGAGGGAAACCATACACCACAGTTTGATGAGCAACTACGGCTAATAACTGCACAGGATGAAACAGAGGCATATGAAAAGGCATATGCCACAGGTGTGAGTGAAGAAGTAAGTTTCGATAATCAAAAGAGTGAATTGGTGCACTGGAAATTCATTAACATTTCAGAGTTGTTCTATCTTAACAAGATAATTGACGGTGCCGAGATCTATTCAAGGATTAATGAAGTGGAAGATGCACTGGCTTACACCAACTTAGTAAATATGAAAGCCGACTCAATTAAAAATGGACAATCACATCAAATTCTGAATTCTTTTTAAGTGACTGCGCTCACCAAAACAATCCGTTTCCGCATCCTTTTTGGAACTTTATGGTGCATATGGGCCTTGTGCCATGCTATGATAATAACAAGTTTCGGATTTAGCTGGCAAATTTCAGTCTCCGATAGCATTCTTTTCAATATGCTCCTGGCGGCATCTTCCTTATTGGTGACCATAATGCTTCAATTCTATATTCCGGAAAAAAATAAATATGGATATATACTCGCCATTGTCTTAACCTTATCAATTTTATGGTTGTTCCTGTCCAAATATATCCTGTCCCTTTTACTCGGTAATATACCGGGATATATTTCATTTTTGTCAGATTCTATATTTATAAGAGCAGCAATTGGTTTTTTAATCATTGGATGTATGTCTTTGATCAGCGTGCTGTGGTACACCACACAGGATCAGCAGGAAGCAGAAAATAGAAAGTCTGAAGCTCAAAAACTTTCAAAAGAAGCAGAATTATTTAAACTCAGGCAGCAGTTACAGCCTCATTTCCTCTTCAATAGCTTGAATTCCATCAATGCACTTATTGGTACAGATCCACAGCAGGCTCGTACTATGATACAACAATTATCAGATTTCCTTAGGGGAACATTGAAAAAAGACGAACAACAGTGGGCAAGTTTGGAAGAAGAATTTGATCATTTACAATTATACCTGGAAATAGAAAAGTTGAGATTTGGCAACCGCCTTTTCACTATCATTGAGAACAACACCCAAAAACTCAGTTATCTACCTGCTATGCTTTTGCAGCCAATTGTAGAAAACGCCATAAAATTTGGTTTGTACGACACTACCGATCCAGTTACCATTACAGTAAATGCCTTTCTGGAAGATGATACTCTTTGTATAATCATCAGCAATCCCTTTGATCCTCAAACCAGTAATTTTAAAGGAACAGGATTTGGTCTTCATTCCATTCAGAGACGACTTTTTCTTTTATTTGCAAGACAGGACCTCTTACAAACAAGTATTGACAATAACATGTTTAACACTACTATAAAAATTCCGCAACATGATCAGGGTAATAATTATAGATGATGAACCTTTGGCCAGGTCTATAATCAAAGAGTATTTGAGTGAATATCCACAAGTTGAACTGATTGCGGAATGCAATGATGGATTTGAAGGGGTAAAAGCGATTATGCAGTTGCAACCCGATCTGGTGTTTCTTGATATACAAATGCCAAAAATAAATGGATTTGAAATGCTTGAATTGGTAGACCCTGCGCCTGCCGTTATTTTTACTACCGCTTTTGATGAATATGCCATTAAAGCATTTGAAACACATGCTATTGATTATTTATTGAAACCGTTTAGTAGAGAGAGATTTAAAAAGGCGCTTAATAAATTTCTTGATCAAACAAATATGCAGAAACAAAAGGAGGCAACAACGCAGCTTCTTAATTCAGGAAATAGCAGTCCTTCACAGACAGACCGCGTAGTAGTAAAAACTGCTGGAAAAATCAAAATTATTCCCTTCAGAGATATCCTTTACTTCGAAGCTTCTGATGATTATGTAAAGATACATACACGTGAGGGGGCTTTCCTGAAAAATAAAACAATGGGCCATTTTGAAAATACTTTACCTCCCACAGTGTTTGTGCGTATCCATCGTTCCTATATTATCAATGTTCAGGAGATTACCCGGATCGACCCATACGAAAAAGATAACCACCTGGCTATCCTGAGATCTGGTCAAAGAGTTCCTGTTAGTAAAACCGGGTATCCCAGGCTACGGGAAGTTTTGGGTTTATAATTCGAAAACAACAGGTTTATTTACAAGTTGATATATTTCATTCATCTGGCAGGCATTAATGAATTTTGTATCTACTGTATTTCTGATGCCGAATGATTCATGGATATGACCAAAAAAATGCACCTTAGGCTTGATAACTTTTACGGTCTGCAACAAGTCCACACAACCAACATGGCTTTCATTCGCCACCTGGTCTAAAATTCCATATGGCGGACCGTGAGTAATTAAAATATCAGTGTCAGCCGGGATCAGTTTCCAATGTTTTTTAATAGCCTCTCCCCTTGTCCTGTTGAATGCCCAATTGAAAAATTTTGGAGTAATAGGCGAACCCCATATATGAATACCCCTGATATCTATTCCACTGTCATTTAAATAAATGACCCCATCGGGAAGCAATCGTTCCAATTCCTTTGTTTTTATTTTCTCAAAAAGAAAATCATGATTGCCTGCAATAAAGATCTTAAACTCGAAATCCTGTTTGGCAAACCAGGAAAGAAAATCCTCAACTTCCAGCTTTTCGCCCCGGTAACTTATATCACCCCCATGAATGAGCACATCGCCTTTAGGCAGAATAATACCTCTATGACGGGAATGAGTATCTGCGATGCCAACAAACTTCAAGAATAATATTTTTATAAAAATAAAACCGTTCTGTATTAAAGAACAGCTCTATGAAATTAGGTTATTGAAATCAATTTCACCTTAGTGCTTAAGGGTATTATGGTTTGAAAACTTTTTCCTGCAAAGTATCCAATGCATACTTTTTAATTCCGTTTCTTATCCGGAATTTGGCTCATCACCTACTTCAACTGTTGAAAAAATTTGGTTTATTTAATCGCTTGCCCTTATTCCCATGGCTGTTTAATTATTAGGCTTTCCACTTGTCCTTGCAATACAAATTTTTTATTTCCAAATATTGATTAATCTTTATGGAGCAGTAATTATGCCACTAAACCTTACTTTCATTGCTTATGAAGATTTCCATTATCCTGTTTTCTTTTCTATTTATAAACTCATTGGTAGCTCAGTCACAACAATATGATACCACTAAAGAAAATACCCTTCCAGAAGTAGTAATCCATGCATTTGAACACAATAACCGGCTAAAAAACGTTCCGGTTGCGATCAACTATATTGGAGAAAGGTCTTTGAAAAGATATAGTCCCTATTCCATAGTTATGGCAGTAAATTCTACTCCTGGAGTACACATGGAGGAAAGATCTCCTGGAAGTTACAGGTTTAATATCAGGGGAAGTTCCCTCCGTTCTCCCTTCGGTGTTCGAAATGTAAAAGTGTACTATAATGATATCCCTATTACAGACCCGGGAGGACAAACCTATCTGAATCAATTGGGGTATTATAACTTTAATACCATTGAAATAATAAAAGGTCCGGGAAGTAGTATCTATGGAGCTGGAACAGGCGGGGTATTATTAATTCGCGAAACAAGTGACTCAACACAGCCCGGAATTGCCTTAGGCCTTTCTTTAGGTAGCTATGGATCATCTCTATTTCATACAAATCTCAGAACTTCTAATGGCAAATGGGAAAATGTAGTAAATCTACAGGTTCAGAAATCCACAGGTTACCGGGTACATTCAAGCCTACATAAGGAAATTATCAGCTGGAATGGCATTTACAAGCCCAACCAGAATCAACTTTTAAAAACCACTTTCTTAC